>TARA_B100000674_G_scaffold331145_1_pt1 | contig 14455 bp, 13 predicted proteins | sample TARA_B100000674 | Tara Oceans TARA_B100000674 (sample SAMEA2622759) | marine metagenome | biome: marine biome (ENVO:00000447); feature: surface water layer (ENVO:00002042); material: "saline water (ENVO:00002010), including plankton (ENVO:xxxxxxxx)" | depth 5 m
TATGCTGGAAAGATCCGGGGCTTGGCTCATGGCGTCTCACTTCGTCCTTGCTATCGGCGAGATCAACGATAGCACGCAAGGCCCGAAGCAGAACCCCCTTGTCTGGCACCGTATTGCCGTTGCGAGTGCCACTATCTATCCTCATGCCGGTCCGGCAGATGTCTTTGAGGAAAGGATCGGGTCATGGCGGATAGTACGTTCGAGACGGAGATGGAAGCACGCGGCGGGCAACCAGCGCCCATCGTTGCGGGGCCGATTTTCGCTTGGCCGCCCCGGCCCGTCGTATTGGCGAAGTACCTGTTCGGTATCCCGGGCTATTTCCTGCCGATGAACATCCTCTACATGGGACTCGCCGTCGTCAGCTGGTTCTGGCTGACCCCGGACCTCGCGACCATGAAGAATTTTCAGTGGGACTGGGTCGCCATTATATACGGCCGCAATCTTGCTCTCACATTACTGGTTTTCGGAGGGCTTCATTGGCGCTTTTACATGCAATCGGCACAAGGCGACCGTTTCATGCTGAACCGAAAGGAACCGACGGTGTCGCATCGCCGTTTCCTGTTCGGGAATCAGGTGCGCGAGAACATATTCTGGACCGCAGGCAGCGCCGTGATTGTCTGGACTGCGTATGAGGTCGTGACCTTGTGGGCCTTTGCCAACGGCTATATCCCGATGCTGAATTGGGAAGAACACCCGGTTTATTTCGTTTTGTTGTTCTGCGCGATCCCGATTATCCGGGACGCGCATTTCTATTTCGTGCACCGGCTGCTGCATTACCGCTGGCTCTATCGCACAGTGCATCAGCTGCACCACAAGAACATGGACATTGGCCCGTGGTCCGGCATGTCGATGCACCCGATTGAACACATTCTTTATTTTAGTGGCGCACTACTGCATTGGGTCCTGCTGTCCCATCCGCTTCATGTCATATTCCACGTGCAGGCAACCGGCCTTACACCGGCGATGGGCCATGTCGGCTATCACAAGTGGATGAAGAAAGACGGGTCGGGTGCCTCCATCGGACAGCGCTATTTCCACTACCTCCACCACCGGTACTTTGAATGCAACTACGGTGGAGATGGGACGGTGCCGCTCGATAAATGGTTCGGCACATGGCACGACGGCACATCGGAGAGCCACGCCATCATGCGCGACCGGCGTAAGCAGGCGCACGGGGTCTGAAGCACCGAGGCTGATTTTGGATTCACGTCGTTTGGTCTCAATTGAGTATGGAAAGGGCCAATGACCCATCGTGACGCCAAATCGCTTAGGCTAGAGAGATACGCGCCTAATAGTCCAGGCGTCCAAATAGCTCTTCGAACGGGACCATGACGTGATTTCGAAAACCTGGCCGTTTTTGAAGACGCCTATACCAAGCTTCGACATTTGGAATCTCGGGGCGTTCGATTTCCAGGTTCATATAGCGGTGCAGGTGGGTCCCGATTGGAAGATCAGCAAGCGTCAGCGTCTTCCCCAATAGGAAGGATCGGTCCGCCAGCATGCCGTCCAACAGGCGGAAGTGGGAGGCGCAGCGTTCGACACTTCGACGGATTGCGGCCTGATCGCGTTGGGCTTCCGGTGTTCGGTAGAAGCCCCAGAACACGCCCATGAGAAAATCCGGCTGTAACGCCGTTTGCGCCCAGTCCATCCATTGATCGACTTCCGCGCGCTGCGCCGGGTCCTGGTGCCAGAAACATTCCTCGCCGTGCAGAGCCGCTAGATAGCGCAGGATGGCATGCGATTCCCACACGATGGTGCCGTCATCGTCGATGACGGGAACCTTGCCGTGTGGATTCATTCTGCGGAACTCGGGCGTGTCCAGTCCGCCGAACCGCCCACCCGCCTCAATATGCTCGTGTGGCAGTTTGAGTTCTTCAACCAGCCACATCACCTTTTGCAGATTGAACGAACTGCGGCGCCCCCAGACTGTCAGCATATGGTATCCCCGTTGCGTGCAGCGCCGCGGATCACTTGCCAGACGCGTTCCGAGGTCAACGGCATGTCAACGTAACGCACGCCGAGAGGGCTCAAGGCGTCAATTACCGCGTTGGCGACCGCGGGAAGGGAACCGACCGTCCCAGCCTCTCCGGCTCCTTTGACGCCCAGCGGGTTCGTTGGTGTTGGCTGGTTGTTGGTCTCGATTTCCATGTGGCAGAAATCGTCCGCCCGCGGCATGCAGTAATCCATGAAGGAGCCGCTGCGGAGCTGGCCGGATTGCGGGTCGTAGTTTACGTCCTCCATCAACGCCTGGCCCAACCCCATAGCGACACCGCCGTGAATTTGTCCCTTTAGGAGCGGCGGGTTCAGGGTGACGCCAACGTCGTCGACAATATCGTATCGCACAAGCATGACCTTGCCCGTTTCGGGATCGACTTCCACTTCGACAACATGACAGCCGTTCGGGAAGTTAGGCGCCGTTGGATTGAAAAGCGCCAGCTCGTCGAGGCCCGGCTCGATCTCCGGTGGAAGTTTTTCCGCGGCGTAGGCGAGGGCTGCGACCGCATCGAAGGAGAGGTCGCGGTCCGTGCCGGCGATGCGAAAGGTGCCGTCGGCGAACTCGACATCGTCAGGCGCGGCTTCTAGAAGATGCGCTGCCAAGGTCTTCGCCTTCTCGATGATCTTGTTCGATGCCATTACGATTGCGGAGCCGGCGAGTGCGGCTGACCGCGAGCCGAAGGTTCCCGTACCGTGCGTGACCTGGTCGGTATCGCCTTCGTGGACACGGACCCGCGCTGGGTCGATGCCAAGTTGATCACACAGTACCTGCGTAAACACCGTCTGGTGGCCCTGACCATGCGAGATGGTGCCGAGGATCAAGGTCACGCTGCCGGTTTGGTCGAAGCGAACCTGAGCGGATTCGTAGCCACGTCCGGCCGCCTGTTCGATCGTATTCGAGACGCCAATACCGCGGAGTAGTCCTCGCGCTTTCGCCGCGGCGCGGCGCCCTTCGAACCCTTCGTAATCGGCCATCTTTAGGGCGATCTCCATATTCGCCCCAAAATCGCCGCTGTCGTAAGTGAAGATGAAGCCGGTGTCATACGGCTCCGCAATTGGCGGGATCGTGTTACGGCGCCGAATTTCGGCGCGGTCGAGATTCATCTCGCCGGCTGCGATGTCGAGCATGCGTTCGATTACGTAGGATGCTTCCGGTCTCCCGGCGCCCCGATAGGCTGAAATAGAACCGCAGTTGGCGAAAGCGCCGGTTACCTCAGTATAGATTGCTGGGATGACATAAGTGCCAGAGAGAGAGCCCAAATTGGCAGTGCCGGAATGGGGTCCGCGCGATGACAGCTGAGCGCCGATGTTGGCCAGCGTCTTGACCCTGAGGCCGAGAATTCGGCCATCGGCGTCGAGGGCGATTTCAGCATCCGAGAGATTGTCGCGGGCGTGATTGTCGGTCAGCAAAGCTTCCTGGCGTTCGGAGACCCATTTGACCGGCCGTCCGGTGCGGCGCGCGGCCCACAGTACCAGCAGCTGCTCACGATAGGTGCCACCCTTCATGCCGAAACTGCCGCCGACATCGTTGGCGACAACTCGCAGTTTCGTCTCGGGTATGTGGAGGATGTTGGTGGCAATGTCCCAGCGGTTGCGGTGTGGTGTCTGTAATCCGGAATAGAGCGTGTAGCGGTTCTCGAAGGGGTCGTATACGCCGATGGCGCCGCGCGGCTCCATGGAGTTAGCGGATACCCGGTTGATCCAGAGCCGCTGGCTGAAAACATGCGCCGCGCCGGCGAAAGCAGCGTCGACGGCTTCGGCATCGCCTGTCGTGTGGAAGTAGCAGATGTTGTCCGGGTTATCTTCCCAGATTGCCGGCGCTTCGGGCGCGACAGCGTCAGGACCAGTAGCGACGGCAGTCAGGGTTTTATAGTCGACAGCGATTGCCTCCGCCGCATCCTTAGCCTGGGCCAGCGTCTCCGCAACGACAAATACCACATAGTCGCCGACCATGCGGACCTTATCGGCCACCAATGGAAAGTTGGGTGGGTTATAGAAAGGTGTGCCGTCTGGCCGCTCCATTCGCATGTCGCAGGTGACGGCACCGAGCCCGTCGGAACGCCAGTCGGCTCCCGTGAGGACGGCGAGAACGCCCGGCATCGCTGCCGCGGCGGCCGTGTCGATGCCGCGGATCCGTGCGTGTGCATGTGGCGAACGCAAAACGAATCCGTGGGCTGCGTTTGGCAGATCAAGATCATCCATGAAACGTCCGCCGCCTTTGAGGAGACGCGGGTCTTCGAGCCGCGAGACGCCCTGGCCGATGGCAAACCGTTCAACCATGGGAATTCGAACCCAAGTCGCGCCGGACGTCATCGGCGGTCGCAAGCTTGCCACCGGCAGCTTCGATTCGTTTTACAGCGTCCTCCACCCACCAGAGGTTGCCGCGCTCGGTGAGGCGGGGAGCGTCCCCTAGACCGACGCGGACTTGGCCACCGCGCGCGACGGCGAGTTCGATCAGGGGGTGGATGTCGACCATCAGGCCGGCAACCATCCAGGGCGCGCCGGGTGCGACGTCCTCAAGCAGCGCCAAGTAGGCGTCGAGGCCGTAGGCCTTCGGGGGGAAGCTGAATGTATAACCCTCGGAGAACATTAGACGGTAGACAGATGTCGGCAGTATAGGAAAGCGCTCGGCCATCGCGGTCGCCTGTCGCATGAATCCCGGTTCGTAGACCGCATAGCTCGGATGCAGGGCAAAGCGCTCGCACATCGCAAGGCCGTGACGGATGTGAGCGTCGGGGTTGAGATAGGTGAACCCGTCGCGGTCCTGTGCAAGACGGGTGACGGACGCAAAATTAACCGACCCAGGATCGACCACCATCCATTCGATCAATTTGCGCTCCGCCAGTTGCAACATGGCGGCGTGCCGTTCTCTAACGTGCTCCGGCCCGGCGACATCCTGCGTGCCGATCATTGGCAGTGTGCCATAGACGATAGCGTCGACTTTCTCGCGTATGCCTTCGATCACACGGGCGTAAAGGTCCGCGGTATCCTTTTGCGTCTCCGTCGCGGCGTCATAGGCGTGGAAGTGGACGATCGAGGCACCCGCTTCGACACAGGCGACCCCCTCGGCGATTAATTGGTCGACGGATATTGGCATCAGATGCTGGTGTGCGTGCCCGCCGCCGCCGTTCAACGCAACTTCGAGCCAGGTCTTCTTCGTCATGTTGCTCTAATTCCCTGTCTTACACGACGGCGGCCATTGCCGTTTAAGCAGGCTACCGCTTGTTCTCCTCGATAAAGGTCGCGATCTCGGCCTTAGTCATCGCATCGCGAAACATCTCCGCACGCATCCAGACCCGCTGCTCGCTGATCTTGGCGATGGCGTCCTTCATACGCTCCAGGTCTTCGGGCGACTTGATGTGGCTGATCGCCTCCTTCGCCTGTTCCATGTAATGGTCGTGTTCGTCATCGAAGATGATCTGCATCGCTTTGGCTGTCAGGTCATTCACCGTGCTGCCGGAAAGCTCCTTGCCTTCGCGGAAGAGGCGTGCGCCACCCCCTTCTGTGAAACCGACGGCGGCATTCAGCAACGGGTCTTCCTGTTCGACATAGGCCCGACGGACGTCGCCGAGTTTTTTCTCTTCCTCGAGTTGAACTGTGTCTTCTGGTGAAATCGGCCGGCCCATTAAATGCTCGAAAATATCCGCGAGCACCACGTAGTGGTTGAACTCCTGGACCAACTGCAGCAGCAGAAAATGATAGTCGTGGCGGTCGATCTCCTTGTCGATCTGCGGATACATGTCGACAACATCCCTCAGCTCCTTGTGTAGGCCATTGAAGAAGCCATCGACTGGGTTGAGTTCCTTCCACAGTTGAGCGCGGAGATAAAAAATATGGTCTTCGTCCGACGCTTTGGCATAGAAGCGCTTGGCGATTTCGGCCTCGCATTCCCAATAAGGCCAGGCAGTGTAGATGAGTTCCTGTTCGTAGTCGGGCATACGATCCCTCTATTTTCCGCCAATTGAGTTGTGTGTTTCAAGTATACTCGGGGAGGCCGAATTCTATCTGAGTGAAAGGACAATAAGGCAAAATGAGCGCAGCACCTGATCTAGAGAAAGATTTTCTTTCGCCTGGCTTTACACTGAGTAAGGCCCCGGGTCCGATTGGCGGACCGGGTGCTTGGCTTGGTCCGGATATGGCGAGCCGGCGGGAAGAATGGACTTATACGCTCTCCGATAGCGATATTGGCGAGCTGGACGATGCCATGCGCCGAACGCGTGAGAAGGCATTCGTCGACATCGACAAGGCTGCGTTCGAGCTGCCGTCGCTCGGTTCGTCCTTGTCGGAAATCAAATACGAACTCTTGGAGGGGAAGGGCTTCGTTCTAATCCGAGGCGTGCCGGTGGAAGGCTATACCTTGGAGGAGTCGGCCCGCGTCTATTGGGGCATCGGCATGCATCTCGGCACAGCGAGATCGCAGAATGCAAAGGGGCACCTGCTCGGTCACGTCTGTAATCTAGGTGATCACCTTGATCCGTTCGGCAATCCCGCGAAGGCGCGTATCTACCAGACCCGCGACCGGCAACTGTTTCATACAGACTCAACCGATTTCGTCGGATTACTCTGTTTGCAGAAATCGAAATCAGGGGGTGAAAGCAGCATTTCCAGCTCCGTCGCGATCCACGACGAAATCTATCGCCGGGACAAGACATTGTGGAAGGCTTTATACGCGCCTTTCTGGCGTGACCGTCGGGGCGAGGTGCCGCCCGGTAAGGTCGACTACTACCCGATGGCTGTTTTCCACTATCACGCAGGAAAACTCTCGACGATATATTCGCGCGACTATATCGAATCGTGTCTTCGGTTTTCCGAACTGCCGCTGCACTCGAAGACACAAAAGGCGGCTCTCGACTTGTTTGATCAGCTCTCTGAAAGTCCTGAATTTCGTCTCGATATGGCGTTCGAGCCCGGCGACATTCAGTTTCTGCATAATCACCAAATTCTCCACGCCCGAGCCGGATTCGAAGATTGGCCGGAGGTGGAGCGCCGCCGACATTTGTTGCGTTTGTGGCTGTGTCCAGAGAACGGTCGCCCGCTCCCCGACAGCATGATTGAACGCTATCTCACGATCGAGATTGGCGACCGGGGCGGTATCATTGGCGGCAGCACGGAATTGAATGTGCCACTCGAGCCGGTTTGATCGTAAACGCCTGAACCGGCGATGCCGATCAATCCTGACTGCGTTCCATGGCACACCACGCGAGTGTTTCACCGGCGTGGAATGGGACCACACTCAGGTCGTTACCGGTTACCGTCTCGGGCACAGTAAGCGCCTCGCGCCGCAAGGTAATGCTACCTTCGTTTAGCGGCAGTCCGTAAAAACGCGGTCCGAATTCCGACGCAAATCCTTCCAGGCGGTCGAGTGCATTCTCTTCATCGAAGGTGAGCGCGTAGCTTTCCAGAGCCGCGGGCGCGCAAAAAATGCCCGCGCAACCGCAGGCGCTTTCCTTGTCATGTCGCGGATGGGGCGCTGAGTCAGTTCCGAGAAAGAATTTTGGATTGCCGGATGTCGCCGCTTCGCGCAGTGCGGCGCGATGATGCGTGCGCTTGGCCACAGGGAGGCAATATGCGTGTGGTCGTAAGCCACCCTCGAACAGCGCGTTCCGGTCTATACGCAAATGGTGCGGCGTTATTGTCGCGGCGACGCTCGGGCCGGCGGCCTGAATAAATTCGACGGAATCTGCTGTTGTGATGTGCTCAAGCACCACTTTCAGCTCGGGAAAGTCACCGAGCAGTGGACCCAGGACGGTCTCTAGGAATACCGCCTCCCGGTCGAAGATGTCGATATCGGACGATGCGACTTCACCATGAATCAACAAAGGCATGCTCGTCTTTTGCATGCGTTCAAGCACGGGATAGATATTCCGCACGTCCGTCACGCCGAATGCTGAGTTGGTGGTTGCTCCGGCCGGGTAAAGCTTGCATGCGGTAAATACGCCGCGAGTGTGCCCTGTCTCGACTTCGTCCGGGTCGATCTCGTCGGTGAGATAGGCCGTCATCAAGGGGGTGAAACGGTGCCCCGTCGGAAGCACGTCGAGAATCCGATCTCGATACGCTTCCGCCGCGGCGACGGTTGTCACCGGCGGTATCAGATTCGGCATGATGATGGCTCGCGCGAATTGCCGGGCTGAATAGTTTGCGATCAGCGCCATCATATCATCGTCACGTAGATGAAGATGCCAGTCGTCCGGCTCCCGAATGGTAACCTGGTTCGCTTCGGGTGTTGGCATTGATCGGCTCCTACTGGATCGCATCAGGTCGGCGGGACGACGTAACACTGCCGTCACTCTATTAACGGCCTACAACATTCCGGCGCGTTATGTCTAACCTGAATGCGTCTTTCCGGAAGGAAGCGTGTGATCGTGCGGTGGAGCCTACTGCAACAGTCTAAAGAACCGCGAAGGCGTGGATTTGGGCCATAATCGCTTTTTCCTCGAGCGGCGTGGAGTCGTAGAGGCCTGATGTGCCGACGCGGCGCCATTTTCCGGCATCTTCCAAAGCTTTGGCCTTGGTCTCGATCTGATCGCCCAGATAGATGCGGGCGACAGAGAAGACAACATGGCCACCCGGCTTTACGACGCGTACCAATTCATCGAGCCCGTCGAGCGGGGCGTGTCCTTCGGTGAAAACACCCGAGGCGGTGACACCTGCATAACTATCGTCCGCATAATCGAGCCGCTCGCCAAGGACGCCGTGCTTCAGATCGCGATACAGGTTTTTCTTTTCCGCGCGCGCCAACATACCTGGTGAAATATCGAAGCCGTCAATGACCGGATATCCCAGGGCCGGCAGGATTTCGCCCATGATACCGGTACCGGCACCGGCGTCGAGCATTGGCATGTCGCCGGCCGGTTGGTGCCGTGTGTATAGGGCTGCGGTCATTGCCGGATGAGTGTAGCCGACGCCTTTCATGTGCGTCTCGTACTCCTCCGCCCAATTGTCGTAAACACCGGCGGTGATGTTCGGATCGCCGCCCGCGTAGGCGTCGTGGAGGGATTGGACTTTCTCGTCCTGTTTGGAACCGGTCATGAGTGCTTTCCGTTAGTGAGAAGGATTGGGTGCCAGGCCCTCGCGTTCGTAGGCCTGCTGGAGGGGGCGAGGGTCGATCCACTCGTCGAGCGCGAAGTCCTGGTCAATAAAACCATGCTCGTGCAGGAACGCCTTCACGAACTCGACCGCGTCGACCAACCCTTCGTCGAGGCGTGGTAAAAACTTATCGCGGTAATCCGGCTCCAGGTATGTCTCGATGTCGTCGGCGTCGATACTGCATTCGCGCGCGATCAAGCTGCGTGCTTCGGCTGGATTGTCTTGCACCCAATTGGCGGCGCGGATAGCGGTTTGGGTATATTGAACAACGGCGTCGAAATGTTCCTCGACCGCATATCGGGAAGTTGTGATTATGCGAGGTGTGGAATTGTTGATCCGTTCCTCAACACCGGGTGCGGATCTTACATCGTAGAGCAGGCGCACGCCGCCTTCGCCTTCCCGCTGCAGCAGCGCCGCCTCCGGCCCCTTTCCGAAGATTGCATCGACTTCACCTGCCAGAAGTGCTTCGAGTTGGCCGCGGTACTCGCAGCGGGCAGGTACATTCAGATCGTCGCGTCCAACGTTGCGCCTTTCACTTGGATCCCAGCCTTCGACAATATCGACGAACTGGACGGCGGCCTGCGCAACATTGTGCACGGCAAGGGCGGAAATCAGGCCCTTTAAAGCGGCGAAGCGCCAAAAGTTGAACACGAGGCGCGGCCAGACAGGTAGGGCCAGGCGGCGGCCCACCAGATCGGCGACGGTCTCGGCAGGATCGTCCATTCGCACAAAGACGCCCTGGAATTCCTCCATGAAGGTGATGCCTAGGACCACCGAGTCGACGCCGTTTGCACGGGCCCACACTGGCGGTGCGACACCTCCTTCGCGGATAAACATGTCGATCGAGTGCGTGTAATGGACGTCTTGATGCTCAGGGCCGAGTTCGGTGATGTTGGGGACCACGTAGTCGGATCTTTTGAATGCGTCAACGAACATGCCGGTCTGGAAGGCCACTCCGGACGCCGTAGGGACGGGGCAGCGGGTGTAATAGATCGGCGTGCGCGACGTCATGGCGGCCTTCATCCTCGTCAGTGATACCAAACGAAACGAGTCTTTGTTGCAACGACGGCCGAGCGCGGATTGTTCTTCTCTCAGACGTCTAACACCGTCAGTTGGTCAAAGGATGGAGTGCTTATTCAGCAAGCGCTGATGACCAAATCTATATTCGGGAGGCTGGATCGACGGCGTTCTATGGAATTCCCCGATATGGTTCAGGTTAGATGAACGCTCTCTCAAAATCCAGTTTTGGACGGAATCGACCGAATTTGAACGGGTTTTTTTAACCAAAAGCCAGCTCTTCAAGCAGTGTGGCGACCCGGAACATTTCCACTTCGCCGTTGGGGCGGCCGACAATCTGCATGCCGGTCGGTAGGCCGTTTCTGTCCTTTCCAAACGGCACCGTTATAGAACAAAGCCCGAGGTATCCGACAGGACGCAGGAAAGTTGAGGGAGAAGCGCTCGGTGCGATGCCTTCATCAATGGGTGCCGTGAATGCCGCCGCGGGTGTCACGAGACACCCGGCGTCTTCCCAATCGCCAAGGTGGTCTACTTGCGCCTTTGGCCGAGACATGACCGCATCGCAATCATCGATCGCGGCAATATCGGGAGCACCTTTCAGGCGTGCGATGACGCCAGGATCAAGGTCGTCCGGACATGCCGACAAGAGATGACCATAGAGGTAATAGCCTTCGGTTGTGCTGATGTAACCGCTTTTTGTCGCCGTATCCCGGAACTGGGTTTCCGTTTTTAGGACATCGAGTGCCGGGGTGTCGCTCGAAAGAAGACGGCAGCAGGCTTCATAGGCATCCAGAGTATCGTCGTCGACACCGTCCAGCTCATTGTCGTCGAGCCGCAGGAGCGTCGGTAGCGCCCGCGTTGTGGAGGCAGCGTAGGCGTCGCCATCGGATATCACGTCGAATATCTGGCCGACATGGGCGACAGAAGAACCAAGTGGCCCCGCCACGTCGAGAGTTGTCGACAAAGGAACAACGCCCTCCATCGGAACCGTTCCTATGGTTGGGCGCATCCCGACCACGCCATTCCAGGCGGCGGGCAAACGACACGACCCCCCGATATCGGTGCCGATGGCACCGGCCGCCAAGCCGGAGGCTACAGCAACGCCCGAGCCCGATGATGAGCCGCCGGGCAGGCGAAGGGTTGCCATGTCCCAAGGATTCCGCGCGGTGCCCAGGTGGTGGTTCGTGCCGTAGGGCTCCAAAGCGAACTCGCTCATCGCGACCTTTCCGAGAATGATCGCGCCTGCTTCCTGAAGGCGGTCCACAAGGTTGGCAGTTTACTCTGCGACGATAGCGCCACGCGTGAGTGAACCCGCGGCCGTCTGCGTGCCCGCGATATCGACATTATCCTTGATGACCATCGGCATGCCGTCCAATGGACCAAGCGCGCGCCCTGCCTGTCGCCGCTCGTCCGCCCGGTGAGCAGCTTCCAGCGCGGCATCGCTGGTCACATGCGCAAGCGACCTGAGCACATCGTTCGTCGCCTCGATCCGCGCGAGGAGACATTGGGTTAGTAGCACGCTTGAGAATGTATCTTTTGGTAAGGGAATAGAACCGACGAGACTGTCCAGCGGTTCGGCGTGGTTGATCCTGAAGGTACTCATGATGAAGCGCTGTCTTGTCCGTTATCAGTGGCAAAGTAGACTCGCCTCCCAGATTTTCGAGCATCCCAGCTCGATCATTGCCCTGCCGCCTCTTTTGCCTCACAATGGTTCTTGTTCCAAGGGGGGCCCGTTAAGGGGCTGAGAGTCCGCTGTGTCGGCAAAAAAACCGGTGACGCGGTGACCCTTAGAACCTGATCCGGGTCACGCCGGCGTAGGGAACTGGAACGGGTGCATGTCACGCCATCCCACCTAAGCCATCCCGGGTCTCCGTAATTTGCATGGGAGGAGATCCGCAATGCCAAAAGATTCAGATAGCATCGTCATTAGCACGGGGCCGATTCCGGGTTCCGAAAAGATTTACGTCGAGAAAGGCGAACTGCGCATACCGTTCCGTAAGGTGGCGCTTGAGCCGTCGGCGAATGAAGAACCGATCCGGCTGTACGATACGAGTGGACCCTATACGGACGCTTCTTTCGCGCCACAGGTCGATCAAGGCCTTCCGCGTTTGCGCGAAGAATGGATCCGCGCACGCGGCGACGTTGAAGAATACGATGGCCGTACGATCCGGCCGGAAGACAATCACCGCGAAGAAGGCGACCCGAACGCCTTCCCGGACTTCCCGAACAAGCAGAAGCCATTGCGGGCGAAGGCAGGCGGCAACGTCAGCCAGATGCATTACGCGCGGAAGGGCATCATTACGCCGGAGATGGAATTTGTCGCGCATCGCGAGAACCTCGGCCGTTCCGAGTTCTACGGCGATGGAGAGACATTCGGCGCCAATATTCCGGAATTCGTGACGCCCGAGTTCGTGCGCAAGGAAGTCTCCGAGGGCCGCGCGATTATTCCCGCCAACATCAATCACCCGGAAGCGGAGCCGATGGCCATCGGCCGGAACTTCCTGGTCAAGATCAACGCTAATATCGGCAACTCGGCCGTCAGTTCGTCGGTGGCAGAAGAAGTTGAGAAGATGGTGTGGGCGACCCGCTGGGGTGCCGACACCGTGATGGATTTGTCGACGGGCAAGGACATACACAACACCCGTGAATGGATCATGCGGAACTCGCCGGTGCCGATCGGTACAGTGCCGATTTACCAAGCGCTGGAGAAATGCGACGGCATCGCCGAAGAACTGACCTGGGACCTCTATCGCGACACGCTGATCGAGCAATGCGAGCAGGGCGTTTCCTACTTCACGATTCATGCCGGTGTCCGACTGCACTACATCCCGATGACCGCGAACCGCGTCACCGGCATCGTCAGCCGCGGCGGGTCAATCATGGCGAAGTGGTGCCTCGCGCATCATGAGGAGAGTTTCCTCTACACGAACTTTGAGGAAATCTGCGAGATCATGAAGCAGTACGACGTCAGCTTCTCGCTGGGTGACGGTTTGCGCCCGGGCTCGAATGCGGATGCCAATGATGAGGCCCAATTCGCTGAGCTGGAGACTTTGGGTGAGCTGACCGAGATCGCCTGGAAGCACGATGTCCAGGTCATGATCGAGGGCCCCGGCCATGTGCCGATGCACAAGATCAAGGAAAACATGGACAAGCAGCTCGAGGTTTGCCACGAGGCACCGTTCTATACCTTGGGCCCGCTGGTGACTGACGTGGCGCCTGGCTACGATCACATCACGAGCGCAATCGGTGCTGCGATGATTGGCTGGTTCGGCACCGCCATGCTCTGTTACGTGACGCCGAAGGAGCATCTGGGGTTACCCGACCGCAAGGACGTCAAGGACGGCGTGATCACCTATAAGATCGCGGCGCATGCGGCGGACCTCGCCAAGGGCCATCCGGCTGCACGCCTCCACGACGATGCGCTGAGCCGGGCGCGCTTCGACTTCCGGTGGCGCGATCAGTTCAATCTGGCGCTCGATCCGGAAACGGCGGAGGACTTTCATGATCAGACACTGCCCGCCGAGGGTGCCAAGGTCGCGCATTTCTGCTCCATGTGCGGCCCGAAGTTCTGTTCGATGAAGATCACGCAGGAGATCCGCGACTACGCCGATAAGGGCATGTTCGAAATGTCCGAAAAGTTCAAAGCGGGCGGCAGCGAGATTTACCGCCCGGCCGACGAGGTCGAAGCGGAGAAGCCTTCCGACGCCGCAGAGTAGGGCGGCGGAGATTAACGACAAAGGGTCCCATCCGGTTTAGTATTTGATGGGGCCCATTTCTTTTACCTGCTGTCATTCCCGCGCAGGCGGGTATCCAGGATATGCAACCAATGAAACTAGATTCCCGCCTGCGCGGGAATGACGGCCGGTTTTGAATTGGAAGATCTAAAATGAACCTCAAACTCTACACACAATATCGGAACTCGGCCGAGCAGCGGGTCCACACGGCACTCAACATTAAAGGAGCCGATTACGAATATATCGGTGTCGGGTCTAACGGGACGATCAGCCAAGAGATCTAAAATCGCGACGTCAATCCGCAGGGATTGATCCCGACCTTGTCGATCGATGGTGCCTTGATAACACAGTCGACCGCGCTGATTGAATTTATCGAGGAGACATTTGACGGGCCGTCCCTCTTGCCTCAGGACCCCATCGCGCGCGCCCGCTCGCGCGCCTTCGGACAGCTGATCGCCTGTGAGATGTATCCCGTGATCGGCCCGAAGCGGCAGCGACACATGGTGTCGGAATACGGGATCGACGAAGCGGGTCGCTCGGGAGTCGATATGTCGGCATACCCTCTGGTGAGCGAACTCGATGGACGTTGCCGCGCCTTACCGGAATTCGATAAAGCAATGCCG
>TARA_B100000674_G_scaffold499353_1_pt1 | contig 14442 bp, 10 predicted proteins | sample TARA_B100000674 | Tara Oceans TARA_B100000674 (sample SAMEA2622759) | marine metagenome | biome: marine biome (ENVO:00000447); feature: surface water layer (ENVO:00002042); material: "saline water (ENVO:00002010), including plankton (ENVO:xxxxxxxx)" | depth 5 m
CTAATTGTGACCTTCTATCAGGGAGTGTTGGTGCCGTGGGTGTTGATTTCTGCTGTGCTGGTTGCTGTGGTAGTTTAATCTCTGGTATGATTGGAGTGGAAGTTTCTTTTTTCTCATCGATGGCCGTTTTCGACTCCTTCTGCTTATTTTTTAGAGCCTCAAGCGAACGTCTTCTACGTTCTGCGATACTCATTACAGGTTTAGATTGCGCAGCGTTATCAGCGGATTCAGACTTTCTTCTGTCTTCCGTTCTTTTCCTTGCCTGTTGGCTTGCACCGGGAGCAAATGGATTAAACGGTTCATCTCGCCGACGGCCCCTTATTGTGTCACCCAATTCACAACCCGTTCGCTATGCGTCTTAATGGTTACCAACATTAAGCCCAAACAATGGGGGTATCATCCGTACGCAGATTTTGATTGATTCCACTTTCAATGATGCTGGTCTCCCGACCTGATTGCCATTCGAGCCATCCAAGTCGAGCAATCATTGTACCATTGTCGATGCAGTACATTTTTGCTGGAACAAATGATTTTCCACCTCTCTCTTGGCACATGATCTCTGACATATTTCTCAGCCGTTCATTACAGGCCACACCTCCACCGAGGAGAAGTTCGTCTTTTCCTGTATGAGCTAAAGCACGTTCGGCAACTTCGATGCATGCTGCAAATGCATGTTCTTGTAAACTCCAACAAACGGCTTCTAACGGAGCGCCCCTAGACACCATGTTCACAGCAGCGGTTAAGAGTCCAGAAAATGCCAAATCCATGCCTTGAACCACATATGGTAGACTGTAATCTACTAATGAACAATCAGGATGTTCCTCAACCCAATTATTCGCTAATTTTTCGATAACGGGTCCACCAGGAAATGGAATCCCATGGACACGAGCAAATTTGTCTAACATATTACCAATGCCAATATCGAGCGTCTCTCCTAAAACACGATATCTTCCCTCGAGACGAGCAATGATCTGAGTATTTCCGCCACTTGCGTACAACAATACTGGATCTACACAACCGCACTGTTGACGCCCGATCTCTATGTGAGCCACACAATGATTTACTCCGATAAGTGGTATGTTTCGCAAACTAGCAACCGACCGTGCTGCCGCTGCGCCTGCTCTCAAACAAGGTGCAAGACCCGGCCCTTGGGAAAAAGCCATCAAACCAATGTCCTGAATAGTCAAATCTTGGGTTTCCAAAATCTCTTGTAGGATGCGACCCACGTGTTCACTGTGATGCTCAGCAGCTTTTCTAGGATGAATTCCACCCTCGTCAGGTCTCACAGAAGCAGATTTGGATGCATAGGGAATTCCGTTTGGGTCGACAAGCCCAAATGATAGCGTATGAGCAGTAGATTCCAGACCGAGAGTCCACTTGCCTTCCACCATACTTATTCGAAGGCGTATATACTATCAAACCTAACGGTCTGGCAGCAATAATGAGGAGGGTGTTTCTTGATGCTGGACCCATGGTCCATTTTGCTAATGCTACAAGTCTAAGTGGGCAAGTACTTCAAAATGCAAGTGAATTCATACATGATCCTGGAATGGGAATTGTCGTAGAAGAGGACACGATAATCCAGATTTCAGAATCTGAGATTTTGAAAGAGGAATATGATTCTAGTACCCAAGATTTTGATGTTATCTCATTAGGAGGTAGCGCAATTATTCCAGGATTAATCGATTCTCACACACACCTCCTCTGGGAGGGCGATCGTTCATTTGAAGTTTCTATGAAACGGAATGGCCTATCATATCAGGAAATTGCTGAAAGAGGCGGAGGCATTGGGTATACCGTTAACCAAACAAATCAAGCCTCAGCAGAACAAATTTACCTAACGGGAAAAAATCGTCTGAAATCATCTCTCCTAAATGGGACTACGCACTTGGAGGCAAAATCGGGATATGGACTGACTACTGAGGCTGAGTGTCGTTTACTTGCAATTATGAACAATCTGAACAATGAATCTGAACTTCCATCGATTGACTTGACATGGATGGGCGCGCATGCGATACCGAAAAATCATAACTTGAAGTCATACGTTGAAGAAATATTATCTGAACAATTGCCTTCTGTCTTAGAACAAGGATATGCAAAAAATGCTGACGTTTTTTGTGAGCCCGGATGGTTTGACCTAGAGTCAACAGAAGATATTCTCAAATCGGCCTCAAAGGGAGGATTACACAAAAGATTGCACATTGATGAGTTTGAAGACGGCGATGGTGGAAAATTAGCAAGTGATCTTGAAGTTGTTACTGCAGATCATGCATATCATACCAGTGAAGAAAATAGAATCAAGATGAATGATAACAATGTCAATGCAGGATTTCTACCAGGCACGCCTTTTTCTCAAGGTGAAAAAGAATTCCCTCCATTCCAACATTACATTAATCAAAACTGGAAATGGACCATCGCTACAGATTTTAATCCAAATTGTCAAACTCTATCTTTGCCATTCATTGGAAGTCTACTTGTTCAACGAAATCACATACACCCTCTTGCGGCACTCGCAGCATGTACCGTGCATGCTGCAGATATATCCCCGCATCCATCAGGTAAAGGTCATGGAACGATAGAAAAAGGTTCATTGGCAAATTTCAATATTCTCAAGAATGACAATTGGGAATCATGGTGTCTTACCCCTGGTCATTCACCAATTGCTGGAACAGTTTTAGAAGGGAATATGATAATTCACTAGAAGTTCAATTGTAGATGTTTAAATTAAAAAATAAATAAAAAGTGATTATCATGAAATCAAAAAACTATATTTTGGAAACAGTCGTTTGTTCATCGAGGTCAGGAGCTGATGCCCGTCTTCATAGAATGCTTTCAACCAGACAATTACTGAGGCGAAGAACAGAAGGTTGCCTCCATGCTTGGGTTTCACGATCTTCAGATGGGACTGGTATGTTTCTCGTCCAAGCAATTTATTCCAACCGAGAAGTAATCAAAAATGCGGCTGCTCTCATTGAAGAAAAGCTTGATACACATGATGGAGGTATAGAGTCATTACTAAGCGGACCTCCACTTATTGGATATTTTGACCTCGAAAAAGAAGATGTTAATGTTTTGATAGCAAAAAATAACCATTCATGATTTCAATACGCGAATTCTTTCAAAATCAGTGTGACATTGTGTCGTATAAGATACATTATACGACGAAGAATTATTGTGGGACAAAAGAATCTCTCGCAGTACCACGTTTTTCCTTTTTTTTTGCAATAATTATCACTTTTTGCCCTTTAAGGAGGGGGTAAAAGGGTGAAAATTACATTTTTCTGCGAATACAGGGATTACATTGAAATGAAAAATCATTCAGCAAGGTTTGAATCACATGAGTGGGATAGAAGGTTTTTGTTTGAAGTGCAAAACTTATGGTCCAATCTCAAACGGAAAGGAAGTCAAAATGTCTAATGGGAGAACCAGGTATGCTGGTTCATGTTCACAAGGAAATTGTAGTGGAAAGATATCAAAAATCATATCTTAAGTGAACAATATATCGATTATTGTAAACTAAGTTTGCAGCTTTCATTTAATTGATGATACCGATGTGGATAAATATTCAATGACGGTGGGTTAGATATCGGGCTCGTGGTCTAGGGGTTATGACGTTGCCTTGACATGGCAAAGATCGCCAGTTCAATTCTGGCCGAGCCCACTGAAAATGCGCTAAACGTATTTTTTTAACTATCTATTTTAAATGCTTAATATATAATAAAAAGTGAAAAATCACTCTTCCTCTACCAAAAAATTAGCAGAACCTCCAGTCCATTGAGAAACTGAATCATCGGCTGATTCGAATTCTTCTTCTGGATTAGAACCAGTTGGATTAAGAGAATATGATGTCGGGTCCGGTGGAATGTATCGGTTTTCTCCAGGAGCTGGTGCTGACCTATCTTCCAAATGGGCCCCACTATGAAAGGTACCACATTCAGGACACCTCACTGACCCTTTTGGCTGGATAGAAGCACATACTGGACACGCCGTAGTTCCTATGAGTCTATTTAGAGGATCAGTCATCTTATTCAACAAACATATCTTCTTGGTAGCCTACGACTTCTTCTCCGTCATCGGTCTCGATAACAACAGTTTCTTCTTCGTCATCAAACTCGATAATCGTGCCATAGAATTCTTCATCTTCGATAACTAATCCGATACGAGAACCGATGTCGATTTCTTCGTCGTCGTCATCATCTTCGTCGTCATCATCATCATCTTCGTCGTCATCATCATCATCCTCGTCGTCATCATCATCCTCGTCGTCATCATCTTCATCGTCGCTATCCTCTTCTTTTGGATCATCGGATTCGTTGTCTTCAACGTCGTTATCATCTTCAGATTTCTTACCTTTCAGTTCCCGTAGTTTACTCCTTAATTTTGGAGCGTAAACGAAATGCAAAAAGAGTGAGAAACCAAGCAATATCAGACCGAAAATAATCATAAAAATTCCATCCGCGTAGAAACCTTTTGGCATTGAAGAGTGTTCCATAAGCGGAGTTAACGAATTTGCACAATTGTCGTCATTAATTAACGGATCACAAGGAAATTTGTCTCCAATCATTACCGTCCCTTGGCATTCGGCACTATCGACAAAAGGTGCGGACTCACACACGTTGTAATTTCCGATACTAACCGTGATTCCATTTGCATCCGTATGTCCCTCATACACAATCGTGCCTCCGGTTCCATCTACAATCAATCCAAGTCCGTTAACCACCCAGAGGGTGATAAACGCAAAAGCAAGGAAGTGAATGATTGGATAGTAGATGTCTGCGGCCTTTTTACCCATGAGGAATTGTTGGATTGGCGAAGGAAATTCTCTTGTTTTTTCTTTGGTTTGATCAGATTTGATATTAAGTTCGAGGGATTCAATTGCATTGATTATTTCCATTGGATCGATCGAACCATCCTCATCAGAATCCATTGATTTCATGAATTCATACACTTCTCCTGGAGGTGCATTCTTCCCAAGCAGTTTCTTGATTCCTGCTTGTAATTCGGGGCCGTCTATTTTCCCATCATCATTGGTATCAATTTGTTCAAAGACCTCTCTGATTGTTAAACCAGCAGCTAGAATGGCTTGGCCAAATTCTTCAAGAAGGGATTGTTCTGACCTTTCAGATGGAGAATCAGAGATTTCTTCACTGGTGTCTTCTTCTTCAATTTCTTCATCATCTTCGTCGACTATTTCGTCATCAATGTCATCAATCACGTCATCGATATCGATGTCGTCAATGTCCTCGGTGTCTTCAGCATCTTCTTCAGGGGCATCAATTGAGTCTGGTTCTTCCTTTGAATCCTGCTCTTCAGAATTTTCGTCAGAATCTGTAGCTTCTTCCGCAGAATCCTCATCATCGTCAGAATCTGATTTTATTGATTCATCTGGAGTCACAGATTTTGTCGGTTTGTTCGTCTCACCGAAAGTATTTGACAATTCTTCGAGGTCAATAACTCCGTTACCATCTTCATCTATAGCCGCTACGAGACGATCTATTTGGGATGGTGGCAAATCGGCCAACCGCAAAGAGAGAAGCCCATTTTTAAATTCCTCAGAGGTGATTTCCCCATCGCCATCTTCATCAAATTTTGCGAATAGATCTTTGGTTTCTAGACCTGTAGCGGTTAGCCAATCTCCCAACACCTCGATTACATTATCTGCGACAAATGTAACCCCGCATGATGGGCATGATTTCGAATCCAACGGAATAAGAGCCTTACATGCACCACATTCTCCTAACGATTCATCAGATACCCCTGCAAAGGCAATACCACATTCTGGACATTTTTCACTTGTGATAGGAACTACGGCGCGACATGCCCCACATTGAGCCATATCGGTTGATTGCCCTTCTTCACTATCCTCGGCCATATAATTCCGAAGTTAACAGGTAATATAATCATTCATGGACTAGTTATGCCTCCAACCCCAATAGGCGACGTTATGGATTCACTTTCGGATGGCCATTTGTACTCGGCTATATTTGATACTCCTCATGACGTATATTCATGGATTGAGTTAATATCAAACACATATAGAATGCCGGTAACATTTCTCTCGAGGATACCCGAAAGTAGACTCAGCAAGGATTTAGATTTGAGCGTGATTCAGTCCGTTTGGATTTCAAACAAATCGAACAAAGAAGGGATATTACTCAATCATGAATCAATATACAAATTTATTGAAAGTCGGTCAACAGAAAATTCAGGTGTTTTTGTAATAGAAGGGTTGGAATGGTTGATTTCAGAAAGTGGAACGAGACATACGCTTCGTCACATCATGAACCTCAGCGACTACATTTTCGACAAACAAATAGTCGTCATTTACGTCTTACAAGCAAATACCATCGATGAAGAGGTAATGGAAAAAATTTCAAGGCAAGCGCCACTTCTTGATGTGGGTTTAGAAGCTATACCCGACCAGAATGGGAACACATCTACTGACACAGGTAAATCCGATTCAGTTCCGAATCAAGAGGAGGAATATCCTCTCATTCCTTACTTGACAACTTTGCCGTTGGAAGGATTTTCTCACAAGATATTAAGAAAAAGGATCTTGCAGTGGCGTCGTTTAGGTTTTGATGTATCCGATTGCGAGCCAGGAATTTTCTGTGATGATATTGGAGAATCCCACTCAATCTATCTAAGTGTAGATAAAAAAGTGAAAGAAGCAACCGAACTGCTCAATATGATGGATAGCATGAGAGACAACATCTCTAAATCCGAATTTACAGTTATGGAATTTCGTCTTCGACAATTAACGGGTATGAATGAAGTATCCAGTAGATTGAGAGCAATTATTGATGATGTATCTGATTCATAGGTGAATGTTAATGGCTGCTAGCCATTCGCCTTTTGTCAGTTGTTTACTTACATTTTTTATCTCATCGGACCACGTCTTATCAGACGCAAACGGAGGGACAATTTCTCTAATAAAATCGTACAATTGTTGTGTTGCCGGACACATTGATTTTTCAGCGTATTCGATTGCTTCGGCGGCAATAAGTGCTTCACACGCTAAGATAGTTGAGAATTCATCGATGGCTTGGTGTAGATTTAAGGCAGCCGTTGCTGACATGCTTACATGGTCTTCTTGGCCTGCAGAAGTAGGAGTCGAGAACGCTCCTCTTGGATGGATTCTTCCATGAAGTTGAGAGAGGTTTGCTGCCGCTGCATAATGTACAATCATGAAACCAGATTCTAGACCCGAATCTTTGGCTAAGAACGGGGGCAGAAGTTTTCTGTTGAGGCCAAGTAATTGGTCCATCCTTCTTTCAGAGCATGAGGCAATCTCAAAAAGAGAGACGGCGAGTGCATCAGCTGCGAGCGCAAGGACTTCTCCATGGAAATTTCCTTGACTTAGAACTTCATTCTTACCCGGATTACGTAAGTTTGGGAAAATAAGTGGATTATCTGTGGCGCTATTAATCTCTATATCCAAGATTTCTTTTAATTGCCTTAATCGATCCCACGAAGGCCCATGAATCTGTGGAACACAACGAAAACTGTAAGGGTCTTGTACGGGTTTATTTTCACCATTTATCATGATATCAGAAGATGATATCATCTGAAAAATTCTCTCAGCGACAACTCCTTGGCCATGGTGGTTTCTGGCGTGATGTATGTTGGAATAAAAAGGCTCAATTCTTCCATTTTTTGATTCTAATGACAGGCAGAATATGATTTCACTCATCAAAAAGAGTTTTTCGATTTTTGAAGCAGCTGAACATAGTATCGCAGAGGATTGTGCTGTCCCGTTGATGAGACTCAAGCCATCTTTTGCCCTAAGTTCAATTTTTTCGAGACCTGAACTAAGCAGCACTTCGCGGCTTGGAATTTTCTTACCATCTTTACCATAACAAAAACCTTCACCAATGAGTGGTAATGCCATATGTGAGAGAGGGGCTAAATCACCTGATGCGCCCAAACTTCCTATTTCAGGGACACATGGAGTAATTCCTAAATTCAGAAAATCAACCAAACCTTCAACCAATCTTGGTTGAACACCTGAATGCCCTTTTGCAAGAGAATTCGCACGAATAAGCATCATTGCCCTTGTCAATCCAACTGTCATTAACTCACCAGTACCACAAGCGTGGGACCGAATCAAATTGTATTGGAGTTGAGATAATTCTTCATCATCTATTTCCACTTCAGCGAGGGCTCCAAAACCAGTGTTGATTCCATATACTATTTCTTTGTTAGAGATAATCCGTTCTACGATAGAACGAGAGAGTTTCATTTTCTCCATAGCAGATTCTGCGATACTGATTGTTGGTTTTCCGTCAATTACTGAACAAATATCGTTGATGTTTAACGTCGTTCCATCTAAAACAATATTCATTCTTAATCACCTAACCTTTCGATTATTTTTTCATCTACATGGTTTGGGATTGTGACTTGTAGCCGTGAATCCTCGGACATTGCTCTCTTTATGGCAAATTCAGCGCCTTCGTTCCTTGCCCACGCACGTCTTGCCACACCATTATTTACGTCCCAATCCAACATGGATTGGATTTTTTCATCAGCATCTATTGAACCATCGATTACCATACCGAATCCACCATTGATAACTTCCCCCCAACCAACGCCTCCTCCATTGTGGAGGGAGACCCATGTTGCGCCACGGAATGCATCTCCAACGAAATTCTGTACGGACATATCTGCAGTAAATCTGGATCCATCCCGAATGTTAGAAGTTTCCCGATATGGAGAATCTGTGCCCGAAACATCATGATGGTCTCTCCCTAAAATGATTGCATCAGAAATTAAGCCTTCTCTAATTGCTTTGTTGAAAGCCAGTCCGATTTTCTGTCTTCCAATCGCATCCGCGTAAAGAATTCTTGCTTGAGAACCAACGACCATGTTATGGCTGGCCGCCTCTGTAATCCATCGAATATTATCTTTCAATTGTTGTTGGATTTCCTCAGGTGATTCTGCAATCATCTTAGTGAGAATATTGATTGCGATTTCATCAGACTTGGCAAGATCTTCTGATTTGCCCGACGCGCACACCCATCTGAAGGGACCAAAACCAAAATCAAAGCACATTGGGCCCATGATGTCTTCTACATATGAGGGATATCGAAAGGATAGTTCATCTTCTGCCATTACATCAGCACCCGACCTTGATGCCTCAAGAAGGAAAGCGTTGCCATAGTCAAAGAAATAAGAACCTTGTTGAGAGAGTTGATTAATTGCTTTTGCATGTCGTCTTAACGACTCTTTTACATATTCTTTAAATTGTAAAGTGTCTTTTGCCATCAGTGTTTTTGCTTCTTCGAAATCCAATCCTATGGGGAAATAACCGCCATGCCAAGGATTATGCAAACTGGTTTGGTCACTTAATAAATCGACGACAACATTTCTTTCAACAAGCCTTTCCAATAACTGTACAATATTTCCAATATAGCCGATTGAACGACCTATCTTTTGTGCCTTAGCCTCTAACATCAGGTCTATTGCTTCATCCACATTATTTGATAAACATGAAAGCCAACCCTGCTCGTGTCTTTTTCTAGCAGCATGTTCATTCATCTCTGATACAATACAAGCAGCACCTGCAATAACGGCTGCTTTGGCTTGAGCACCAGACATTCCGCCTAAACCTGAAGTGACAAATGTAACTCCACCCAGGTCATCTCCAGAACCAAGATGCTTTCTTGCAGCATTGAGAATGGTAATTGTCGTTCCATGAACGATGCCTTGTGGTCCGATGTACATGTAAGATCCAGCAGTCATTTGCCCATACTGACTCACACCGAGAGCATTGTATGTTTCCCAATGCTCTTGAGTAGAATAGTTTGGAATGACCATCCCGTTTGTCACAGTTACTCTTGGTGCATTTTTGTGAGATGGGAAAAGCCCTAACGGATGCCCTGAATACATGACGAGAGTCTGCTCATCAGTCATTTGACTGAGATACTTCATGGTAAGGAGATATTGGGCCCAGTTTTGGAAAACGGCGCCATTACCACCGTAAGTGATGAGTTCATGTGGGAATTGGGCCACAGCGGGGTCAAGATTATTTTGAATCATCAACATGATTCCAGCAGCTTGTTTAGATTTGGCCTTATATTCCTCTATTGGTCGAGCAAACACTGATTGTGTCGGCCGAAACCTGTACATGTAAATACGGCCATATTTCTTGAGTTCATCGAAAAATTCAGGTCCTAAAATTGAGTGAAATTTCGGGTCAAAATAACGCAGAGCATTACGAATCGCTAATTGCTCTTGTTGCGGCGAAAGAATTTGTCTACGAATTGGTGCATGATCGACGGTATCATCATAGCCTGGGTGATCTGGTAACATTTCTGGTATGCCCTCAGAAAAGTCAATCATTCGCTCACCGGTGTTGGCTATTATCCTTCACGTAAAGAGGCTTGCTTGGACTCGTTAACTGGTTCACTAGGGTTCCAGAAAGCAAATAGTATTCCTGCTCCAATCATGATAGAAGAAAACCAAATAATGCCGGTTTGAATTGAAAGTTCGCGATATTCAACGAGCCAGCCAGCCACACTGGTTGAAATTGAAAACGCTAGCGACAATAATAACATATCTACGCTGAAAACACGCCCTCTCATCTCATCTTCTACCCATTGCTGAGTAAGGATTGTGGAGAATACCCAATTTGCTGCACTAAAAGTATGTGCAAGAATTACCAACACAAAAGTGAGCCACAAACCATAACCAAAACTAAGACCGACCATCAAATAAAAAAGACCTGAAATCGAAACAAAGATACCGATGAGTGTCATCCATTTATCGCTATTAGGAAAAAGCATTCGTCCAAAGATTGGCCCGATACCTGTTCCAATTCCTCGAGCAAGATAGAATATTCCAACCCCTGTGGCTATATCGCCAATGCCTAATTCTTCACCCATAATTACAAGAAAAACGCCTGCAATTCCACCACCTGCGATGTTCCAAGAAGCCTTCGCTGAGACAATTTTGGTTAAACGTCGATCTGAGTATATTCTCTTCCATCCAGCAAGAATGTTTTGAAACCCATTCCTTAGTAATGACTGGGATTGATCGTCTTCAAATTTCTGGGGCATCGGTATTTTTCGAATCAATAAAATACTAACAAAAAAGGTACTGGCGTCTATCAAAAATGCGACATCAGTCCCATATGCCGAGACCACAAACCCTCCAATTGCAGAACCCATTGCTAGTGCTAGTGACCACGATGCAGAACCAAATGCATTTGCAGTAGCAAGTTCGTTTTTGGCGACAATATTTGGCAAAATCGCAACCTCAGCAGTCATATAAGCGCCATGAAGGAATGATAATACGCCTGCAATAGCAATAAGCCACCAAATATCACCCTCATCATTGACACCGAGTAAACATAAGACAAATATGATCGAAAATACATTGCTCACAATAAGCATTGATTTCCTGTGAATTTTATCAGCAAGTAGTCCAATGAATGGCTGAAATAACGCAAAGAAAGCCATTCTTATGGTCAACAGCAATCCAATAAGTAATTCTGAACCTGTGTATCTGTAAATTAGAACAAACATAGCTATGAGATTAAACCATTGACCAAACATTGAAACTACTGTCGCCAACCAAAACCGACGGTAATCGGAATTGTTGCGGACGAGTTCTAAATATCCAACTTGTTCATTCTTCCTCATGCGCTATCTCTCTTTTAGATGGGATGATTGAACATATCACCCATTTTGATGTTGGTGTATTTGAAAGGTCCGCGGTAGATTCTAGAGGTACAAGTTGGTTAGCCTCAGGAAAATATGTTGCTACGTTACCTCTTGGGATATCATAAGGGATCGCATGCCAATGTTTTGCAGTCCGCACAACACCATTAAAGTGCGATGAAATATCTACCAATTGTTTTGACTTAAGCCCTCGTAGAACCATGTCTTTTGCATTCATCAAAACGACCCGGCGATTACCTTTAATCCCACGATAACGATCATCATGGCCGTAAATTGTGGTATTGTATTGGTCATGAGATCGAATGGTCATCATGACAAACTTTTCTTGTGGAACAGTGAGATTTGGCAAGGGGTTAATCATGAAATTTGCTTTTTTGTTTGGTGTATGAAATATTCTTTCGTCACGAGGTGGATTAGGCAAATAAAAGCCTCCTGGTTTCCGCACTCGTGCGTTGTAATCATCAAATCCGTTGATGGATTCAGAGATTAATTCTCTTATTGAATCATAATTTTGAGGGAATTTTGACCATGTGATATTATCGTCTCCAAATAATGAGTATGCAATGTTTGAAACAATCGATACCTCGCTTTTGAGTTGATTACTTGCAGGTTTAAGTTTCCCCTGTGATTGATGGACAACGCCCATGGAATTTTCTACGGTTACAAACTGAGCCAAGCCATCTTGGATATCAGATTCAGTTCGTCCTAAACATGGTAAGATTAAGGCAGCATCACCTGTAACGAGGTGGCTCCTATTCAATTTAGTTGAGACCTGAACGGTTAGCCCTACCTTTGACAATCCCTCTGCGACTATTGGAGTATCAGGAGTTGCTGATACAAAATTTCCACCCATGCAAAAGAACAAATCAACGTCGCCAGAGTGCATTGCCTGTATTGTTTCCACAACATCAAGTCCATGCTCACGAGGTGCTTTGATGCCAGTGCCTTTTTCTAATCTTAACAGAAAAGATTCTGTTGGTCTTTCCCATATACCTACTGTTCTATCTCCTTGGACGTTAGAATGACCACGAACAGGGCATAGTCCTGCACCAGGTTTTCCAATGTGGCCTCCCATCAATAATAGATTGGATACGTCCTGAATCATTGCAACACCGTGCTTGTGTTGTGTGAGTCCCATGGCCCAACAAGCAATAGTAGCCTTTGAGGAGGCGCAATATTCTCCAGCTTTTTGAATCTCCTCCATTTCTAATCCAGTATCTTTGAGAATCTTTGCCCAAGATATGGAATGGATGTGGTCGGATAGATTACTGAAACCTTCCGTGTGTTCGTCAATAAATCCCTGATCTATAGCATTCTTTTCCAAGAGGATTTTCATTAATCCCATCATCAACGCTGAATCGCTGCCGATTTTCACCTGAAGATGCAAGTCTGCCAGCGATTCTGAACTAAATCTAAGTTTGAGATAATCTTGAGGGTGCTTAAATCGTACTAAGCCCGTTTCAGGCAGAGGATTTACGTGGATTATTTTTGCTCCATTCCGTTTTGCGTCTCTAAGCGCTGTAAGCATACGTGGGTGATTTGTTCCAGGATTTTGGCCAATGACGAGAATGAGTTCGCTCTTATCAAAATCTTCGAGAAAGACAGTACCCTTTCCAATCCCTATGGTTTGACTTAAGGCCCGACCAGATGATTCATGACACATGTTAGAGCAATCAGGCAGGTTGTTTGTTCCAAATTGCCTTACCATCAATTGATACAAAAAAGCAGCCTCATTAGAAGTTCTTCCTGAAGTGTAGAATACGGCTTTATTTGGATTTTCTAAAGAATTCATCTGATTGGTAATGATTGAATACGCATCATCCCAACTTATGGGGCGATAGTGAGTATCTCGAGGCTTCTTATAGAGAGGTTCTGATAACCGTCCCTGGTTATTTAGCCAATAATCGGATTTCATACTAAGTTCTTCAACGCTAAACTTACTGAAAAAGTCTCTCCCGATGGTTCTTTTCATGGCTTCATCAGCCACTGCTTTGGCCCCATTCTCACAAAATTCAAATGACGTCGCATGTGATGGGTCGGGCCAAGCACAACCTGGACAATCAAATCCATGTTTTTGGTTAACCATTGTCAATGACTTCGCTGTACGAATGATTCCCATTTTTTTGATACTGTGTTTCATTGTTGACATCGTAGCAGGTATTCCTGCTGCCACTTTCTTTGTATCAGAAATTTTTACTCTTCTCTTTTCAATGGGTGTAAAAGCTGAGGGTAGTGAGTGGTCAGTCATGGTTCACATCTCGGATTTACACGGTCAGAGACCAAGTCTAAACAATGGTCCGACAACGATGGCTTTTGATGATTTTGTGAAACCAACCAACGAAATACCTGATTCTCTAGCTAATTGGGCTGAACGGTCAGAAATTGCACCTATGCTTACAATGACTTCAATCCCACTCCTTACGGCTTTAGCTACAAGGTCATAACTCATCCGGCTTGTAAGAACAAGTATACTTTTAGAAATGTCAAGCTTTTGTAAAATGGCTGTACCTATCACTTTGTCGACTGCATTGTGCCGACCGATGTCTTCTTTGAGTGCAATAAATCCGCCATTTAGATCAAATAACGCCGCAGCATGCGTCCCCCCTGTTGAATGGAAATTTTTTTGATGTTTTGGAAGTTCATCAACAAGTGTCCTTACATCAAAATCTAAAGATACTGTTCTTGTTACCTGAGGGAGCAATTCATCACTTAATCGATGGTCACCACAATAGCCACAACTCGGTGTAATTGGAATCCGCGA
>TARA_B100000674_G_scaffold186045_2_pt1 | contig 14397 bp, 12 predicted proteins | sample TARA_B100000674 | Tara Oceans TARA_B100000674 (sample SAMEA2622759) | marine metagenome | biome: marine biome (ENVO:00000447); feature: surface water layer (ENVO:00002042); material: "saline water (ENVO:00002010), including plankton (ENVO:xxxxxxxx)" | depth 5 m
AATGATGTTAATTTTTCAAATATTCAAAATAAAACTAATCTTTATCATACCCAAAATCCTATTAATGGTATTTTTACGATGACTTTTTCATATGGAATTGGAAATTTAGAGATTCCTGAACTAGATCAAACTGCTGAGTATTTAAATTTACTTGGAACAGAAAATTACTCATTTAATGAATTTAAAAATAAACTTCAAAAAATTGGAACATCAATGTCATTTAGCGTTGATAAAAATTATTTTTATATAAATTTAAAAGGTTTTGATAAGAACTTTACAGAATCAATTAAGCTTGTGAATGAGTTTGTTTTAAATGTTGAGCCAGATGAGAATAAAATTAAGATTTTAGTTGATAGTGCTGAATCTACAAGGAAAATTGAAAATGAGCAGCCAAGTACTATTGGAAGGGCTTTAAGAGACTATATTTCAATGGGTGATAAGTCTTATTATTTAAGAAGAATGAGTGTTAATGCAATAAAAGAAACTGAACCTGATGAATATATTAAGTTTTTTAACAAAGCGATGGACTACGAATTAGATATTATGTATACGGGAAAATTATCTTTCAATGATGTTTCCAAAGTATTAAAAAATAATATGGTGTTAAATCCAAGACCCACAAAGTCAAGTTCTCCTTTAGATATTGAAATGAAACAGTATAGTGATGACTTGGTGTATATCGTTAATGATGATCAGGCAGTTCAAAGTCAAATATATTTTAGTATATCAGGTGAAAATATTAATTCTAAAGATAGATATATAAGTAAGGCATATAACAAATATTTTGGCACAGGTATGAGTAGTATAGTTTTTCAAGAAATAAGAGAGTTTAGATCTTTAGCATATAGTGCTTGGGGTTTCTATGTTAGGCCAAATCGTAATGGTAAAAAAGGAAATTTTATAGGCTATGTTGGTTGTCAGGCTGATAAAACAATTGAAGCTATTTCGGTATTTAAAGATATAACCGTTAATATGCCTAATAAACCAGAGCGCATTAATCAGATAAAGTCAAGTCTAATTCAAACAATTAATTCGGAACGGCCTAATTTTAGAGAATATCCTTCAATTGTAAGGGATTGGAAAAGGATGAACTATTTTGAAGATCCTAGAAAAAAACAGATTAAATATTTTCAGAAAATGTCTTTTGACGATATCATTAGATTTCAAAAAAAGAATATTGAAAATAAACCTATGGTCATCACAATTTACACGGATATGAATCGAGTTGATATGTCTGAGTTATCTGAGTTTGGAGAAGTTATTGTTTTAGAAAAATCAGATTTTATTAATTAACGGTCATTATAGTTTATTGAAATTAGACGTAGGTATATTTATTTTTTCTTGCAGATAAATTTGTTTGTGGATAGATTGATAATTGATATGATTCAAATAAAGGCTATAATATTTTTTTTACTTTTCACTTGTATAATCTTCGCAGAAGAAGTCTTAGTTAAAAGCTTTAGTCCTGCAGGAAAATTAGATGGTATGGTGTTAGACAAATCACAACTAACCCTCATTCAGTTAAATTTGAAAAATGATAGTCTCTATCAAATTGCCAATTCAAATTTTCCTGAGTTAGATTTACTTAATGGTCCAGCGACATATCATCGGATCATAGAGACAGGTCAGCTGCTTGACTTCGAAAATTATTTTAATAATAATATTTTATTAATTTTAGATCAAGACTACACTCTTCCAGATAATTCTAGGCTATATTGGACAGAAACTAAGCAGGGAAATAATCCTTACGGAACATGGACTGAAGATGAAGCTATAGAGTATACTTGTGCATGTATTGAAAATGATGCAAATGAATGTATTAAGCTTGGATATGATGAAAGTTGGTATAATCCGTTTGATTATTGGGCAGATGCCTGGTGGGATTTTACACCTCCTTATTATGACTACATTCAAGAGATTCGAGTTACAGTGAGGGGTGCGCAATGTGATGCTTTGCCACTATGGTCTGAAAGTTATATGGGGCTAAAAGATGATAATGGTATTTGGTCTTATGATTATGAGTTAAGTATTAACTACACTGACAACACATATATTGTTCCTTCAACATTTAGTAATGGAATATTAATGCCAACCGTTGGTTCTGATGATAATTATGTTGTTGATTTTGTTAGATATGATTTTTTTTATAGTTGTATTAATACAGAGAATGCTATTTCCTTGACAACATCTGAGGAAGAAAGTTGTTCGTCGATTGATGTTAGTTGGGAGCTAGACCCTAATGCAATTACATCAGGGGTAAGGCTATATAGAGATTCAATTTTGATTTATGAGTCTTCTGATTTGAACGAAACATCTTTTACAGATTTTTCAGTATATGATAATTTTGAATATGAGTATTGTATTGAAACACTAAACAACTGTAGTAGTTCTGATTGGATTTGCAGTGTCGGCTCTGTTAAAACTGCTCCTGAGGCAGTATCAAATGTAGTAGCTCAAGATGGTTTGTCTTCTGATTATGTGGAGATTTTATGGGAACCTGTTGATAATGTTGATGGATACAGAGTATACAGAGATTCATCTTGGTTAAGCATTGTTTATCCACATGAAAGTTTGCAATATATTGATGAGTTTATTGAGGACGGAGCAGTTTATAACTATTGTATAGAGAGCTATAATGATTGCGGTAACGCTAGTTGGCATTGTGATGAGGGGTTCGGTAGTTCATACTTAGGAGATTCAAACTTTGATGGAAGTATAGATGTTTTAGATGTTGTTTCGCTAGTTAATTTTATTTTATCAATTAATGAACCTACTGAAAGTCAGTCTTTTTGGATGGACATAAATCAAGATAGTAGTTTAAATGTTCAAGATGTTGTTCTAATTGTTAATATTATTTTAAATTAGAAAATCAAAAAAATTAATCACATATAAATTAGATATGGGGAATCGCCCAAAAAATATTTCAATTATTTTATTATTTGCAATGCTTGCGGTATCAACCTCGCCAGTTGTTGCAGAATTATTAAATAAAAATAATCAAGTTGACGGTACCATTATAGCATTTTGGAGGATGTTTTTTGCAGCTGCTATTTTGTGGAGTTTTTCTGTTATCTCAAGACAGGGTTCTTTTAAAGTTAAAAAGAATTTAATTAGATCAATAGTGTCGGGCTTTTTTTTAGGAATCCATTTTGCTTTATTTTTTATTGCACTTGATTTGACTAAGATGGCAAATGCTGCTTTCTTAGGTACTTTAACGCCTATTTTTACATTAATTTTTGAGATTTTACTTTTAAAAAGAAAATTTAATCATTGGGTTTATTTGGGGTTAGCATGCGCGTTAACTGGTGCATTTATTATCCTATTTGGTGAACCTATTGATTCAAGTAGTAATGATATGATTGGCAATCTTTGTGCATTAGGATGCTCAATTATATTAGCAATAAGCTTCTTAATTTCCGAAAAAGTTAGAAGTGTTGAAAATACAATAGTTTATACTAGAACCCTCTACAGTTCTGCTGCTTTTTTTTTATTATTTATTCTACTCATCTTATCGAAGAATTTTATATTGATAAACGATGCTGGAATGATATATCTCGGGTTTATCTTTTTAGGATTAGTGCCAACTATTATGGGGCATAATGCTTTTTATTATTGCTTAAAGTTTGTAAAGCCTACCATTATTGCAACTGTTCCATTAGGTGAGCCAATTATTGCATCAGTAATTGGATATTTTTTAATACCGAGTGAGCTATTTACAAGTCAGTGGGAATTTACAGTTATTGGAGGGATTATATCTCTATTTGGTATATTTATAGTGGTTCGAAACAAATAATTGTTACATAATGACATATCTATTTATGATATAAAACATCTTAGATTCAAACAAATTATTTATAATAAAATGCATCAATTGCTTGTATCTGCAGATTATTTTAAATAAATTAAACGTGCAAAACGTGCGAACAACAAACATAGAGATTTATTATGAGAAAAATTATTTTAGCCTTGATTTCATTTACGTTGATTTTTTCATTTTCAAAGGTTGATGGCTTTGATGTAGTCGAAAATTCAATAGTTTTAAAGTTTTCAAAAAGCTATGCTCCGAAACTTGGTAGTGAGCCAGCTATAAATTTAAAACAATTAAACGAGCTGGTTGTATTTATAAATGACCTTTCAATATCTGAATTTAAAACTTTGCATTTAAATACAGATCAATTTGGTCCAGCTGAATACAAGCATTCATTGCATCAATATTATGTACTTAAGTTTGATCAAGAAATAGATTATGTCCGAATTAAAAGTGAACTTGAATCAATAAGTGAAATAGATTTGATTGAACCTATTTTTATAAAAAAATCAAATTTAGTCCCAAATGATAATTACTATCCAAATCAATGGGCTCATGATAATTATGGTCAAGCTAATAGTAATGGAGGCGGTAGTGTTGGTACGAATGATGCTGATACAGATACAGATTTAGCTTGGGATATTACCACAGGCAATTCAGATGTAATAATAGCAATACTTGATACTGGTGTAAATGAGCATTCTGAATTACAGGGAAGATTAGTACCTGGTTATGATTATGTTTATAACGACAACGACCCTGATGATGTTCAAGGGCATGGTACCGCTTGTGCCGGAATTGCAGCTGCTAGGGGAAATAATAATGCTGGTGTGGCAGGTGTTTGTTGGGATTGTAGCATAATGCCAGTTAAGGTTCTTGGAGATGATGGATATGGAGATGATGCTACTATTGGAGCTGCAATTCAGCAAACAGCATCACAAGGCGTCCAAATAATTAGTATGAGTCTTGGTGGTGGAGGATACAATTCTTATTTAGATAATTCAATTTCATACGCAGTTGATCAAGGTACTACAGTTTTTGCCGCTTCTGGCAATGATAATAATAGTGCCATTAGTTATCCAGCTGGTTACCAGGATTGTATATCGGTAGGTGCGATGTCTCCATGCAATGAAAGAAAAAATTTCTCTTCATGCGATGGTGAAAATTATTGGGGAAGTAATTATGGCCCAGATCTAGATTTTGTGGCTCCTGGAGTTAGAATTCACACTATAACTAGCACTGGTGGTTATACATCAACTTTTAATGGAACTTCTTCTGCGTGTCCTCATGCCGCTGGTATTGCAGGGCTTATACTTTCTGTAGCTCCACTTATGACACCAGATCAAGTAAGGCAAGTTATGCAAATGAATGCAGATGATATTGGTGCTGAGGGATATGACAACCAAACAGGGTATGGTAGAGTTAATGCTTATCAATCAGTTTTAAATCTTTTAAATGCGCCAGAGATTTTTATAGACGTAGCCAGCTTTGATGTTGAGCTTACTCAAGGAACATCATCAGTTGAAGAATTTGTTATTGTAAATATGGGAGAAGCTGACTTGAATTTCTCAGTTGATACAGAATCCTATCAAACTATTAATTCCAGCAGTAATAATATTTTATATGAATGGATTGATATATCAAATGACTACAATCAGTTGACAATGAATCATAATGATTATGCTTCAAATGAATCAATTAATATGAATTTTAATTTTCCCTTTTACGATGAGTCATATTCATCGTTTATTGTAAACTCTAATGGCTGGCTGGGATTTGGTGCTGATAATGCAGGTTGGGAAAATTTAGAATTACCTAACCCTGAAGCTCCCCTAAATGCTATTTTTGGGTTTTGGGATGATCTTAATCCTCAAAATGAGTCTAACACTAATGGTAACGGCTTAATTAAATATTCGAATATGGATGATAAAACGGTTGTTTGGTTTGATAATGTAGATCATTGGCCTACAAATTTTGAAGGTAGTAATTATGATTTTCAGATGGTTTTATATTCATCTGGTGATATAGGATTTAACTATAGGTCGATGCTTGGTGATGCCAGCTCTGGCACAATTGGTCTACAAAATAGCGATGGTTCGATTGGTACTCAGCTTGCTTTTAATAATTCTTTTGCACAAGATGAGTTGTCTGCACTAGTCTATAGATTTCCCGCATGGTTAAACCTTAATTCTAATGAAGACACTGTTCCTCCAGGAGGAACTACGATAATGAATTTATCTTTTGATACGTCTAATTTAGCGGAAGGTGAATATGAATATCTTTTAGTAATTGAAACAAATGATTTTCAGCAGCCTTTTGTATACGTGCCAATAAATCTTTTAGTATCACAAGATGATTGTGGAGGATTTCAAGTTGGAGATATAAACCAAGATAATGTGTACAATGTTTTAGATGTTATTTTGACTGTTAATTTAGTTTTATCTGAGTCTGAATTAGATGAGTGTGAATTTTATAATGCAGATTTGAATAGTGATGGCGTGCTAAATATTTTAGATGTTATTGAAGTAATTAATATAGTCCTCGATAATTAGAAAAAATAGAAAGCTTCTTTTAGAACCATTTTCTTATTAAATTTATTTTATGAACAAAGACGCTGTAATAGACAAACTTAGTAAAATCTTTAAGCTTGAATTATCGGGAGTAATTCGTTATACGCATTACTCATTAATGATAGTTGGATATAATAGATTGCCTCTAATTGATTTCTTTAAATCACAAGCGTCAGAATCTCTGACACATGCCAATTTAGCTGGTGAATATATTACTGGTTTAGGAGGGCATCCTCCACAAGAAATAGATAGTATCGAGGAGACACATAATCATAATATTGAAGATATACTCAAAGAAACCCTAGAGCATGAAAAAAAAGCAATTAAAATTTATTACGAATTACTCTCTGAAGTAGATGGAAAATCGGTTTATTTAGAAGAGTATGCTAGAAATTTAATTGGACAAGAAGAATTACATGTTTTAGAAGTAGAGAAGATGCTAAAACGAGACTAGAAGTAAAAATTTAAATTATTATAGATTTAAAAAAATAAATATTTTCAAGCTTTTGTGAAATCTAATAAAACTTTTCCAAAGTTTTTTCTGTTTTGAATATGTCTATGAGCGTCAGCTGCTTTTTCAAAAGGAAAAATATTATCGATGATAGGGTGAATATCGTTGTCATTAATCATAGCTATTAAATTTTTTACCGATCTTTTGACTTTCCATTCATAACCTTGGAATCTTCCGAGATGATACCCCATTACTGTTTTATTAAATGCCATAAGATCTGTAGGTTTATATTTTGGCATTGACATTAACTCTTTAAAAGCAACCAGTGGATTTAATTTTTCCCCTTTAACAAAGTTTTGGTCGCCGTAAATAATTAGCTTGCCCATTCTTCCTAAAACTTTATAGCTTATTTTCCAATTTTTTGCACCTACAGGATCAATAATTAGGTCTACACCTTTACCATTCGTGTATTCCATAACTTCTTTTTCAACATCGTTAGTAGTGTAGTCAATACATTTATCAACACCCATATCTTTTAGTCTATTATGTTTCCATGAAGAGCAGGTTCCAATTATTTTTACATCTTTTGTTTTAGCAAGTTGTATCGCAGCGGTCCCAACTCCTCCACCAGCGCCATGAATAAGAAATGTGTCACCATCTTGTAAGTTTCCTAAATCAAACATCATCATGTATGCAGTTATATATATAACAGGAAATGTGGCTGCTTCATCTAATTTAAAATTTTTAGGAATAGGAATGATTGATTTTGGTTCAAGGCATACATGTGAAGTGTAGCTACCTTTCATTGATAGACCAATAACGTTTTGACCAACCTCAATATCTTTAATGTCGTTACCTATTTTATCAACTACACCGCTAACCTCTCCACCTAGTACTGCTCCAGGTTTAGGACCCCCTGGATATAATTTCATCCGAGCCATTATCTCTGCAAAATTAATCCCTGCGTAGTGAACTTTTATTCTAATTTCATTTGGTTTTGGCTGAGGGTTTTCAAACTCCTTAACCTGCAATACTTCAGGTGGGCCATATTTAGTTAAAATTACCTGCTTCATTATTTCCTGCTTGCTTTCGCTATTTCAGAAAAATCTACATTTTTATAAGAAAACTTGCATCCATCCATTAAAGAGTTTCCATAGTTATCCATCCAATCTTTGTGTAAAGATAAATCAATGTGGGTAGGAGGGAGTATATTAAATTCAACTGAATATAAATCATCAACTGATCCAGGAAGAGATATATTGCGTGCATAATGGAAATTATCAATTAAATTGATATGTGGAACTAAATCTATAAATGTTTTAAGTCCTGTTTTTTCATTGGTTACCATAGCAGTCATATGTAGATATGGAACAAATCCGCCAGCTGGAGTCCCATCAGGAATATTTTTTGTATCCCAATTTACTCTTGCCTCAATATGGATATTGGTTTGGTTTTCTGAAAGATGCATCATCATAGGCATTACATGGTCTTTAATTGCACCCTCAAAAATAAAAACTATCCCTGGTTCTACTCTTTCTTCAGCGATTACTAATTCAGGTGCTGAAAATATTAGGTTGAATGTAAATAGTGAAATTAGTAATATTTTTTTCATTTTGAATCTCCGTTTACTTTTCTTCTTCCGACTTTTTGATATAAAAAATTTAATCCAATCATTGAAATTATCCATGTTATAAATTCAATAAGACTTGGGTCTCCGTTGTAGCCAAAGAATCCTTTTATTAAACCACCAATACTACCTTTATCATGAAATGCTGGATAAGTTCCGTCATCATTTTTAGAAGGATTTATATCCCATATTCTTGATGCCCATTTCTTAACTTTTTTTGATGATATAGATAAATCGTCCGTAAATTCTTCACCTTCGTCCCATTTTCCATTTTTAACATCGGTAAATTCTTCACCTTCGTCCCATTTTCCATTTTCATTGGCATCGGTAAATTCTTCACCTTTGTCCCATTTTCCATTTTTAACATCAATAAATTCTTCACCCTTATCATACTGCTTATCAAATGTTTTTTTATCTCCATTATCTCTGATTGCAATATGAGGGTATTTATCTAATTTAGCTTCGCCTCCTATATATGGAATGACTCCTCCTGATTCAAGTTCATGGACACCATATGTTAGCATACCTGCTGCAACAAATATTAAAAATACAGAAGTTACATTGAAGAATTTTTTTAACGGAATTTTTACCCCCTGAACAAAGATTGCATAGCCGCCTGCTAATCCTAATATTGAACCTATTATTGATGGAAAAACAGCGACACCATCCTTAGCTGCAATAGCATACAAAAATAATATAATTTCAACTCCTTCTCTAAATACTGCCACAAATGCTAAGGTGAAGATTCCATATTTGAATCCTGATGTAAGAGACTCTTTCGCCTTACTTTTTAACTCTTCTGAAATATTCTTGTTTTGAGCCATCCAAATAATCATAGTTGTTAGAACTACTGATGCAATAATCATTACAACGCCCTCAAATATTTTTGATGAGTTGCCCTCGAACCCATCTGCAACTATTTGGAAAACTATAGATACTATGATACTTAGTACAATAGCGCCACCAACACCGCTCCATAACATTTTTAAGGCTTTATCGTTGCCAGATTTTTTTAGATAGGTATATAAAATACCAATAATAAGCGATGCCTCGAGCACCTCCCTAAACATTATAATTAATTCTGCCATTTATTCTCCTTTAGGAACTTTATTTTTAACGAAAATTAGTTCATACAAACATACCGCAACCATAATGTAATATGATAAATACATAATGCCTGATGAAGTTATAACAAGATATGAGAACTCCCTATCTATAAATCTAATGAGGAAAAAACCTCCAAAAGTAATTAAGATTGATATAAAAGCTTCAATCATTAGAAACCTCTTCCATTTTCCTTTTATAAATGAGTTTTTTTCAAACAAGAGCGCAGTTAAAAAAAATATGAAAGAAAACATGATAATATGACTGTGCGCATGAGAAACTAGCTCTAAAGCACTTTTTGGCGGATTTTCGAGAACATCGATATCCGGGTCAAAATCATTTGGCATATTGTCTCCAGCATATCTTGTTTCAGTGCCATCAATTGTCATTGATGTAGTAAGATATATATACGCCATTCCCATAGCAACACCAATGCTTAGTACAATTAAAAAAGAAATACATAGTGCTTTAAGATTTTTATTTAATTGATAAAGATTATTTACCATTATTATAGTCGTTCATAACATAGGGTAAAAGTAGAGATAGCTTTCCAATTCCACGAGTCATACTATTAACCGATAATGTTGCGCCAGATATGCCCGCAATATTACCAGGAAATTTATATAATGAATCTTGTTTCATTCCGTTAAACTGATCTAGCCATGTTTTTGATTTTACTTCACCTCCATATGCTTCTCTGTACTTGATTAAAGATGAATATTTTACCTCACCTGTATTATTAAAAACAACAATAAATGTTATAGGCATTGATTTTCCAATGACATTGTCCATTAAAGCAAAGTCTATGCCATCAGAGTGTTTAATTGACCAGTAGTAAATTTTATCTCTGAAAAATTTTTGTTTTAATGCATTTTGAATTTCTTTTTTTGCTTTAGATGGGATTGTGAATTTATGCTCAGTAATTTCAGGTTTTTCTAAGTAATGGGAGATTATATCCTCAACTGCACTTTCTTTAATCGAGGCAACTAACACGCAAGATATAATAATTAAAAATATTTTTTTCATAAATTAAAATCCTAATCTAAATGAAAACAGACCCAGATATAGGGCTGGGTCTGTTCTTCGTCTTGACTTATGTAAATAGGAGAATCAGTGGATTTTTTGAGACACGTGAATCATAAAATCCACTCCAATTCTCTTTTACGACACAAATAATAAATTTAGAACATGTAGCCAATACCCATTCTCATAATATCATCATCATTCTTAGTACCTGTTTCGAATTTAAATGAGATATTATTAGCTGGTTTGTAAGTAACACCAAATAACGATATCTCAGTATTGTCTCCAATATCGTTAGTATTGTACGCACTATTTCTCATCCATAAGTATAGATTTGAATTATCTCCGCATCCAACTAAGCCAGCGATGTCATAACCTAAATCAAGATAGTAGCCAGATGAAGACTCTAAAGCTACACCATCATCATTAAGCGGGCCATCTGTATAATCAATCATGCCATACTCCATTCTAGCATACATATTATTAGCTGAATAAGTGGCATTGAATTCAGTTAGGTTAACACCCACAGTTGTTCCATCATCTTTAGGAGCATCATTCATTGTCATAGAGCCACCAACTTTTAAACCTTCCATTCCTGTCCATGATCCTTGAACTGTTTTAGTCCAGCTGCTAGTCATAGAGTAGTGGCCTTTTTCTCTAGCACTTCTAAGTGCTTTGCTGTGACTAATATCATCTCCATCTAAATCACCTGTCATGGTAACATTCCAATTGAAGTCACCCATGGCGCCATAGAAAGCAAAACCATTATCAAACCATGTTGTAGGTATGATATATTTATTGTATTCAGGTCTCTCAACACTCATGAAAGTTGGGGGTTCATGATACTCATTGATAATACCTGCAGGCACCAATAAAACTCCACCTTTAAAACCCCAATTTCCGTTCCAGTAATTTAGGTGAGCTTGCTCCATAGCTAGGTATCCACCTTCATAACCTAACGCTTCTTCTGAGCCAACCATGTTATGTTCAACTTCAATCTCAGACATCATTGACCATTCAGATGTAAATTGGTGTTTGTAGTAAATGATAAATCTGTGAAAATCAAGTTTCCCGTCGCCATCATTTGCTTCCATATCATAATGCATTTCTCCGTAACCACCAATTGATGTTGTTGGTTCAAAGAATTCATCTGCCGATATAAAACAAAGCATTAAGCTTAAAGTTAATAGTTTTTTCATTTCGGTTTTTCTCCTTATAAATTGTTTTTGATAATATTAAGAATCATTATCAATTGCAGTAATTTAATTGAGAATCATTATCAATTAAAAGTTTTTTTTAAATAATTTTTAAATAATTTTAAAAAAGAGCTAATTTGTCTACATAATTAGGATATAAAATGAGCAGAAAGACAGCTGAAAGAGATCAAAGAAAAAAATTAATTTTGGATGGAGCTCTAAAATCTTACTCAGAAAAGGGTATTGATAAGATGACTATGGACGATATTGCCCTTCATTCAGATTTTGGAAAAGCAACGATATACTACTACTTTCCATCTAAAGAAGATATTGTATGCTCTCTTTTAGAGACGGGTTGGAGAAATCTTTGGGAATCCGTTGAAGAGTCTGTGATTGAAAATGTTTCTCCTAAATCAAAGTTTGTTAATATTTTAAAACAAATGTCTGATATTGTTTTTCACGATAGATTGCTTTATGAATTTCTATTTACCGCACCCAGAAATATAAAAATTCGTGATGATAAGGCTTCTTGGAAGGATTTTCAAAAACGCACCTATGCAACCTTGCAGTCAATTGTAGATGATGGAATGAAAAGTGGGGAATTCCCTAGTATTGAACCAAACTTATTTATGAAAGCAGTGGGCGGAATTTTCCATGGGATCGTTTTTATGGGTGAACAAAAAAAGCTAGAACAGGAAGACATTGAAAAGCTTATTTCTAATTTCATATCTCCGTCTTAAAAGTATATCTAAGTTAAATTATTCAATGTAATTGAGACTCATTATCAATATATTACCTGTATGAACGAGGTAAGTATTTATGAGTATTGATAAATTTAACAATCTAAAATCTAAATGGAAAAAATTTCAGCAAGATAATCCGAAAGTTAGAATACGTGATGCTGCATATCAAATGAAAGTCAGTGAAGCAGAGCTTTTAAGTACGGAAATTAATGAAACTGTATCCTTTTTACTTATTGAGGATATGACCGCATTTATAAAAGATGTTTTGAAGGTTGATAAAATTATGCTCTTAATACGAAGCGATTACGTAGTGCATGAGAAAACCATTAAGACAAAAAATATAAGATTAGAAGATAATCAAATTATTGACTTAGATAAGAATGATTGCAGTATTTTGGATTTTAATATCGATGCGTTTGAATATGTTTTTTTTCAAAAAAAAATGCATAGTAATCGAGAACTTAAAAGTTTTCAATTTTTTGATAAAGCAGGTATGGCAATACTTAAAATTTATTTAAAAGGAAAAGATTTAGGCTTTTTTGATGAGATTGATTTAAAGTATAAAAAAACATATAATTATGAAATGCAGTCTGATTTAGATATAAACAATTCGAATCTTTTAGATTCTAAAATCAAAATTAATTTACCTTTTGATACAATCAATTCTAAAACTACTTGCAGAGACATATCAGTTAAATCACTCAGATTGATTTTAGAAAACGCTTCAGATATGAAGACTCCTATTCAAATACATGCGCTTGGATTAGGCACAATCCAGTACCATAGAAATACTGTTAGAAACATAGTGGACTATGGCCCCTGGGTCAATGTCATAGATCAAAAATTTAATTTACACGTTTTAGAAAATGGATTGACTAGAGCTAGCCTAATTCAGTATCAATTTAAAGACTGCCAGCAATATCTTATCAATTTCTTTGATAAAAATAATACCCATGTTCTAGGTGTAACAAATGTGAAAGGTTTTGATAAAGATTTTTTAAAGATTATTAATAACATTAAGGAGTGAGGAGATGAATTTTAGAACAGCAGCTGGTTATATTTTAAGTTTCTTATCTATTGTACTTACACTAGATAAAGATTTTGATGATATCAATGCTAATGGAGTATGGGATCCGGGTGAGGATTTGGTAATTTCAAGCAAGCAAGACAAGTTTATCACTATAGGTGGGGCAGTAACGGAAGTTATCTTTAATTTGGGCTTTGGGAACTCTGTTATTGCAGTTGACCAATCAAGCACTTTTCCTAAAAAAGTAAAAGATTTGCCTGAAATAGGGTATGTTAGAATGATTTCTAGTGAGCGTGTCTTGTCAAAGTTTCCCAAAAAAATATTTAGCTCAAAAGATTTAGCTCCAAAAACAGCTATAAAACAATTTCAAGAAAGCCCAGTAGATTTTAAAATTTATAATGCCCCTAAAAATATTATAGAAATTTATAACTTGATTGATCAGTTGTCATCTGATTTGAATGTGCAGGATTTGGGTGTTATTCTTAAAGATAAGATTAAGTCAGATGTAGCAAGTATTGATAATATATCATCTCAATTTAAAAGAAAGCCTAAAATAGTATTTTTTATGAATCCAGCAGCTGGTTCATATGTTGGTGCGGGGTCAGGAACAGTGGCTAACTATTTAATTGAATTAATGGGTGGGGAAAATATTTTTTCAGATGAATTTGCCAGCTATCAAAAAGTAAGCAAAGAATCTATATTTATGAAAAACCCTGATATTATATTGGTTGCCGCTCATAATTCTGGAGAAAGCCCTTCAGATCATTTTTCTAAAAATTCAGAGTTTAAATCACTTAAAGCTGTACGAAAAAATAACATTATAGAAATCAGTATGTCTGATTTAACAA
>TARA_B100000674_G_scaffold198297_1_pt1 | contig 14394 bp, 10 predicted proteins | sample TARA_B100000674 | Tara Oceans TARA_B100000674 (sample SAMEA2622759) | marine metagenome | biome: marine biome (ENVO:00000447); feature: surface water layer (ENVO:00002042); material: "saline water (ENVO:00002010), including plankton (ENVO:xxxxxxxx)" | depth 5 m
CACCGGTGTTTAGCTCCGGGAAAGTAATCGGTGGGATACTATCTGACCAGCCGGGTGGGTGCCTCACTGGAGCATGAGAGGCAGCTACGTCAAAAGTTTGAAGTAGTGTGAATAGGTATTTATCGTCCCAGACTAAAAAAGCATCAGTATCGAGGAAAAGAGTATAGTCAAACTCCAAAGAAACTAAGGCACTTATTTTGTCCCTATAGCTATATTTCGGGGAAGGGTGTTGAATAATCTTACTAAAACAACTTTCAACAAGATCAGGATAATCAGGGTTGTCTGTAATGAGATAGATAGGATTAGAGGTATGTTTTCTAGTAATAGAAGCACTAAAGATAGCCTCTTTTATATATGCCGCACCTGTTGCAACATAGACAATTCCACGTTTTGGCATATGCATTAAATTGAATAGGAGGTTGACCAGGGCTTGACGCAATCAAAATCGTACCTCACCTTAGAAATAGAGGTTCTCATGTGATTTATAGAACTATTATCAGGTTCCAATACAGAAGCTTTATCAAGATAATAAGTTGCTAATGCTTTGTGCTTTCTTACAAGAGCAAGGGTTGATAGATTGAAGTATATTTTAAAACTAGCGCTACCCATTAGAAGCGCGTGAGTTAACAAAACCTCCGCATCCTGAAACCTCTTTAGACCAATATAAGAGTCAGCGATACACTCAAACAGTAAAGCATTTAAGCCCGTAGTTTTCAAAAGGGAGTTGCAAATAGAAAGAGCATGAGAAAATTCACGCTTAAGATTAGATTCTTGAGCAGTTTTTAATTGTTCTTGAAAGACTCCATCGGTATTTTCCTTAGGAAGGATATCTAATAATTGTGATGCTGAACTATCTTTTGATGACAGCTTAATTGTAGCAAGTGTCCTACGTACTTCCTCGTCCGAAAATGCAAGAAGAAGAGGATCTGCGGGTTGCCATGATGCGGAAGTTTGTTCATTAACGAGGATGCCAGCTTCATTATGTCGCTTGGCCAAATAAAGACGCTCGAGATTTGTTTTAGCGTCAGCATAGTCAGGCATCTCTTCTACAATCGATTGTAAAATTGACTCAGCGCTGTCAAAATCTTGTAAATCAATTAATAGATTGGCGTAATTATTCTGTATAGTTCGATCGTCAGGAGCCAGCTCAAGAGCTTTGAGGAAGAAATTTTTAGCTTGTGTTGTTTCTGAACAACGTCTACATACAACTCCGATAAGTGAATAATAAGAGGCTACACCAACAAAACATGACTCAATTTCTAAAAGTATAGACCGTGCCTGAGAATAATCTCCCAAACTATAAAAGGAGGCACCAACAACACGTGCAACCAGAGGGTCTGAAACTGGAGAAAGCTGATTTTTGGACCATTCGGCAACAATGTCGTTATAACGGGCTTGCTCGTATGCAGCCAGGAAATCAAACATAATCAGAATTCTTTTACCGATTTTACTACGTGCTAATGGGCCCAGTAGGTGGTGGACAACCCATTTCTAGCCAATTTCTGACATCTCTGAAGGCGTCAACCCAACCGTGATCCTTACATTCTCTAGCAATACCAACAGATGGATACCAATAGCTACGCTTAACTGATGGATCAGTAAACCACCTCCAATCAGAGTATCGACTTAGTAAGCATTGAGTAGGAATATTTAAACCACCAGAACCATGAATTGTGGTATTGGCAACACTAATAACAGCATCACAGGCAGATACCTGTGTAACCCAAGTGTCCATATTCTTTAGGGGATCTATACGATTATCATGAACTATATCTATACCTGAATCTCTCCATTTTTTTATTTGAGCTCGGCTATCACCATACTGAAGATTAATAAATCGTACGTTAGGCAAGTTAGACATAATAGTACCGAATGATTCTGGTGTGATTGATTTCTGTGCGATGCGCTTTCCACGACCGCCTCCACGCCAGCTAACACCTACAAGTAGTGATACTTTCTTCTGGTGATTAAGATAAGTATCTCTGAGTTCATCCCTAAAGGACAGGTCAGGAATTAACATTGGCGAGCGAGGAGCATAACTGTCTAATGTGGTGAAACGGTACTGACATATGGATCCCATAGCACATTGAAAATCAAAATCACTAGATGACAATTTCCTCTTCGCTACATCCATTTGAGTGTATATAGAAAGCTTACCTTCCTTAATCTCTCTCTCAAAAGTTCGCTCATATAAAGTTCTCAAACGATGTGTTATCAAAATCGAAACGATTCGGAATTCGTTGAGGAGAGTGGGAAGTAGAGTCAAAAACTGCATGACATCACCAATGGCTTGCTCCTCAAGTAAAAGCAGTGATTTTCCCTCACCATTTTGACCACGCCATACAGGCAGATCATTGCTTGAAAAAGGCTTAATTAATGCACGCTGCCACTTTTGCGCACCGTCAGCAGGTGTACGCAAACCCCAATCAAATAGGGACCAGCCTCTTCGAAAATCTTGAACCTGAAGAGATTCACAGGCGCAGTTCCAACTATTAATATCAAGCGTTTCTTGTAAAGCTTTTTTATCTTCGGAGGAAAAAGGATTCGAGTTATTAACGCGTAGCAGAGCTCTTTCAAAATACTCTATGGATTTGGAATGCTGAAGGGTATGGCGAAAATGAGTGGCCATACTAAACAAAAGCTGGGTAGCCTCGATATCAGTAGACTTAGCTATTAAACTCTCGACTAACTTATAGATTTTATTTTTTTGAATATCGTCTAATGACAAATCGCCATCGCTGGAATCAACAATAAGCATTATCGCTTTAATATACCCTGGCTTTAGTCCTACATCGCTAAGTGCGAGTTTGACCGTTGAGAGAGCCCAATTAAAATGCCCCAGATTACACAAGATATCAAGAATATTGCTGTAAAAGGCGGCTCTTTGATCGAGAGTTGAGTGCAAGTCGGTCTTTAAGGATAAGTGCAAACCGCTCAGATATATATGTAGTGAAGAGAGTGGACGTGATTGCTTCAAAAGGTTGCCATAATTCATAATTATCGCTAAGTCTGTAGGGAAGAAATTCAAACCAGCTTTGTAAACCTGCTCTGCTTTCTGGTCGTTTCCAAGCTGTCTAAGCAGAGCGCCGTAGTTCTGATATAATTTACGATCTTTAATCTTTTTTTTGTATGCTAGATTATAATTGTGATCAGCTTGAGTGAAATCTTCAACACGGTGCGCCTTTAGTGCAAGTTCTAGGCTCATCATAATTGGCTCTCTATTTCAATTCTAACACAAGAAACGTGAAAATTTTATTCCTACATCCAAATTTTCCTGCTCAATTCAGGCACATCAGCCGACATTTTGCAGAAGAAGGATATGATGTAATATTCTTATGCCAGACACACTACGGGAGGAGAATAGCTGGGGTAAAAAGAATGGCCTTAAAAGATAAAAAGAAGGAAAAGTGCTTCGACAATTTATACACTGACGAATTTTCCAGAAGCAAAGCAAGGTCAAACCTTTACCGATCTGCATTTATCCAGTTACGTAATCAAAAAAAGTGGAATCCAGATATTGTCATCAGCCATTCGGGATGGGGTTGTGGTTTACATGTGAAGGAAATTTGGCCGGAAACAACTCTTATCACATACCTCGAGTGGTGGTTCAATCCCAACTCCGAGCTCGCATTAGCCATGAAAAAGAATAAAAACCTGAACTATAGTTCAAAATCAATTGAAAAAATGTGGTTGAGAAATATACCAATCTCTTTTGAGTTGTCTACAGCTGACCATATTATTGCACCATCAAGATGGCAGAAACAACAACTTCCCAAGCAACTTATCAAAAACTGCCATGTCATATATGATGGGATTGACCAAAATATTTTTCACTTCGAAGAAAGCCAGATTTCGAAAACACCTAAACTAACTTATGGCACAAGGGGAATGGAAGCGATGAGATGCTTCCCAGAATTTATAAAATCACTACCGTTAATAATTTCAAAATGGCCCACTCTAAAAGTGGAGATTGCTGGAGAAGATGAGATCTGCTATGGGGGGTCTCAACCTAAAGAAGGTAGTTGGGGTGCTTGGGCCAAAAGTTATCTACAGCAAAATGGAGTACCTGACGGTAAGGTTGAATGGAAAGGCAGATTAGAACTAAGAGAATACCTAAAATGGCTCAGAGGATCATGGTGCCATATATACTTAACTCAACCATTTGTACCAAGCTGGAGTCTTCTTGAAGCAATTTGCTGCGGTACTCCACTTGTAGTAAACAAATGCCCAGCAACAGAAGAATTCCTGGGCTTGGCGAAAACAATATGCGTCGTTGATGACCTTTCTGTAGAGTCAATATCGAGTGCTGTGGCCAGCCAGCTTAGAAACCGGTCGAGATGGCAACCTGTATCAGCTGAGACACTTGAGACGCTTGATCACAAGGCTTCTCTAAAAAAATGGCGTCGTATTGCGGATGCGCATCTGCCCACAGCGGATTGACCTGCTTGTAGGTCTTCTGTAACCTAGGCACGGTCTTACGTTTGACCCTCTTCCGTACAAGCCATGGCTTATTTGATCAATTCCGGAGGTCTGGAGACCACCGGTACCAGCGGGGCAGACCTGTTTCAGGTTCAGAGCGCCGCAGCCAAAGCAACCACCCTCAAGGGACTTGATGGCAGCGATACCATCACTGTCCAAGACGGCGCTTCCACTGCAACCTCGTTGCTGTTTGATGTTGCTGGTGGCTCCGACAAGCTCGCTCTGAGTGGTGGTACCTACTCAGCATCCACACTGAAGGGTGGTGCTGGTGGTGACACCATCACCTTCACTGGTGTCACCTTCGGCGAAGGTGTCCTGAATGGTGGCGGCGGAGATGACACTCTCACCCTGCTCGGTGGTGATTTCGCGTCTTCCCAGATCGCCCTTGGTGATGGTGCCGACTCTGCAACCATTTCCGGTACCACCCTCGCAAGCTCCACACTCTTCTTCGGTGCAGGAAGCGACGAACTCAACCTTGATTACACCGATATTCAATCGGCTCAGATCTATGGTGGTGGTGGCGCTGACAGCCTGATCTTCTCTGGTTTGGCTGCAAGCGGTGCCCATGCGTTGATCCTTGGTGACTCGACAGTCAATGGTGGTGGCGCTGACACCATCACTTTTGAAAACCAAGTTGGAACTGACTCCACCATTAAAGGTAAAGGTGGTGCAGACCTGATCACCATCAGTAGCGTCGCTGCTTCAGCACGTATTGAAGGTAACGCTGGTGGCGACACCATCACTCTGAATGCTGAAATCGAGGGCAATGGTGCATTTATTGGCGGCGGCCAAGGAAATGACATCATTACGATGTCGGGTATGAGTGCTGCTAGCGCAACCATCCAGGGTGGCGGCGGTGCTGACAGCATCGACATTGGTATCGATGCAAGTGGAACAACCAACTTCGTGTTTGGTGGAGCTGGTGCTGACACCCTTGAAATGGGTGGCATGGGCATCAAGTCAGGTTTCATCGGCGTCAGCGCATTCACTGACTCCACACTGACAACCATGGACGTGTGGTCAGCTGAAGGGACTGCTTCAGGTTTCATTGTCAACTTCAGTGCTGTCAACAAAACTTTCGTGACAGGTGTGATCGCAGCATCTGATACCGGCTTCACCGCAGAGTCGACTGACGGATTGGTCACAAGCGCTGACTTCTCTTCCGCTGGAACGGTGACTGCACGTGCAGAACTTCTTGATGCAGCTGCAGGCACCAAAGGTTCAGTGATCTACTTCGAAGCATCAGATGTTGATTACCTCTTCATTCAGGGCGGTTCCTCCGGTACCTCCGATGACATGGTTGTCAAAATCCACACCGCTGTCAGTGCATTCACCCTGGCTGACTACCAAGTGACCGTCTCAGCTGCAGACTGATCACTTTCCTTCTTGGGTTTACAACCAAAATCACGGCTCCCCTCCGGGGGAGCTTTTTTTATGCATTGGCATAAAATCATAGTTATATTCCGGGAATAGTCCCAAAATCGTGAGACGTATCATCACAGCATCTGATACTGGCTTCACCAAATAGTCAACTGAAGGTTTAGTCACAAGCGCTTATTTCCTTTCCGCTATATCAGTTACTGCTCGTGCAAACTAACTGATCGTCGAACCTACAACTGTCAAAATTTCAGTGATGTATATTGAAGTAGCACATTTTGATTATGTCTTGATTCAAGTTTGTTCCTCTGCCTCCTCCTCTCTCTAATGCACTAGATCAGCAAAGTCTGCACTTCTTTGACTAGATTTACTCGCGCTGACTACCAGTGAACGTCTCAGCCGAAGATTGATAAACTGCTCTTCAAATTGGAATTAAAAGTACTGCCCACTACTGATGCAATCAAAAGGTCTTTGATAAAAATTTATAACCATAACCCAAGCTGCTCCTCAAGTGAAATACGTCGGTGACAGCAAGGTGCAAAGCATTTGCACTCACCAACTACTAGATACGTGACTGAAATCGACGAACTATCCCATTAAGGACTTCTGAGCTAACCAAAAGCCAACTACAACGATTTGATGCTATAGCTCGTAAGCAAGAAACTCATAAGATAATACATTCTCCATGAAACAAATCTTTCGAATCAAAATATTTCAATGCAAAGCATCCCAAAATATAAGGGCATTATCTGGCTATTAATTCAGTCTTCAAATGAGATTTCTTTCATTCTATGGCGCGAACTTGAAACCAATTAATTAATCATATAACAAGTCATTGAGAAACATATGCATCCAGCTACCAAAAAGGTAAGACAAGTGATTGCATTACATGCATAATATTAACTGACGGACGCTTTAATCAAGCCTTGAGTCAAATCAAAAAACGAACTCAACTGCACAAACCATCGCATTCAAAGCATTTACTCCCTCTAGCAAATCCATCCATCAACTAACTGAATGCAATACACAAAATACGCTTGATCTAGTTAATCACCTTGCTGTCGATAAAGGGCTGCATAGCGTTGTCCTGCATTCATTAATTCATCATGGGTTCCTTGCTCTTCTAGACGACCTTGATGCATCACAATAATCGAATCACTAGTGCGAATAGAACTCAAACGATGAGTGATAAACATAACAGTACGACCTGCAGCCCACTTTTGAAGATTTAAACATAACTGACGTTCTGTGTTGTAATCCAATGCGCTTGTAGCTTCGTCCATCACAAGCAACTGGGGATTGGAAAGAATAGTACGAGCGATAGCAATTCTTTGACGCTGCCCACCACTAAGGTTTCCCCCACGCTCAGCGAGTGGAGTGGCATAGCCTTGACCCAAACCCATGATGAATTCGTGAGCACAAGCAATTTTGGCGGCCATAATTATTGAGTCAGTGCTTGCCTGAGGATCATTCAAAGCAATGTTTTCAGCAACTGTCCCCTCAAAAAGCAAGGAATCCTGAGGAACAATGCCGATCTGACGGCGCAAACTAGACAAATTTACCTTGGAGATATCGTAATCATCGATAAAAATCCTACCCTCATCAGGCTCGTACAACTTGGGAATCAACTTGGTGAGGGTGCTTTTACCGCTCCCGCTTTGACCGACAATTCCAACAAAACTTCCAGGATCAATTGAGAGATCCACAGAATCAACTTGATAGGGACCTTTCTTGCCAAAGCGGAAACGAACCTTTTCAAAACGAATAGCTCCCTGAATCGGGGGCATTGAAATTTGTCCTACCTCATCTTGGTTGGAAAGTTCCGGGTTCTGGTCGAGGATGTCACTTAGACGTTCCATCGAAAGCTGAACAGCCTGGAAACCCTGATAAAGCCCTGAAAGCTGAAGTAATGGGCCTGTGACATTGCCGGCAATGATCCGAAAAGCAATCAACATACCTAGGGTCAAATCGCCTTTTAACACCAACCCCATACCGATCCAAAGGACAAGCAATCCACTCACCTGATTGAGGAATTTCCCGATTTCACCAGAAGTTGAGCCTAGAGCCACACTTTTGAAACCCTCGGAGACGAAGGTCCTATAGCGGTCTTGCCACTTCCAACGCGCAGTGAGTTCAAAATGCTGAGCCTTTACTGTCTGAATTCCACCAAGTATTTCAATCAAATGGCTTTGGGTTCGGGCCTGAGCAACTGCGCGTTTGCGAATTAAGGACTTGTATATAGGTGCAACGCCGAAAACTAACAACACATACAGTGGCAAAGTGCTTAATGCGATTGCAGTAAGAAAAGGAGAGTAAACCAACATAACAATTAAATACAATAGCGCAAAAATAATATTGAGCACACTCACCAAAGCTGTGCCTGTGAGAAAACCACGAATAGTATTTAGTTCTCCCAGTCGCTGGGATAGCTCTCCAACAGGCCTTTTCTCAAAATAGGTAAGAGGCAAAGAAAGCAGTCGATCGATCACTGCAGTACCCAAAGTGAGATCCATTCGATCAGTTGTATCAACGAAGATATATGTTCGTAATGCCATCAGAACACCTTGAAATAGTGCCAGCACCACCATTACAGAGCCCAGTACATTGAGGCTGCTTAAATTACCCTGGCTAAGTACTTTATCAATGATCTGCTGAATCAGTAGCGGAATGGCTAAACCGAATAACTGACCAAGCAGCGATGCCACAAATACCAGTATCAGAGAGCGTTTGTACTTTCCTAGCAACGGCGTAAACCAACTCCATCCGAAACGGCTTCGTGGAGTACTGGCTATCCGCCGGGGAGAAGCAAATCGAAACTTATCCCCAAGTGCAGCCTGAATTGTGGCTGCAGACTCGCGTACGAGGCCACGATGAGGATGGCCGAGCATTACTTTATTACCAGTATTTGCAAACAGGACGACAGGTACTCCTTCCAATAGAAAGATCGCAGGTGCCTCAACACTCAGAAGATGCTGAGTTTCTACATCAGCTAGTTGACAGTTCAAGCCAAGTAGCTCCAACAAACCAGCCAGAAGCTCCAAGGAGAGAGTCTTATCACGTCGAAACTGATCCTCTAGGACCTTGGCAATTGCATCTCTTCGAAATGGCACCTGCTGCTGCAATGCCGCCATTTCACAAACGGCAAGGGCCTCCTCAAGTTGACCCTGACCACGCACTGCTGGGAAGCGCTCCTCCAACAAAAGATGGTCCCCTTCCAGAATCCCCAACTGCTCAAGAGATTGACTCGGATGCTCAAGAAATGGCTGAACTTCATCATCCGATCCCACGAACGAGGCTCCAACTGTGGGTTGAATCACACCATCTAGATCCAAACCAATTAGCCGATAGGGGAGATTAAACCCAGGCCATAGTGGCAAAACATCACCAGGAAGAACCCGCTGTCCTACGGCAGCATCTGGCACACCTGCAGTGCTAAGCATCCACACAACCTCAGGCGGAACAGATGTCGGTGGGGTGAAGGGCTCACCTGCCGCGACCGAAGCTGTCCAGGTTTGGTCAGAGACTCCAAGGGCTTCAAGACGCTCCTGCCATCCTTCTGAAAGCTGGGTCCCGTCAGATGCAACTTGCCGCAGTACATCATCGAGCTCGTGCAAACTACGCAGCTGCGCTAACGCCGCGTAAAAACGGGCATTGGTTTCCAGGCAAGAGACAAATCTCTGAGCAGGCAAACCCAGCAACATGGTCTCCTCAGATGCCAACACCCATTCAGAGGGTGTTGAACGAAGAAGAGACACCCAACCCAACAGCTGTCCTTTTCCCCTGCGATCAAGTGTGCGAGATCCCGTTGGCATCTCAGCCAGCAAACGGACTTTGCCACTCAGCACCAAAAACACTTGATTTGGCATCGTGTCGGGGCGCAAAATGCGTTGGCCCTGTGGACAACGCAAAAGTTTCGCCTCATCGAAGAGGCTATCCCGCTGCTCAGGCGTTAAGCACTCGAATGGAGGCTGCTGAACGATTTTCTCGATAACGGAAGGTAGAGAAAAGGGAGACGACTCCGAAACAGCCACAGAAACCTTTAAGTCGTCATTCTTGTGAACAGTTTACTTGGGCTTCCAAGTGGGAGGTCATGCCCTCAAGCCAGTACTGCAACTCCAACTCCAAAATCTTATTCAACGAGGCATCGCCATGAACTGCTGGGACAAACGCCTCCAGCTGCACAATCCCGAATAAGTCACCCATCCTCAACGGTTTGCTCAATTGGCCAGGCTTAAGCCTGCGCAACAACTGGCCCATGTTTCCGGGAAAGCTTGTGAGGGCCTGAAGCTTGAATAAACCTCCGTGGAACCGCTCTGAGCCAGCACCAAACTGGTACGACAGATGCTCAAACGAGTCTTCACCCGCGAGTAGGCGGTGGTAGACCTCCAATGCTATTCCTTGATTCTTCACCCGTAGCAGCCGACAACTGGCCTGATCCAGACTGTCCTTACGCTGCAAAAAAAGGGAGTCCAAGCGATGACCCCACTGACTACGCGCCCAGGCAAGTGATGATTCTTCATCTCCACCCAGCTCGCTAGTGAGCCAGCATCTCAGGACAGATCTAAGAGCTCCCGCTCGGATTAGCAGTGGTAGAGCCTCTTGAATCTCGGATAAAAGCTGGTCTAAGCGCTCTTCGGTCAACCACTCTTCTGGGGACGGATCAAGTGTAAGTATCTCTGTCACTGCTGACGAATACTCCTCACGCTATCGGTCTGATCCACAAGAAGGTCACTAAGCAAACTAATCACCCGCTTGTCCCTCAACTTTAGATTCGTAGTCACTGCCATACCTGCCTTCAGAGGAATGGAAATCCCATTACTTTGCAAAGAATAATTTTTGAGAGTAAGTTTTACTGGAAAGCGATAAAAATTTTGCGAAACATCAGGCTCAAGGGCATCCGCCCCAATCTGACTCACAGCAGCAGTCAATTCTCCGTAGCGAGTAAAAGGGAATGCATCCACACGAACCTTTGCGGTCTGACCAGGCTTAACAAATCCAATGTCTTTGTTTGGCACAAAAACTTCGGCGTATAGACCCTTTTGGGGAACGATCGTAAGAATGCGTTCACCAGGACTAAATACGCCTTCTTTGATAGCCTGTGGATCAAAAACAACTCCAGAAATTGGTGCCGTAACATTTTGATATTGGAGCTGCAAATCAGCCTGCTGCAATTGATTGCGCATTTGATTAACTGACTTACGACTTTCAAGACGAAGCTGCTCAGCACGCAACAGAATCCTATTTTTTTCCTCTTTGATCTGAGTCAATTGTTTTTCTAATTCAAACAACTGATCTTGCTGTTCAAGAAATTGCAATCTCTGAAAGCCTCCCTGCTCAACCAAAACCTTCATCTCAGTGAGAATTAATGATTTGGTACCGAGACGCTTTACCAAAACTTCTTGTCGGCCGTTCAAAGTATTTTTTTGACTTTCGAGAGTATTGAGCTGAGCTTTTAGTTGATCTTCCTCTAGCAAGATCATTCGAGTAAGAGTGGCTTTCTGATTAGCTGCTTGTCGCGTATCAAAACGAAGTAATTCCTGGCCTTTCTCCACAGTCTCACCATCTTTAAACATAACCTCAGACACACGCCCGCCTGCAGGAGTTTTCACGTCTACAGTTCCACCGATCGACCTTAGCTGTCCCTGAACGGTGACGACTTCATCGATTCGAAAGAAAATACCCCCAACTAAGGCGATTCCGCCAAGACCAATCATCAACGCGGCCAGGCTTTGTGCCCAAACAGGGGTCTGTCGTAAAACAAGCGACCGGTTACGAGCCAACCATCGATTGGCGGCATCACCAACCTGCTGCTTGAACGAAAGATCCTCCACAACTGCTGTCGTATCGACCAAAACCGAACCAGCGGAACTTTCTGGTTCAGACGAAGCGGGAGGAGGAGTCGAACTACTCATCGACTGAGATTAGACCGATTTTTTAACAAATGAAATTTCCTGCTGAACCAACCCGATAGATACGCAAGCGGATGAAGAGATTCGAACTCTCGACCCTCTCCTTGGCAAGGAGATGCTCTACCACTGAGCTACATCCGCGAATCAGAAGAAAAGTGTGACTTCCGGCACCACGTGATCATGCACCACGACGGTGCCGATGGTCAATTCCCGCGGCGCGCATCAGATGATGCAAGTGCAGACAGCTCCTGCGATGCACTCGACGCCCACCGTCAGCTTTCTGATTCCGGCCCACAACCGCCCCGAAGAGTTGAAAGCAGCCTTAGCCAGCTGCCTGACCCAAAGCTGTGACGCTTGGGAAGCAGTAGTGGTGGATGACCACAGCAACGAAGCCGACTTACAAGCTCTAGTGGCAGCTTTCGGGGATGAACGCTTGCGCTACGCCCGCCTCGCCGATGGCCAACGCGGCGTAAGCGCAGCGCGCAATCAGGCCATCGCACTGGCCCATAGCCCCCGCTTACTCACCCTGGACAGCGACGATCTCAACAACCCACACCGAGCCGCACGATGTCAGGAGCTGCTGGATCCCAACAAGCCCCAGCTGATTTACACCCGAGTGCGTTTGTTCAGTGAATCCCGACCAGCTGGCCGCCCAAAACCAGTACTGCAACCCTTCTCCGCAGACTTGCTGGAAATGGTGAACTTCATCACCAACCCCGGCACGGCCTTTACGCGAAAGGCCTTCGAATCGGCAGGAGAGGGCTTCCGCCCCAGCCTCAGCTTGGCGGAGGACTATGACGTGTATCTGCGCATGGCCCGAGCCGGAGTGACCATCAACGCGATTGATGAGGAGCACGTGAGCTATCGCAAACACCCGAAAGCAACCACAAGTCGTCGCCAGGCCGAACTGCATGAAGCGGTGATGACAGTGCGAAGGCTCAATGGGGTTAAACCGTTTCCCATCGAGGCAATCCGAGCCCACGCCCTACCAGAACTGGCACGCAATCTGCTGGACAACCCCGCTCAGCGGGCGATGTGGCAGGACGACCGCTGGAGTGACGCATGAGCCAAGCCAAACACCCCCGCATCTTCCTGATCGGCTTCAACAAGTGCGGCACAACCTCCTTTCACGACTACTTCACCGCCAACGGCATCCCATCGGTGCACTGGCGGGCTAACACTCTTGCCTTGGCGCTGCACCGCAACAGCGTTGATGGCCGGCCGCTGCTGGAAGGCATCGATCACTGGACCGCCTACACGGACATGAACTGCATCCCAGGCTCTCCCTGGGGTCGCAGCAACAGCGATGACGCCCCGCTGATCGAAGGCTGTCGCTACTTCCGTGAACTGCATCGGGATTACCCCGATGCCCTATTCATCCTCAACACCCGCGATCCCTTCGATTGGCTGCGCTCCCGCCTGCAGCACGACCAGGGCCAATTCGCCGCGGCTTACCAACGGGCCCTGGCCAGCGACGGCAACCGTAACCAACGGCAACTCAAGCGGCGCTGGCTCATGGATTGGTACGAGCACCATGCCGAGGTACTGAGCTACTTCCAGGGCGCAGCACCTAAACAACTGCTCGTGTTCCACATCCAAGCCACACCGGTGAAAAAATTGAACCGCTTCCTCACCCCGCACTTTTCAATCACTCAGCCGCGGTTCCCTCACCATCACCAGTCGGCGAAACGCGAGAGCTGAGCCAGCTCCTGACCCTGCTGCAGCGCCTGTTCCAAGTACCGCCAATAGCGGTCCACCGGTTCGTGGCGGCTCGGCTCAACCCGCGTCGGAAGCGCGCCGGCAGAAAGATGGACAATCGCCATCCGCTCCCACACATCCGGCAGGCAATAGGCCATTGAATTGGCAGCAACGTCATGCCAACGCCCCTGGGCCTGACGCTCACGCATCCAGCTCAGAAGGTTGTATTGACCCGGCAGAAACTGCACCAGACCCCGCAGCAAGCCATTGAGGGCGCACTGCTCGCGAAAGCGACACAGCGCCCGGTGCTTGCTGTAGTAATCAACCACGGCAGCTGGGCTGATATGGCTCGCCAGGGCCGAGGCATCGAACAGCATGACCCCGGCATTGAAATAGTGAAAGGGAGACTCCAGACCAAGCACCAGGGATCGGTCGGCCATCGGCCGACCGTGTGAACAAGCAGCCAAAGGATGCAACGCATCCAACGGCAGATCCTCCAGAGCCAAAAGCTCACTGACACAAAGGGTGTCGGCATCCACGTAGAGGTAACGGCCTGACTGCTGATGCAGTGCCTCGATACAAAAAAAGTAAGGCTGCACGGCCGGCTCAAGCCGATGCAAAGCGGCCTCAGGACCAATGGGTTGCCAGACCAGCGGAATCCCAAATCCGGCGGCTACAGCTTCGAGCTGAAGCAACCGTTGATCCGGCGGTGTAACCAGCACCACCGACTCAAACCGATGGTGCAACAAGTAGGAGGTAAGTGCGACGGAACCGAGTGCTTCAAAGCCCCGATCCAGCGCAAGCAGCAGATGCATCAGCTCAGGCAGATCCCGCCATTTTCTGCCGCAATTGCTTGACCCGGTCGCGCAGGTTGGCCGCTTCTTCAAAGTCCAACTTCTTGGCCGCCTCCTTCATCTTCGCCTCGAGCTGA
>TARA_B100000674_G_scaffold347143_1_pt1 | contig 14390 bp, 11 predicted proteins | sample TARA_B100000674 | Tara Oceans TARA_B100000674 (sample SAMEA2622759) | marine metagenome | biome: marine biome (ENVO:00000447); feature: surface water layer (ENVO:00002042); material: "saline water (ENVO:00002010), including plankton (ENVO:xxxxxxxx)" | depth 5 m
CGGCGGCATTGTGTCGACCGTGAAGGCCACCCGCGAAGCGTCGATTGATGACCTTCTGACATCTGCCCTGCCGCGCGTCGATGCGCTGCTGGCCGAGGGCGTGTCGGTGATCGAGGTCAAGTCGGGCTACGGCCTGAACGAAGAGACCGAACTCAACATGCTGCGCGCAGCCCGCAAGATTGCAGATCATCGCGCAGTCCGGATCAAAACCACCTTCCTTGGCGCCCATGCGGTGCCGGTTGAATATAAAGACAATCCGGACGGCTATATTGATGAGGTCTGCATTCCGACCCTGAAAGCCGCCCACGCCGAGGGATTGGTCGATGCAGTTGATGGCTTCTGCGAAGGCATTGCCTTTAATACCGATCAGATCAAACGCGTGTTCGATGTTGCCCGCGACCTTGGCATTCCGGTTAAGCTGCATGCCGAACAGCTGTCAAACATTGGCGGCACCAAACTGGCCGCCGAGTATGGCGCGCATTCTGTCGATCACGTCGAATACGCGACCGAGGAAGACGCGATGGCCATGGCCAAGTCCGGCTCGGTCGCGGTCCTTCTGCCCGGTGCGTTTTACACCCTGCATGAAACCCAACTGCCGCCGATTGAGGCATTCCGGAAACATGGCGTGCCGATGGCGGTTGCGACAGACTGCAACCCCGGCACATCGCCGCTGGCATCGATCCTTCTGACCATGAACATGTCCTGCACGCTGTTCCGCCTGACCCCGGAAGAGGCGCTTGTTGGCGCAACCGCCCATGCGGCGCGCGCCCTTGGCCTGACGGACACCGGGCGGATCAAACCGGGACTGCGTGCTGATCTTGCCATCTGGAATGCCAAACACCCGGCCGAGCTTTCATATCGCATCGGTTTCAACCCGCTGTTCGAACGCATCGTTGGCGGGGAAAGCACCGCCGCCTGAGCCCAAAGATACCCGCGCCACCGCATCAACTTGTGCCCTGAGGTTAGATTATGACTGTCACCCTTATCCCCGCTTCGGTCAAACTGGCAGAGCTTGAACGCATCTGGCGTGATCAGGTCGCAGTCAAACTTGATCCCGCCGCCCGTGCCGGTGTCGAAGCCGCAAGCGAGATGGTGCGCAAGGCAGCCGACGGCAAGGAAGCCGTGTATGGCGTGAATACCGGTTTTGGCAAACTGGCCTCGGTCAAGATTGCCCCGGAAGATACAGAAACCCTGCAACGCAACCTGATCCTGAGCCACTGCTGCGGCGTAGGGGAGCCACTTGATATCGCGACCACGCGTTTGATGATGGCCCTGAAGCTACTGTCGCTTGGCCGCGGTGCATCGGGTGTGCGCTGGGACCTGATCGAACTGATCGAAGGCATGCTGGCCAAGGGTGTGATGCCGGTTGTGCCGTCGCAAGGATCGGTCGGCGCATCGGGCGATTTGGCGCCACTTGCCCATATGGCGGCCGTCATGATCGGGGCTGGCGAAGCCACCTATGATGGTGAAACCCTGCCTGGCAATGAAGCGCTCGCCAAAGCGGGCCTGACACCAGTGGTTCTGGGCCCGAAAGAGGGCTTAGCCCTGATTAACGGTACGCAGTTCTCAACCGCCTGCGCGCTGGTCGGACTGTTTTCAGCATGGCGCAATGCGGCAAGTTCAATCGTCACCGCATCGCTTTCGACCGATGCCATCATGGGATCGACCGCCCCTCTGGTCGATGAAATCCATACCCTTCGCGGTCATCCGGGCCAGATCAATGTCGCCCGTGCGATGCGCGATCTGATGGCCGGATCTGAAATCCGCGAAAGCCACCGCGAAGGCGATACCCGGGTTCAGGACCCCTATTGCATCCGCTGCCAGCCACAGGTCACCGGGGCGGCGATGGATTTGCTGCGCTTTGCCGGTCAGACGCTTGAGATCGAAGCCAATGCCGTCACCGACAACCCCCTGGTTCTCAAGGAAGATGGCCGCATCGTTTCAGGCGGCAACTTCCACGCCGAACCGGTCGCCTTTGCCGCCGATCAGATCGCCCTTGCCGTTGCCGAAATCGGGGCGATTGCCCAGCGCCGTGTGGCGCTGATGGTCGACCCGACCCTGTCACATGATCTGCCGCCATTCCTGACCCCGGAGCCGGGCCTGAATTCCGGTCTGATGATCGCCGAGGTCACGACGGCAGCGCTGATGAGTGAGAACAAACATCTGGCCAACCCGTGCTCGACCGACAGCACGCCGACCAGCGCCAATCAGGAAGACCATGTGTCGATGGCCGCCCACGGCGCACGCCGACTGGCACGGATGAATGCCAACCTTTCAAACATCCTTGGTGTTGAACTGATCTGTGCCGCGCAGGGCGTTGAATTCCGCGCACCGCTTAAAACCAGCCCGGGGCTTTTGAACGTTCTGAAATCCGTGCGCGCCGATATCCCGACCGTTAAGGAAGACCGTTACATGGCGCCGGACCTCGCCAAGGCCGCCGAACTTGTGAGCCAAGGCACGCTTGTGGCGGCGGCCAAGCTTTCGGGCTTTGTCGTTGGGGAGGCTGCATAACCATGACCAACCCGGTTGAAATCAAACGCGGTGATAGTCCGATTGTTCTGGGCCTGCCCCATACCGGCACCTATGTGCCCGATAATATTGCCGCGAAGCTTAATGACCGTGGCCGTGAACTGGCCGATACCGACTGGCATATCCATACCCTTTATGACGGGGTGCTCGATGGTGCGACGACGGTGCGTGCGACGTTCCATCGTTATGTCATTGATGCCAACCGCGATCCCGAAGGGGTTAGCCTGTATCCCGGTCAGAACACCACAACCCTTGTGCCGCTGACCGATTTTGACGGCGAAAATATCTGGGACGTTGCCCCGACCGAAGATGACATCGCCTATCGGGCCGCAAGTTTCCATGCGCCATATCATCAGGCACTGGCCGCCGAGCTTGAGCGCGTGCGCGCCAAGCACGGGGTGGCGATCCTTTATGATTGCCATTCGATCCGGTCAAACATTCCGTTCCTGTTTGACGGCACATTGCCGGACTTCAATATCGGCACCAATCTGGGCACGACTTGCGATCCGATGATCGAGACGCTGACGTCTGAAATCTGTTCGCAGGCCCAAGGATACAGTGCGGTTTTGAACGGTCGTTTCAAGGGGGGCTGGACCACGCGCCATTATGGCCGCCCGGACATCAATCAGCACGCCATCCAGATGGAACTGGCGCAATCCACCTATCTGACGGCCGAGGAAGCCCCTTGGTCCTATGACGAAAGTCGTGCGGCAAAACTGCGCACGCATCTTACCGAAATCCTGAAGACACTGGCCGATTTGGCCCCAGCACTAAGAGGCAAGTCATGACCAACAATCCGCGTCACAATCAGCGTGATATTTATCGCGACACCGGGAGCGAAATTTCGGCGAAAAGCTGGCTGACCGAAGCGCCGATGCGCATGCTGATGAACAACCTGCATCCGGATGTGGCCGAAAACCCGCATGAGCTGGTTGTCTATGGCGGCATTGGCCGTGCTGCCCGCACCTGGAAGGACTTCGATCAGATCGTCGCCAGCCTCAAGGAACTCGAAGATGACCAGACTCTTCTGGTGCAGTCAGGCAAACCGGTTGGCGTGTTTCGCACCCATAAGGATGCGCCGCGTGTTCTGATTGCGAACTCCAACCTTGTGCCGCATTGGGCCAACTGGGACCATTTCAACGAGCTCGATAAAAAGGGTCTGGCGATGTATGGCCAGATGACCGCGGGTTCGTGGATCTATATCGGGTCACAGGGCATCGTTCAGGGCACTTATGAAACCTTTGTCGAGGCCGGCCGCCAGCATTATGACGGCAACCTGACCGGCAAATGGATCCTGACCGGTGGCCTTGGCGGCATGGGTGGTGCACAGCCGTTGGCAGCCGTGATGGCCGGGGCCTGCTGCCTTGCGGTCGAGTGCGATGAAACCCGTGCCGACTTCCGCCTGCGCACCCGTTATGTCGATGAGAAAACCCACTCGCTGGACGAAGCGCTTGAAATGATCGAGCGCTGGACCAAGGCGGGCGAAGCCAAATCCGTTGCCCTGATCGGCAATGCGGCCGACGTGTTCCCGGAACTGGTCAAACGCGGTGTTCGCCCGGATATCGTCACCGACCAGACATCGGCACACGATCCGGTGCATGGTTATCTGCCGCAGGGTTGGACTGTTGCCGAATGGCGCGAAAAACAGGAATCCGATCCCAAGGCCGTTTCCAAAGCCGCGCGCGCATCAATGCGTGTTCAGGTCGAAGCCATGGTTGCCTTCCACGACGCCGGCATTCCGACAGTCGATTACGGCAACAACATCCGTCAGATGGCGCTTGAAGAAGGGTTCGAGAACGCATTTGCCTTCCCGGGCTTCGTTCCGGCCTATATCCGCCCCCTGTTCTGCAAGGGCATCGGACCGTTCCGCTGGGCCGCCCTTTCGGGTGATCCGGAGGACATCTACAAGACCGACCAGAAGGTTAAAGAACTGATCCCCGATGACCCGCACCTGCATAACTGGCTGGACATGGCACGCGAGCGCATTTCCTTCCAGGGCCTGCCGGCGCGCATTTGCTGGGTCGGTCTGGGTCAGCGCCATCGCCTTGGCATGGCGTTCAACGAAATGGTCAAGAATGGTGAACTGAAAGCCCCGGTCGTGATCGGGCGTGATCATCTTGACAGCGGTTCGGTTGCAAGTCCGAACCGGGAGACCGAAGCTATGAAAGATGGCTCGGATGCGGTCAGTGACTGGCCGCTTTTGAATGCGCTGCTTAATACGGCGTCCGGGGCAACCTGGGTATCGCTGCATCATGGCGGCGGTGTCGGAATGGGCTTTTCGCAGCATTCCGGCATGGTGATTTGCTGTGACGGCACGGAAGATGCCGCACGCAGGGTCGAACGCGTCCTTTGGAACGATCCGGCAACCGGTGTGATGCGTCATGCGGATGCGGGATATGACATCGCACTGGATTGCGCACGGGAACACGGGCTGAACCTGCCCGGGATTCTCGGCAAATAAGTCGAACTTTCTCGTAGGGGCAATGACGATTGCCCTTACACCGCCCTATCAGGGTACATTCAAGGAGGCTTCTTAATATGAAAAGACGTGAATTTCTGACCGCCGGTGTCGCCGGCGCAGGTGCAGCGGCCGCTGCAACATTCGCAACCCCTGCCATCGCACAGGACAAGCGCCAGTGGAACATGGTTACCGCATGGCCGAAAAACCTGCCTGGACCGGGTGTGGCTGCGCAGAAACTGGCAGACCGTATCACGACCCTTTCGGGCGGTCGTCTTGAAGTCAAACTCCATGCCGCTGGCGAACTGGTGCCAGGCAATGGTGTGTTTGATGCAGTTGCCGAAGGCACGGCCGAGATTTATCACGCGGTTCCGGCCTATTGGGGTTCGAAATCCAAAGGCATCCTTCTGTTCGGTTCCCAGCCGTTTGGCCTGCGTGCAGACGAACAGGTTGGCTGGCTGAACTATGGTGGCGGTCAGGAGCTTTATGACGAGATCTATGGTCAGTTCGGCCTGAAGCCGTTCCTGTGCGGCAACTCCGGCCCGCAGTGGGCAGGTTGGTTCCGCAACGAAATCAACTCGGTCGATGACCTCAAGGGTCTTAAGTTCCGTACCACCGGCCTGGCTTCGGAAATGTGTGCAAAACTCGGCATGGCGGTTCAGGCCATGGGCGGTCGTGACATGTTCCAGGCACTGCAGTCCGGTGCCCTTGATGCCGGTGAGTTCATCGGTCCGTGGAGTGACAGCGCACTTGGCTTCTATCAGGTTGCCAAGAACTACTACTGGCCGGGTGTTGGCGAACCCTCCTCGGCCGAGGAATGCGCGGTTAATGCCAAGGCATTCGCCGACCTTCCGGAAGACCTGCAGGCGGTTGTGAAGTTCGCCGCAGACAGCCTTTATAACGAAGTCTGGACCGAGTACGAAACCAAGCACGCCATGGCACTGAAACAGCTTGTTGCTGAACAGGGTGTTCAGGTTCGCAAGCTTCCGGATGAAGTTGTTGAAGCCATGGCTGTCGCCGGTGCCGAGGTGATTGCAGAGCTTCGCGAAAGCGACGATGCACTTACCCGCAAAGTCACCGAAAGCTTTGTTGCCTATCGCGACCTGATCGGCGGTTACATGACCTATGCCGATAACGGTCAGATGAATGCACGCGCCAAAGCGCTCGGCTTCTGATAAACACTGAAACCGACGCTGGCTTGCCAGCGTCGGTTTTTCTTTTCAGGCGTGCCTTTCGCGGGGAGATGTCATGCAACGCCTTGCTGATGCACTTGACCAGATAAACACCTGGACCGGAATGACCGTGCGCTGGTTCGCACTTCTGATGGTTCTGTTGCAGTTTACCGTGGTCTTGCTGCGCTATGTTTTCGGGTTCAGTTCAATCGCGCTGAATGAAAGCGTGCTTTACCTGCATTCCGCTTTGTTCATGTTGGGGGCGGGCTATACGCTGTTGGTTGATGGCCATGTCCGGGTGGACATTTTCTATGCCGCTGCCACCGACAAGACCAAGGCGCGAATTGATACCTTTGGCTATCTCGTTCTGGCAATTCCATCAATGCTGGCCCTGTTGTACTGGACCTGGCCGTCGGTGATCAATTCGATCTCGATGATGGAAGGGGCGATTTCGGTCGGCGGCATTCCGGCTGTCTGGCTTTTGAAATCGCTGATCCCGGCCTTTTGTATTCTGCTGATTATCCAGTCTGTGGCCTGCCTTCTCAGGCAGGTAATTTTGCTGCGCGGTGACGTTGAAGATCAGGGTGGTGCGAAGTAATGGAATATCTTGATCTTTTGATGTTTGCCGCCCTGATGGGCTGCATCCTGCTCGGCTTTCCGGTGTCATTTTCGATTGCCGGAACGGCGATTATTTTCGGCTATCTCGGCTGGCTGACCGATACGATGAATATCGGCCTGATGGGGGCATTCGGGCAGCGCGTATTTGGCACGCTGACCAATGATGTTCTGATCGCCATTCCGCTGTTTGTTGTCATGGGTGTGATCCTTGAACGGTCGCGCATTGCCGAAGATCTGCTTCATACCATGGGGCGTCTTTTTGGCCAGTTGCGCGGGGGTTTGGGTATTTCGGTGGTACTGGTCGGCGCGTTGCTTGCGGCATCAACCGGTATCGTTGGCGCCACCGTGATTGCCATGGGCATGATTGCCCTGCCGACCATGTTGCGAACCGGCTATAACCCCAAAATGGCGTCCGGCCTTGTCTGTACTGCTGGGACACTTGGCCAGATCATACCGCCGTCAACGCTTCTGATTATTCTGTCTGACGTGATGTCGTCGGCCTATCAGCAGGCGCAGTATGAGCAGGGAAAATTCACGATTGAAACCATTTCGGTCGGGCAGATTTTTGCTGGCGCCCTGATCCCGGGCCTGACGCTGGTTGCGATCTATATCCTTTATATCCTGCTGCGTGGCGTGTTCCGCCCGGCTGATATGCCGCCGGTGCAAAGTGATGATGGCCGGCCAAGCCTTGGCGAAGTGGTCGGTGCGGTTCTGCCGCCCGTGCTTCTGATCATTGCGGTGCTTGGTGCCATTCTGGGCGGGGTTGCCACCCCGACCGAGGCGGCATCGGTGGGCGCGATTGGTGCGATCCTGATGGCCGGTGTCCGTCAGGGTGCGAACCGTAATCTGGTCCTGACCGGGACCGTCGCCCTTTTAATCCTGGCCGTCATGGCCGGGGTGGCACCGGTGCGGTTCCAGCGCAGTGATTTGACCGGCTTTGATTATGCGCTTGGTGTCGGTTACGTGATCCTGGCCATCATCGGGATTATCGCGATCCTCGCCTGCCTGCGTCAGGCATGGAAAACCGACATTCTGAAATCAGCCCTGACCTCAACCATGACGGTCAGCTCGATGATCTTTGCCACCATCCTGACGGCCAGCATGTTCTCGCTGGTGTTTATCGGGTTGGGCGGTGAAGACCATGTGGCAGAGATTTTGGAATCCATGCCCGGCGGCCCGACAGGTGCGCTGATCTTCTGCATGGCGCTGATCTTTGTGCTGGGCTTCTTCCTTGATTTCGTTGAAATCACGGTGATCCTGCTGCCGCTGATTGCGCCGGGCCTGATCATGATGGGCCACGATCCGGTGTGGCTGGCAATCCTGATTGCGATCAACCTTCAGACATCGTTCCTGACCCCACCGTTCGGCTTCTCGCTGTTTTACCTGCGCAGCGCCGCCCCGCCGGAAATCACCACCGGCCAGATCTATCAGGGCGTGGTTCCGTTCATCGCGCTACAGCTGTTTGGCATCTTCGTGATCTGGCTCTGGCCGTCACTCGCCAATTGGCTGCCGAGTGTGGTGTTCTGATTAAAACGCCAAACAAGATACGAAAGCGCCCTGGACTGTTCCGGGGCGTTTTTTTTGCTTCAGCCTCAAATGTTGAGAAACACGTCCACTGGCATGAACGACATGGAGCATCCAGTCGGTTTGCAGATCAACGACGGTACATTCAGGGAAAAATCGATGGTGCCCCCGGGGAGAATCGAACTCCCACTCACTAGGTGAAACAGATTTTGAGTCTGCCGCGTCTACCAATTCCGCCACAGGGGCAGGCAATACGGGTGCATATGCGCACCGTCCATCGACGGGCGGGATAATAGCTGTAAATTTCGCCGGGTCAATGGGGCTTTGTGCAAAAATGCTTTGCCGCAAAGCCTGATAAACTGCGTCATTGCGATTGCTGGCAAAATGAGGTTTGATCTGGCCTGTTTTCAAGGCCAAGCGCCGCACACCAACCGCAAACATTATCGATAAGGCGTCCTTGCCGTGATCCGCAGCCTTTATGACTGGACCATGACCCTTGCCAGCCACCGCCATGCTGGCTGGGCGTTGTTTTTAATTGCAGCCATCGAAAGCTCTGTCTTTCCGATCCCGCCAGATATCCTGTTGATCCCGATGATTATTGCCGCCCCGACGCGGGCCTGGCGCTATGCATTGATCTGCCTTGTTGGTTCGGTACTGGGCGGATTGGTCGGGTATGGCATCGGCTTCTTCCTGTTTGAAACGGTTGGCCGTCCGGTGCTTGAGCTTTATGGCTATGCCGGGAAATTTGATCAATTCCGCGACTATTATAATGAATGGGGTGCCTGGGCCGTCTTTATCGCCGGCGTGACGCCATTCCCCTATAAGGTGATCACGATCCTGTCGGGTGTGACCGCGCTTGACCCGATTGTCTTCACGATTGCATCGATCCTGGCGCGCGGATTGCGGTTCTTTGTTATAGCCGCCCTCATCTGGAAATTCGGTCCGGTTATTCGCGACTTCATCGAAAAGCGACTGGGCCTCGTTTTCACCATATTTATCGTGGTTCTTGTCGGTGGGTTTGCCGCGCTCAAACTGATCCCGCATGGATGACGCGCACCCAAAGTTTTATGGAAGAAGATAAACGGACCGTCTGATGTTCAAACTGCTGCGCCCCCGCTTCATTCCGGCCTTTCCGCCCCTTGCCCTGCTACTGATTTCAGCGGGCAGCATCGGCTTTGCGTTCTATGCGCAATATGTCCAGAAGCTGCTGCCTTGCGTGCTCTGCCTTTATCAGCGCGTACCGTTCTACGTTGTTGCCGGTCTTTCGGTGATTGCGCTTCTGCTCATCCGTTTTCCCGCCGCGGCACGCGCCGTGGTTTACCTGTGTGCGGCGACGTTTGCGGTTGGTACGGCCATCGCATTTTATCATGTTGGCGTGCAGGAACTGTGGTGGGAAGGGCCTGCCATGTGTGGCGGGGTTCAAAGTGGTGCCGGATCGATCGCCGACCTCAAGGCGCAGTTGATGGCCCAACCGATCATTCGTTGTGACAAGATCGACTGGACCCTGTTTGGCATCACCATGCCAACGGTGAATGTCTTCTTCTCGGCCGCATTGACTGTTTTCTGCCTGATCGCACCATCGCGTTGGATGAAGAAATAACGGCGAACACCGCAGATCCCGTCCCACTCAAGCTTTTCCCAAAACCCGTCTGACACGTCAGGCGGGTTTTGCTTTTCAGCACCTCGCCATCCGCGCGAACAATTGCTCAGGAATCCGACAATTCTTCGCCTGATAATGAGAATTGTTATTGTTTGCATGGAAATCCCCGTTATATTGAGAGCTATTCGCACCACCAACCTATCCCCGCATGAAGGACCCCATTGTCGTGACTGCCATGGCATTCCATCCGCATATGACCAGCCGGATCGAAGGCATTTCCCTTCTTGATGAGCTGCGCTTCCGACGCTGGAACGCGGCGATTTCGGATCTGTGGCATGTCGAATGTGGCCCCCAGGCCGGGGGAACTTATACCTCGCAGGCGCCAAGGTTGGTGGCGATCCTTGATTGCGTGGGCGATGGGCGGATTGAGGTCAGCTCGTCCGATACCAAGCCCCATCCAGAGCGCCGCAGCCAAGGCTGCCTGTCCTACATTCCAGCCGGAATGGAGGTTTCGTCAAAGGTGCTAGGCGAATGCCGCTTGCGCCACCTCGACATCCATCTTGATGTCGAGGCGCTTGAAAATACCATGGGTCAAACGCTTGATCGTTCTGTCCTTGAGACCCCGCGCATCGGGTTTTGCGACCCGCGTATCAACACGCTTGTCCGGCTGCTTGCCGATGATCTCGAAAGCGATCATCCAAGCCCGCAGATTTATGGTGAAGGCCTGATCAGTGCACTGACCGCAGCCCTTCTGCAACCGCGTGAAATCATTGAACCACAACGTAAACGTGGCAAACTGGCCCCCTATCATCTGCGAAAATCGGTCGACTATATCGAACAGAATTGCGGGCGGACCATCCGCCTTGATGAACTGGCGCAACTGACCGGACTTTCGCAGTCCTATTTCTGCTCAGCCTTTCGCGAAAGCACCGGCATGCCACCGCAACAATGGCAAATGAAAGCCCGGGTCGAGCGGGCCAAGAACCTGCTCAAGGATCGCGAAACGCCGCTGGCGTCAGTCGCCCTTCGAGTTGGCTTTGCCGATCAGGCGCATTTAACACGTGTGTTCCGCAAAATCGTTGGCACCACCCCCGGTGCCTGGCGCAAGGAACAGATCGCGTAAATTAAGCCAAAATCCGTTCAATACGCCGAAATCCGGTTCAATATTCCATCCCCCACCGCGTGATATCGAGTGGCCATCATCAGAGATGGCCCGCCGGTTCCCGCCCGACAGGTCGTCGTCAAAGACAACCGACACAGGGAATCCCAAATGCGTTTTACAGGACAGAAATTGTCTTCAACCCTTTTGCTGGGTACGGCACTGGCACTGGTTTTTGCCGCCCCTCATTTCGCATTGGCGCAGTCCGCAGATGACGCGACAGCAAGCGAAGGCGAAACCACCGAAGCACTGATCATTGAAGGCGAAGCCACAGTCGAGGCTGGTGATCCAACTCCGCCGGTTTATGCTGGTGGACAGCTTGCCACCGGGACGCGTCTTGGTGCTTTTGGCAACAAGGACATCATGGACACGCCGATTGCTGCAACCGGTTACACCAGCGAACTGATCAAAAACCAGCAGGCACGCGACATTTCCGATGTGATGGATAACGATCCGTCGGTGATCAACAGCAACGGGTTTGGCACCTTTGCCAACCGCTTTACCATTCGCGGCTTTGACCTAAAATCTGACGACGTCTCTATTGACGGACTTTATGGCACAGCACCACGCCAGTCGGTCGCAATTGAAATGTTTGATCGTGTAGAAGTCATTAAGGGTGCTTCGGGCTTCTTGAATGGTATGGCACCTGGCGCCAGCGGGCTTGGGGGCAACATCAATCTTGTACCGAAACGGGCTGGAGATAGTCCTGTTACCAGCTTCACCGGTAGCTATGGCGCAACCAGCGAATTTGGTGGACATTTTGATTTTGGTCGTCGCTTTGGCGCTGATGATCAGTTTGGCGTGCGCGCCAATATCATGCACAGGGCCGGTGAAGCTTCCATCGAGGACGAAGATCGCGAAACCTCTCTTGGCTCAGTCGCCCTTGATTTTCGCGGTGACGACACTCGCATCACCTTTGATGCTGCTCTAAACAAGCTGCGTGTTGAGGAAGGCCGGCCGACCGTCAGGACCGGCACTTTGACTTCTTTACCTGATGCACCTTCCGGTTCGCACAACTTTGCCGCAGATGGCACCTATAGCGATCTCGAAGACAAGTTTGCTCAGCTCCGTTTTGAACATGACGCTACCGATAGCACGATGCTGTATACTGCTATCGGCGCACATAATTCCGATGAAATCGGTGATTATTCATCTGTCACTCTGACCGGTACGGATGGTTCAAGCAATTTCGGCAGCCTCGCCTCGGTTTATGAGCGCGATGATGTCAGCGGTGTTGCCGGAATTCGCCAGAAATTTGAAACCGGCCCGGTTAAACACGAACTAAATGCCGGAACAACAGCAATGTGGCAGGAAGAACGAACGAACTGGAGTTCCGGCTCTGACGTCGCGGGGAACATCTATAATAGTGGTCCGTCGACAGTTACCTTTGGCAATGCCGGAGATGCCGAACTCAACGCGCGCACCATCCTGACCAGCTACTTCATCGCCGACACCCTGAGCTTCATGGATGACAAATTCCATTTGACGGGCGGGGTCCGTCGACAGAATGTCAAATCACGCGGCTACGACGTCTCAACCGGAGCAAAAACCTCCAGCTATGATTCTTCTGCCAACTCTCCGATGGTAGGGATTGTTGGCAATGTCACGGATCAAATTTCGCTTTATGCAAATTATATCGAAGGATTGGCAAAGGGCGAGACTGTTACCAGCAGCACGGCCGTCAACCGTGGCGAGGTTCTTGCCCCCTTCAAGACCGAGCAGATGGAGATCGGCGCGAAGTTTGACTTTGGCACCTTTGGCGGCGGCATTGCCCTGTTCCAGGCTGAAAAGCCATCGGCCTTCCTGAATTCCAGCAACGTCTATACCACCGACGGGGAACAGCGTAACCGCGGCCTTGAACTGACCGCATTCGGTGAGCCGGTTATTGGCACCCGCATTCTGGGCGGAATTACCTTTGTTGATGCCGAACTGACTAAAACCCAGAACGGCACCAACGATGGCAACACCGCACCGGGTGTCCCGGAATATCAGGCAACCATTGGGGCTGAATATGACCTGCCATTCCTTGATGGTGCGACAGTGGGCGGTCGCCTGATCCATACCGCCTCGCAATATGTCAACACCGGCAACACGGTTGAAATTCCGTCCTGGACGCGGTTCGATATGAGCGCACGCTACGTGACGGAACTTTACGACTATCCGGTGACCTTCCGCGCCAATGTCGAAAATCTGACCGATAATGACTATTGGGAATCGGCCAGCACCGAATGGACGTATTTGACCGTTGGTAAGCCGCTGACTGCGACGTTCTCGCTGACGGCGGATTTCTGATCATCTGAAGATCTTGGCGACGTGTTCGCCAAACACAGCAAAGCCGACGGTCGAAACGCCGTCGGCTTTTTTTCGTGGGGTACTGGTAGGAAAGACGCCAAATTCTCAGAAGTCGTATTCCAGTTCGGTATCCCAGTATAAAAAATCCCGCCAACTTTCATGAAGATAGTTTGGCGGGAAACGGCGTCCTGTAGTCTGGAGTTCGTGCATCGTGGGCTGTCCCGGCGTCCTGCGCAGTCGCAGGCCCGCCTCGCGCACCGATCGACTGCCCTTATAAAGGTTGCAGTCAGAACAGGCTGTGACGATGTTTTCCCAGTTCGTACGCCCACCGCGTGCACGCGGGATGACATGGTCAAAGGTCAGCTCGTTGGTCGGCAGGCGATCGCCGCAATATTGGCAGGAAAATTCATCACGCAAGAAGACGTTGAACCGGGTAAAGGCCGGGCTGCTTTTGAGCGGGACATATTCCTTGAGCGAGATAACGCTGGGCAGGCGCATTTTAAAGGATGGGGAACGTACTTCGCGGTCGTATTCGGAAAGAACATCGACGCGTTCAAGAAAGACCGCCTTGAGCGTATCCTGCCAGGACCAAAGAGACAGCGGGAAGTAGCTCAACGGCCGAAAGTCGGCGTTAAGAACAAGTGCCGGACACGCATTGGGCGATAAATGCATACCATCCGCTCCACCGTGTTTACCGAGTCGCTTGCTTTATTTAGCAGGTCCGGGAATCGCTGTTGATGAACATATCATGACGTTTCACCAAACCGGGCGACACGGCGACGTAAACCACTGATAGAGCAAAGTATAGAGCAAATTTCCAAAAGCGCAAAGCCCGTGTTCCGCCGAGTCGCGTTTCATCACGCATCATCGTTGCGCAAGCCTTGGAACCCCTAGCCATATGCGATACTGCGTGGCACAAAAAAAAGCCGCCCGACCCTGTCTGGCAGCGTGCATTATGCGCCACAGCTGACGCAACCGATTACGGTGGTCTGGAAAAACGAAAGGCCCGCTAAAAAGCGAGCCTTCGTAAATTCTGTC
>TARA_B100000674_G_scaffold128903_3_pt1 | contig 14361 bp, 15 predicted proteins | sample TARA_B100000674 | Tara Oceans TARA_B100000674 (sample SAMEA2622759) | marine metagenome | biome: marine biome (ENVO:00000447); feature: surface water layer (ENVO:00002042); material: "saline water (ENVO:00002010), including plankton (ENVO:xxxxxxxx)" | depth 5 m
ACAATCCATTGCAAGATCGGGCTAATGGAGACGGAGACTTTCTGTGAATAGCGATTTTTTGCCGCGTTTGCGGGCTGAATGGCTTGGCAACATTCGCGCCGATGTGCTTTCGGGCCTTGTTGTTGCACTGGCCCTGATCCCTGAGGCCATTGCCTTTTCCATCATTGCCGGTGTTGACCCGAAGGTCGGGCTGTATGCCTCCTTCTCGATTGCCGTGATTACCGCGATCTTTGGCGGCCGTCCGGGCATGATTTCGGCTGCCACCGCCGCAACCGCCGTTCTGATGGGATCGCTTGTCCGCGAACATGGCCTTGATTATTTGCTGGCGGCGACCGTTCTGGCCGGTGTGATCCAGATGCTGGCAGGCGCGCTTCGCCTTGGCAATCTGATGCGCTTTGTCTCCAAATCGGTGATGACAGGGTTTGTGAACGCACTCGCCATCCTGATCTTCATGGCCCAGCTGCCTGAACTGATCGGCGTCTCGAACATGACCTATGTGATGGTGGCTGGCGGCCTTGCCATCATTTATCTGTTCCCGCGCATCACCAAGATCATCCCGTCCCCGCTGATCTGCATTCTGGTGCTGACGGTGATTTCGCTGTTCATCGATGCGGACCTGCGCACCGTGGGTGATATGGGCGCACTGCCTGATGCCTTCCCGGCGATCTACATGCCGGATGTGCCGCTTAACCTTGATACTTTCCTGATCATCCTGCCCTATTCGGCGGCGGTCGCGGCTGTGGGCCTTCTGGAAAGTCTGATGACCGCCCAGATCGTTGATGATCTGACCGACACCACGTCCAACCGCACCCGTGAATGCTATGGTCAGGGCATCGCCAACTTCTTTACCGGCTTTATCGGCGGTATGGCCGGTTGTGCGATGATTGGCCAGTCGGTGATTAACGTCAAATCGGGTGGTCGGTGCCGCCTGTCGACCTTCCTTGCCGGTATCTTCCTTCTGATCCTGATTGTGGTTCTCGGCGATCTGGTGGCGATCATTCCGATGGCGGCCCTCGTTGCGATCATGATCATGGTGTCGATCGGAACGTTCAGCTGGTCCTCGATCAAGGATCTCAAGGATCATCCGCGCAGCTCATCCATCGTCATGCTGGCGACCGTGATCACCGTTGTCGGCTCGCATAACCTTGCGATCGGTGTTCTGGTTGGTGTGCTGCTGTCGGGTATCTTCTTTGCCTGGAAGATCGCGCAGATTTTCCGCGTTACCAGCACGCTTTCGGATGACAGCACGCACCGTACCTACGAAGTGCGCGGTCAGATCTTCTTTGCCTCGGTCGAAGACTTCACCAAGGCATTTGATTTCCGCGAAGCACTGGATAAGGTCACGATTGATGTCAGCCACGCGCATATCTGGGACATTTCAAGTGTTGCCGCCTTGGATATGGTCGTGCTCAAATTCCGCCGTGAAGGGGCCGAAGTTGAATTGATCGGTCTCAATGAAGCCAGCGAGACAATTGTCGATAAACTGGCCATCCACGATAAGCCCGGCGCGCTTGACCGCCTGATGGGCCATTAGGAACAGGGGAACGATCCATGACACATCTGATCGCACTGATTGACGGATCTGGCTATTCGCAAAGTGTATGCGACCTGACCCGCTGGGTGGCCGAACGCACCGAAGCATCGGTTGAACTGATGCATGTGCTGGGCCGACGCAATACCGATTCCGAACCGGCTGATCTTAGTGGCAATCTCAAACTCGGCGCCCGGTCTGCTTTGCTCAAGGAACTGGCCGATCTGGACGAGCAGAAAAACAAGCTCGAACTCAAGCGCGGTCGCCTCCTGCTTGAAGAAGCCAAAACCGGGCTTGAGGAACAGGGCCTTGGTTCTGTCACCACCAAGCTGCGCCACGGCGATCTGATCGAAACCATTGCCGAATTCGAAGGTGATGCTGATCTGATCCTTGTTGGCAAACGCGGTGAGGCCGCTGACTTTGCCAAGATGCATCTGGGTTCGAACCTCGAACGTGTTGTCCGCTCGGCCAAGAAACCGATCCTGGTGGCGTCACGCGCGTTCAAGCCGATCAACAAGTTCCTGATTGCCTTTGACGGCGGCGAAAGTGCGATGAAGGCCGTGCGCCACATCGCATCAGGCAAGCTGTTTACCGGCCTGCCCTGCACGCTGCTCTCGGTTGGCAAGCCGAACGGCAATCTGCAGGAAAAGCTGGACGAGGCTGCCGCCATCCTGCGCAAGGCGGGCTACGAAGTTGATGCCGGCTTTGCCCCGGGCGAGCCCGAAGACGTCATCAAGGACAAGATCGAAGCGGAAAATATCGACCTTCTGGTCATGGGCGCTTATGGCCATTCGCGTATCCGCAACCTGATCATCGGCAGCACCACCACCGAAATGGTCCGGTCCTGCCCTGTACCCGTGATGATGTTCCGCTAGGATCATCCGGCCTAAAATCAAAAAGCCCGGCAGTTATCCTGCCGGGCTTTTCTTTTATCTGAAAATTCGCGGCTTGCGATCAATGCAGCAGGAACCGACCCAGATTGCTATTGATCTGGCGCTCCAGTTCACGGTCCAGATCCATCAAAAGTGCGGTTGTTTCGTCATAAATCGCCTGTTCGCGTTCCGAGACCGACATCGATTCAGAAAGGGTGCGCGACCGGGCGGCCATGGCACTGACTTCACCCTTCTGCACGCCATTGGGATCAAGCAGCTCAAGCTTGGCTGCGACCTTCAGGTCGATCTTGTCGGACTGATCGTCGGTAAAGACACCCTTGATGCCCTTGGTGGTTTTAAGCGCGTTCGAGGTGACCGATGCTTCGGTCACGCTATAGCGCAGCATGTCGCTTGTGCCCGCCGTCTGGATGCGGTCATCGGGCCAGTTCATCGCCATGCGGCCCAGATTGAACGGCAGGGCGGATTCAAGCGACCCTTCACCACTCGTCGACCAGGCCCCGACCTTTTCGATCGGTCCGGCAGCAAAGACAATCGGATCAAGATGGCGCCATGTCACATCGGGATAGGTCGCAACCGGGCCGCTTGTGCAAGCTGCCATCAGCGCAAGTGCAGCCCCGGCAACAACGGCGCGCAGGCCCTTGATGGACAAAACCGTCATGTCTTCGATCTCCTTTGCTTGTTCGCGCAAATACATAAAAAAACAACGCCACCATGGCGTGTCAGGACGATGATCCTGTCATGGTGACGTTGCTTTATGATTAAGGCAAGGCTGTGACGGACAATCGCCGCCAAAGCCCTTAAAACCGTTACTAGATCTTCGGCGATGCCGCTTCGGGATCATCCGCCTTAAGCGCCCGAAGATCAGCTTCGTTGAAGCCATAGCGCGTGTTGCAGAACTGGCACGATACGCCGACCTCGCCGGTATCGTCCTCGCGCATCGACAGAAGCTCGTCGAGCGGATAGGTCACAAGCGCGCCTTCGATCTTCTCGCGCGAACAACGGCATTTGAACTGAAGCCCGGTCTGTTCAAACACGCGCGGCTCCTCGTCATGGAACAGACGCCAGATCAGGTCATGCGCCGAAAGCGAGATATCAACAAGCTCGTTCTCCGTCGCACTCGCCATCAGGATGGTCGAACGGTTCCAGTCTTCAGATACCTTTTCGGCCTCTTCCGGGGTGGCGGCATCGCCCGATGCGCTGACCGGCATTTTCTGCAGGAACAGACCACCAACCCACCAGTCATCGGCACTCTCGCCGCGATGAACTTCGATCTTGAACGATGTTTCAAGCTGTTCGGACTGACGGAAATAGGCTTCCGCACATTGCGCCAGCGTCTCGCCCTCAAGCGACACAATCCCCTGATAGCGCTCATGCTCGTCACCCTGATCAACCGTGAAGGCAATATGCCCCCGTCCCATCAGTTTCAGGACCTGACCACGAAGGGCTTCTTCGCCGCCTTCTTCGGCAGCGATCATGGCGTTCAGGCGCTCTTCATCCACCCGCAAGCAGGCGCGCACATTGCCATCACTATCCACATCCACCACCAGCATGCTGATCGGCCCGTCCGAGCTGGTCTGAAGGGTAAACAGCCCCTCATATTTCAGCGACGAGGACAGCAGCACCGCAAGACCGATGATCTCGGAAAGCAGATGGTTGGCAAGCGGCGGATAACTGTGCTGGCCGATGATGGTCTGCACCGTCGGGCCAAGGCGCGTGAAGCGGCCACGGATATTGGAATGATCCAGCGTGAAGGGCTGGCAAAAATCGACAGCGATCTGCATGTTCGTTTTCCGGCGTTTTAAAAGTTTGGGGCCGTATAACAACGGCCGAACCGCATTGTCCAGCGATGTCTCGCCAAAGCAAAGGGGCGAACATCACTGTCCGCCCCGAAATTCTGATGCTTATTTAGTCCGCTTGATCAAGATGGCAAGCCGTTAAAGCAGTATAGCAGAACGCCTTTCTGTGCATGCAGGCGGTTTTCCGCCTCGTCAAACACAACCGACTGCGGACCGTCAATCACCGCGTCGGTGACTTCCTCGTTCCGGTGTGCCGGCAGGCAATGCAGGAAGATCGCATCATCCTTGGCCTGTGCCATGGTTTTTTCATTGATCTGATAGGGCGAAAGGGCTGCCATGCGGGCATCGTAGTCCTCATCGCCCATCGAGACCCAGCAATCCGTGACCACAACATCGGCACCCTCAAGGGCACTGTCCATATCGGTCAGGCGGACTTTTCCGCCCTCGGCATTGGCGGTTTCAATCATGCCCTGATTGGGGCGATAGCCCGCCGGGCACGCCATATCAAGTGCAAAGCCGAATTTCGGCGCGGCATGAATGAACGATGCCGAGACGTTATTCCCATCGCCAACCCAGGCAAACTTGAGGCCTTCAAGCGTGCCCTTGTGTTCCTTGACCGTCATCAGATCGGCCATGATCTGGCACGGGTGGCTCTGATCGGTAAGGCCGTTAATCACCGGCACCGTGGCATATTTCGCCATTTCCAGAAGCTTGGATTCATCGGTGGTCCGGATCATGATCGCATCGACAAAGCGCGACAGAACGCGCGCCGTATCGGCAATCGTTTCCCCGCGGCCAAGCTGGCTGCTGTCTGAATCAAGGGTCACGACATCACCGCCAAGCTGGCGCATGCCGACTTCAAACGACACACGCGTGCGGGTCGACGGTTTTTCAAAAATCAACGCCAGCGTCTTGCCAGCCAGCGGCTTGGCACCAAACGGTGCGTTGCCGGCTTTTTCAGAGTCGCCAAGGGCGAGAATGTTCTTAAGCTCGCTTGCCGACATCTTGTCGAGATCGAGAAAATGGCGAATATCAGTCATCATAAGTCTTCCTTACGCGCCCTTATTTACCAAGGGCTGCCGCGGCTGCATCAATGGCAACCAGCGCTTCGTCAACATGGGTTTTGGTGATGTTCAGTGGCGGAATGATACGCACCACATTGTCACCCGCGGGCACCGTCAGAAGGTTGAACTCGCGCAGTTTGGCGACAACATCAACATTGGCCGGTTTGGTTTTCATCCCCAACAAAAGGCCCATGCCACGCACTTCTTCAATAAAGCCCGGATGCTTGCGTTCAATCACCTCAAGCCCATCGATAATCAGGCGGCCCATTTCCAGAACATGGTCCATGAAACCGGGACGCAGAACCTCGTCCAGCACCGCATTTGCGGCCGCAGTCGCAAGCTGGTTACCACCAAAGGTCGTGCCATGCATGCCCGGTGAAAACGCCGATGCCGCCTTTTCATTGGCAAGCAACGCCCCAATCGGGAAGCCACCGCCAAGTCCCTTGGCCGAGGATACGATATCGGGCACCATGTCCGACCACTGATAGGCAAACAGTTTGCCTGTGCGGCCAATACCGGTCTGAACTTCGTCAAACATCACCAGCATGCCAAACTCATCGGCCGCCTTGCGCACACCTTCAAGATAGCCTTCCGGTGCACGGCAAATGCCGCCTTCACCCTGGATCGGCTCAAGGATGATCCCGCCGGTATTGGGCGTGATCGCATTGCGAAGTTCATTGAGGTTACCAAACGCCACCCGGTCAAAGCCATCGGGCATCGGGCCGAAACCCTCGCGGTATTTTTCGCTATAACCTGCGGTCAGCGTGCCAAGCGTTCTTCCATGAAACGCATTGGTCGCAACCAGAATGCGGTTCTTTTCCGGATGGCCCGACACATGCTGATAACGACGCAGCATCTTGATGCCCGCCTCGTTGGCCTCGGCACCCGAGTTGCAGAAAAACACCGTATCGGCAAAGGTATTGGCAACCAGCCGCTCGGCCAGTTTTACCTGACCGGGCATCTGATAAAGGTTCGAGGTATGCCAAAGCTTGCCAACCTGCTCGGTCAGTTTTGCCACAAGATGCGGATGGGAATGGCCAAGCGTATTGACCGCGATCCCCGACCCGAAATCAAGGAATCGTCGGCCGTCCTGCGCATAGAGATAAGGTCCTTCACCTCTCTCAAAGGCCAGATCGGCCCGCGCGTAAGTCGGCATGACGGGAGTAATCACTTTTCCATTCCTTATTTCGGGTAAAATTCACGTTCCTGACCACATGGTCAGCATCCACAGAATACTGCGAAGCCGGGGAGTATCAAGAGATTCCCTCCCCCTGTCAACGGCGCAAAACCCCGTAGATCACCACCATCATCGCAACTGCGAAAAGCAAAACGGGCGACATCATGAAACCGATGCCGCCCGTTTTGATATTTCGTCGGCCCAAAAGCCGATTTCGCGGCCCTAGGCCTTAAGCTTGTACCCGCTTTTGATCATGCGATAGCACAGCATCCAAAGGGCTGCATTGACCAGTGCTAGTACAACAACACCGGTCATGATCGTGCCATCGGAAATCCCGGTAAAGCCATAGCGGAACCCGTCAATCATGTAGAAGAACGGGTTGAAATGCACCAGAACCTGACCGGCTTCCGGCAGGCTTTCCGCACTGTAAAACGTCCCCGAAAGGAACGACAGCGGGGTCACGACAAAGTTGGTCACAACTGCGATATGGTCAAACTTCTCGGCCCAGACGCCACCGGCAATCCCCAAAAGTGACAACATCAGCGATGCCGAAATGCCGAAATACAGGATCGCCCAGATGTTATGGATCGCGACATCAACAAAGAATGACATGAAGACCGCGGTCACCACACCAACAACCACCCCGCGCGTTACCGCGCCAAAGGCAAAGCCGGCAACCATTTCACCAGCCGACAACGGCGGCATCAGGATATCAACAATGTTGCCCTGAACCTTGGCAATCGTGATCGAGCTTGACGTATTGGCGAACGCGTTTTGCACCATGGTCATCATGATCAGACCAGGTGCCAGGAAGGTGGCAAACGCAATACCGTTCACCGTTTCAACGGCACGGCCAAGGGCCAACAGGAAAACAGCAAGAAACAGCAGGCTGGTCACGACCGGCGCTGCAACGGTTTGCAAATATACATTTAAAAACCGGCGGACTTCTTTGGCATAAAGTGTCCAAAGCCCAAGCCAGTTCACAGCCCCCATATGACGCGGGGCAAGAGCACGTTGCTCTGACTTGTTCATGGAATTTCCTTCGGAAAAATGCAGACAATTGCGCGTAAAATAGGGAGAGTGGGGGCACACTTGCAAGGGTGTGAATTCATTCATAGTGGCAGACATGCGCAACAATCATCGCCAAAGCCCGGAAACCAGCGACTCAGAGCTTGAAAAAAAGCCCGCAGGAAACGCGCGCTTTTCCCATCAGCGCGATAAAAAGTCGAAAGATCAGAAGCGCGAACCCAAACGCCCGCGCAAGGTCACCCGCGACTATCTGATGAATTACGCCACCTGGTATCTCGAACGCTTTGCCGCCTCGCGCGCCCGCCTTGAAACCCTGATGCGCGGCAAAATCCGCCTGTCCATCGCCGAATACGGCACCGACCCGGACGAAGCTGTCGAATGGATGAATTCCGTCCTGTCGGCCTGTGAAAAGGCCGGCTTCATCAATGACGATGCCTATGCCAAGGGCCGCGCACGATCCCTGCTTAGGCGTGGGAAGGCGCTACGCGTCATCGCAGCGGACCTGTCCGCGCGCGGCATCGCCAGCGACCAGATCGATGCCGCCTTGACCGCGCTTAAGGCGGAGGCCGATGACGCCGCCTATGAAGAAGTCCGTGGCACAGATCCCAACATCGCCGCCGCTGCGGCCTATGCCCGCCGTCGCCGTCTTGGTCCATGGCGCCGCCCCGACATTCGCGAAGAAAAACGCGACAAGGATATGGCAGCCCTTGCCCGTCAGGGCTTTGGCTATGACACCGCAACCCGCATCATCAATAGCGAGATCGAGGAACTCGAAGACCTGCTCTCGATGATCGACGGGATTTGATTGTGCTCCCAAAGACCGCTATCAAGGAACAAATCCATTTTGATACGGAGACCCAACCATGATGGTCCGCATCTATCACAATCCGCGCTGCTCGAAATCGCGCCAGACCCTCGCCATGATCGAAGAACAGGGCATCACGCCCGATGTGATTGCCTATCTCGACACTCCGCCGACCCCGCAGGAGCTCTCAGGCATCCTTGATATGCTGGGTATGAAACCCGAAGACATCCTGCGCAAGAAGGAAGCAAAGGAAGAAGGCATCGCCGATCTGCGCGGCAATGAGCTGATCGAAGCCCTCTGCGCCCATCCGCGCGCCCTTGAACGCCCGATTGTCGTCAATGGCGACAAGGCCGTTCTCGGCCGTCCGCCGGAAAACGTTCTGGAAATTCTGTAACACCACCATCAACAGGTTCCCGCCTTCGCGGGAACGACGGACAATTGGCGTCATGCCCGCGCAGGCGGGCATCCAAGCAGCGCTAAAAACAAACGATCTCAAACGCCTGTGCCCACCCGGCACGGGCGTTTTTCGTAATTAATAAAAGTCGAACATCCCCAGACGTATTATGTCTTGCGCAGAAAAACATGCATGTACCTGTGGGGAGGTCGTCGATGATTGCTGCTTTTGCCCTGATCCTTGTCTGCCAGCTGTTTGGCGAGGTGGTCTCGGAACTGTTTGATCTGCCAGTACCCGGACCGGTGATTGGTCTGGTGTTGCTCTTTGTCGGGCTTCTGATCAAACGCAACCCACCCAAGGTGCTGACCGATGCGGCTGACAATCTGCTAATCCATTTTTCGTTGCTGTTTGTTCCGGCCGGCGTCGGGGTTGTGACCCAGATTGATCGCCTTAAGGGCGACTGGCTGCCGATTGCAGCGGCCCTGATCGTCTCCACCCTGCTTGCCATGGTGCTGACCGCCCTTTTGATGTCGAAACTCCTGCCCAAGGCCAAACCGGGCGAGACGCTGGAGGACGGGCAATGAACGAGACCGATATCACCCAGCTTTGGGTTTACCTCTCGGCCAAGCCGCTGACGGGCCTGACCATCACCCTTGTCGCCTATGCCATCGGCTTCTGGCTGTATCAGAAAAGCGACCGCAACCCGATCTGCAATCCGGTGGTGATCGCCATCGCCCTGATTGCCATGTTGCTCAAAGTCACCGGCACGCCCTATGCGACCTATTTCGAGGGCGCGCAGTTCGTCCACTTCCTCCTCGGCCCGGCCACCGTCGCCCTCGCCGTGCCGCTGTTCCGGCAGACCGAAACGCTGAAACGCGCGCTCCCCGTAATTGCCTTTGGCGTTCTGTTCGGATCCCTGGTCGCCAGTGCCAGCACGGTCATTCTGGCCTGGGCACTGGGCGCAAGTCCCGAAACGCTCGCATCGCTTGCCCCGAAATCGGTCACCACACCGGTTGCCATGGGCATTGCCGAAAACATTGGTGGCGTCCCAGCCCTGACCGCTGTCTGCGTGATTGCGACGGGGATTGTTGGGGCCACCCTTGGCCCGATGGTGATGAATATGGCCCGCCTCAAAGATTGGCGTGCACGCGGCTTTGCCATGGGCGTTGCATCACACGGCATCGGAACCGCGCGCGCCTTTCAGGTCAATGAAACCGCCGGTGCCTTTTCCGGCCTCGCCATGGGACTGAACACGCTGGCCACTGCACTGACCATCCCGTTCCTGTGGCACTGGATATTCGGATAGACAAAAAAGGGTGGGCCCAGCCAAGCCGGACCCACCCTTTCTGCTCGTATCCCGCCAAAGCGGGTCGTTGTGATCAGCCTGCGCGCAATTGCGACAGGAAGTCCGAAACGGTTTTTTGCAGACCATCGATCTGCTTGGCCAATGCGCCAACATTCTCATCAAGTTCACTGGCGGCAGCACCACTATTGGCAGCAGCTTCATGAATCTCGTTGATGTTGGCGACGACCTCGGTGGATCCGGACGATGCACTGGTCGCACTGTTGGCGATTTCATTCACGGCCGAGTTCTGTTCGCTCACCGCAGATGAAATGCCCGCAGCGATGTCGTTGATCGACGAAATCGTATGCGTGACCTTCTCAATGGCATCGACCGTAACCTTGGTCTCGTCCTGAATGGCCCCGATCTGCTGGGCAATTTCATCAGTCGCCTTGGCCGTCTGGTTGGCAAGGTTTTTGACCTCTTGCGCAACAACCGCAAAGCCCTTGCCGGCTTCACCGGCACGGGCCGCCTCGATCGTGGCGTTCAGCGCCAGAAGGTTGGTCTGGGCAGCGATATCGTTAATCAGGCTGACGACCTGACCAATACGTTCTGCTGCCTCGGCCAGACCGCCGACCATTTCGTTGGCACGCGATGCTTCACCCACAGCGGTTTCTGCAATCGCAGTCGATTCACGAACCTGATCACCAATGCCGCTGATCGACGCGGTAAGCTCCTCGGTCGCGGCTGCAACCGTCTGAACGCTTTGCGCCGAATTGTTTGCCGCTTCGGACACACGCTGGCTCTGGCTCAGCGAATGGTTTGCCGACTGACGCATCAGTTCGGTCGATTTCTGCATGCCGCTGGAAGACTGGCGCACAGAAGCCACGATTTGACCAATCGACTGTTCAAGTTCATGAGCCAGACGGTTGCGCTGATCGATACGCTCTTTTTCAGCACGCTTTTCGGCTTCGGCACGCGCGGTTTCTGCCTCGCCGATTTTCTCGGCCGTTTCACGCCAGCGCAAAAGACCATTGGCGATCAGGCCAATCTCGTCCTTGCGTTCGGTAAAGGAAACTTCCTCGGAAAAATCACGTTCCACAAAGCGCGAAATGGTCTGGCCAAGTTCATTTAGCGGACCAAGCTGCCAACGCAGCAACAGGAACAGCAGAACCGCAGAAACGATGGCAACGATCACACCGACAATCGCGATACGTGTTTCAATCTCGCCCGCAACCGCAGCGACCTCAGCCTTTTTGATGCCGACATAAAGAATACCAAGCGTATCACCTGACGGCGATTTAATCGGCGAATACTGGGTTACATACTGCGTGCCAAGAATAAGCGCTTCGCCGCGGAACGTATTGCCCGACATGATCGGCTCATAAGCGGCACTGCCCTTGCCCAGCATCGTACCCACAGCACGCTGGCCGTCCGGCTTGATGATGTTGGTTGAAACGCGGACAAAGTCCTGCTCTGCCGGGACGAAGGCAAACACGGTTGCCGTCTGGCCGGTGGCAGCCCCGATGGAATCGATCAGTTCGTGTGACGACAGATCGGGAATTTCCGGGATCACCAGATTGGTGGTTTCACCATCTTCGGAAATTTTCATGGAAAATTCGGGATGATTATCCTGCAGGATCGTTGCGGCGACACGCAGGTTCAGCTTCTGGGACTCCAGGCTGTCGCTTGCGACCTTGTCGTCGATGCTCTGCATGATCAGCAAGCCCAGAAGCACGATGCCGCCAATCAAAATGGCGACGGCGGCCAAAGCCACCTTCAAAATCAAACTCTTAGACATTCTCTCTCCCTTCGACCTGGCCCGGTGACACAATCATCGGCCGTCCCGAATAGCTCCCCTAAGAACGCGCGCGGGCTGCCCGAACTTAGAACGATTATATTGTATTAAATACCACAAATTGAACTTTCGTATATAGGGAAACTTTGACCCGCGTTTTAACCCTATCCGATTAGAACAAAAGGGAACTCCAGACATCTGATACCGGAACGTAGGAATTCCAGTTCAAACACGCCTATTCTTTGGTGGTGCTTTTGATTGATATGGTGATTGTCAGAAGATTTACGCGAATATTTTTCGGCCTCCTTTCAACATCACCACAACCTTACATAGAACATCTTTCATTTTCGTAAACCTCGTCAAATAAACTAAACCCGCCAAACATCACTTTCGTGTGTTTGACGGGCTTCTCGGGGAAACTGGCAAGCGGCGTTTCAGGCCGACATTGGCTTTGGGACAGGTTTGCGCAGGCGCAATCCGTCACGGATATTCAGACCGATCAGACCGATATTAACCGCACCAGCCAGAAGCTCGATCCCCTGGATGGCGGCGAACAAGCCATCAAACCGGCCATGCTGCGCGAAGACGGCAAGGCTGATGGCTGCGGGCACCAAGATCAGGATGCCGTTGGCCGCGATCAGCTTCATGCGGCGTAATTTTGTCTGCAAAATTCCCGTCGGTTTTCCGCCAGACAGGGCAAAACCCGACCCGCCCGTGGTGATCAGGGCGGGCACCAGCCCGAAAAGGCCCCAGGCAATCGCGGTTTTCACCAGCACGATCTCGCTGATGTTGCCGCGCAGTTCGACGATGATCGTCGCCAGCCAGAAGCTGGCGATAAAAACAAGGGCGGCCGCGCCCGCCAAGCGATGCAGGCGTGACAGCAGGGAACGATGGGATGTGGACATCGAAATCTCTCTTTTACGATGGGTGATTACGATGTGGCGCCACACATTGTTTGTGACCTTGGCAAGGACAGTTCAGGTACATGGTGTTTGCGAGAAAACACTCGCGACCATTGATGTCATTGCGTAAGGTACAGGAATTAAATAGCACGCTATGTTTTATATAGCAAGCTATGTATTCTTGATATTGAGAAACCACCATGTCGCTAAATCGCCACCAGTCCGCCGGATACATGACCAACTGGGCCGCCCGTCTGTTTGCCCGGGCGATTGACCAAAAGCTCAAGCCACTGGGGTTCAGTAGCGGCTATTTGCCGGTGTTCTTCGCCCTTGCCGATGGCGGTGCGCGCACGCAAAAGCAACTGGCCCGCGATGCCGGCATTGAACAGCCGACCATGGCCGCAACCCTGAACCGCATGGAACGTGACGGATTGATCACCCGCGAAAAGGATTCTGAGGACCGCCGTGTCACCCATATCCGCCTCAGTCCAGAAGCACGCGAAAACGCTAAGGACATTCAGGCCATCGTTGATCAGGTCAACGAAGCCGCTCTTTCGGGGTTAAACAGTCTGGAACAACGGGTGTTTCTTGATGCGCTGGGCAAGGTGACCACGTCCCTTGCCAAGGCCGAGGACGAGGACGACCCCAAGCCTGACGATCAGTAATCGACCTTGACGAAATAAAGCCCGTCGGCCGGGGCTGTTGGTCCGCCAGCCGCACGGTCGCAGGCCTCAAGCGCATGTTTGACATCAATCGGCTTCCAGCTGCCCTTACCGACCAGCACCAAGGTCCCCACCATATTGCGCACCTGATGATGCAGGAAGGACCGGCTTTCGGTATGCACCCGGATTTCCAGCGGGTTTTCGATGCCGCGCGTGACTTCAAGCTTTTCCAGCGTCTTGATCGGGCTTTTCGCCTGACACTCGGTCGCGCGAAAACTGGTAAAATCAAACGTCCCGATCAGATGCTGGGCCGCTTCATTCATCGCATCAACATCCAAAGGCTTATAGATGCCCCAGGCCAGCCCCGCCTCAAACGTCAGCGGCGCACGGCGATTGATGATGCGATACATGTAATAGCGTTTCTTTGACGAAAAACGCGCATGGAAGTCTTCCGTGACTTCCTCGCATTCCTTGATCGCCACCGGATCGGGTTTGAGGTGATGATTGATCGCGTTCATTACTGCTTCGGCCGGGTAATATTTTGGCAGATCGAAATGCACCACCTGCCCCAGCGCATGCACCCCGGCATCGGTCCGGCCCGAAACATAGACGCGCACAAACGCCCCGACGAATTTTTCGATCGCGGTCTCAAAGACCTTTTGAACCGAAATCACTTCGTCCTGGTACTGCCAGCCGTGATACGGGCGGCCATCATATTCGACGGTACATTTATAGCGCTGCATGGCCTGCTTATAACCGGGCTTTCAAACGAAAACGAGGGGCAATCATGCCCCTCGCTTGTCTCTCCACAATTGCTTGCGGAAACTTACTTCACGCTGTCGCGGTCAAAACCAAGACGCAGACGAAGGGCATTCAGTTTGATGAAGCCTTCTGCATCCCGCTGGTTATAGACGGTGTCGGCTTCGAACGTGACATGCTCTTCGGAGTAGATCGAGTTCGGCGACTTGCGGCCCGTCACGGTCACGTTGCCTTTGTACAGATCAAGGCGAACAACGCCGTTGACGGTA
>TARA_B100000674_G_scaffold472543_1_pt1 | contig 14336 bp, 6 predicted proteins | sample TARA_B100000674 | Tara Oceans TARA_B100000674 (sample SAMEA2622759) | marine metagenome | biome: marine biome (ENVO:00000447); feature: surface water layer (ENVO:00002042); material: "saline water (ENVO:00002010), including plankton (ENVO:xxxxxxxx)" | depth 5 m
GGGCGATTTCAATGCCGCGATTCTGGCTATACATCGCGGTTTTGGCATCATCGCCCTGCAACTGGCGCGAAAGCGTTGGCAACAGGGCCGTACCAATGGCAATGCCAATGACCCCAAGCGGGAGTTGCTGCACACGGTCGGCATAATAAAGCCAGGAAACCGCACCATCGGATACGAGGGAGGCCAGCATGGTGTCGATCAGAAGATTGATCTGATAAACGCCCGCGCCAATCATGCCCGGGATCATGCGTTTGCCCAGAAGCTTGATCCGGTCATCAACGCGCGGCAGCTGCCACTTTATGGCAAAACCAGCCCGTTTGCAGGCAATCACCAGGGCAATGAATTGCGCGATACCGGCAATCGCCACCCCCCATGCAAGCGCGTGGGCGGGTGTTTCGGTCACTGGCGTCAAGCCGAGCAAAGCGGCAATCAGACAGATATTAAGAATGATCGGGGCGGCGGCCGCGGCGGCATAGCGGTGCAGGGTGTTAAGCACACCAGACATCAGAGCGACGGCGGAAATAAATGCCAGATAGGGAAATGTGATGCGCGACAGTTCGACGGCGAGTGCGAACTTTTCAGGGTTTTCGGCAAAGCCCGGCGCAAAGACATACATCGCCCAGGGCATCAGGATTTCAATGATCGCCACCAGAAAACCGGTGATCAGAACCAGCATCGACATGGCGCGCGCCGCAAATTCGCGCGCGACATCCAGACCGCGTTTTTCAATGTCGCCCGCCAGAAGCGGAATGAAGGCCGCGGAAAACGCGCCTTCGCCAAACAGGCGACGAAACAGGTTGGGAAACTTGAACGCGACAAAGAACGCATCGGCCATGCCGCCCGCACCGAGCATCCCGGCAATCAGAATATCGCGGCAGAATCCCAGCAAACGGGACAGCAGGGTAAAACCACTCACCGTGGCAATAGAGCGGACAAGCGACATTCGTTAAGCGTTCCGTATTTAGCTCGCGATTCGACGTCAAACCGGTGGATCAATCTGGCGGTGATGACGTGCGATTGCGGTATTTTCAAGCTTGATGGACAGAAATCTGACAGCCGAAGGTGAAAATAGTCGTAATTTTCGCCGCCAGAAGTGGCGGGATATATCGCATTTTTATGAACTTGATTGAAAAAGATGATTTTTTTGGGGGCCCTGTGACAACCGTCACAGAAAAACAGTTGCGATGGCCCCATATTCTGACTCGCTGAGGGTTCGTTGGGACGCGAGCCTCATATTGGACGGGCGGGGAATTAAGGGATCCACCTCAACCTGCTGCACTCCGAGGATTTCGGCACCGTGAATAACAGGTCGCGCTGCCGTGTTTGGTTTTACCCTTCCTCGTCCGTCACAATTTCCAAAAAAGAATATGAGCAAATACGAGCACTGTACCGGCCATAACGGCCGGGAACAGCCGGATCTGATCCATACCGTGGTGTTACCGATGGTAGCGCATGGGTATTGGATCGATCCGGCTTGTTTGAATTTGGGATTCGACCCTAGTCGTTGCGAATCGCCTGGGTCAGGGTTTCCTTGACCTGCACGAACTTGGTTCGGCTGTCGATCTTGAGCCCGAACACGTCCTTCACGTAAAACACGTCAACCGCGCGCTCGCCAAAGGTGGAAATCCGGGCCGAGGCGATCTGCATGGATAGATCGCGAAGCGCACGCGTGATGTCATAAAGCAGGCCCTGACGGTCACGCGCGGTGATTTCAATCACCGTATGGGTGCGGCTGGCCTTGTTATCGATGATGACGTTCGGTTCGACCTTGAAGACCGCGGTGCGGTGCTTGTTGTCCTTGGTCTGGCGACGCTGGATTTCCTGACTTGGGCGAATTTGCCCGGATATGACCTTTTCCAGGGTTTCGCGCAGGCGTTCGAGCTTGGCGGTGTCGTTAAACGCCTCGCCATTGGTATCCTGGATAAAGAAGGTATCGAGTGCCATACCGTCCGCAAGCGTCAGGATCTTTGCATCGACAACGTTGGCCCCGCACAGCGCCATGGCCCCGGCAATCTGGGAAAACAGGCCGGGATGGTCAGTGCAATGCACGGTGATTTCGGTGGCATCAATGTCGGTATCAATGCGCACATCAACCGTGATGTCGGCCCCGGATTTGCGGGCCTCATGGGTCAGATGGGCGTGATGGACGTGGATGTCGGTATCGAAACTCAGCCAATAGGACGGATAGCCGCGTTCGATAAAGTCCTCGATATCCTGTTCCGGCCAATCCTTGAGTGCTTCGCGAAGGGCAGCCTGTGCATTGGCAACCCGCGAATCGCGGCTATCGGCATTAAGACCGCCTGACAGCATGTCATCGGTGGCGTAATACAGTTCGCGCAGAAGGGTGGCCTTCCAGCCGTTCCAGATGTTCGGGCCGACCGCCCGGATATCGGCAACCGTCAGACACAGCAACAGACGCAAGCGTTCCTGTGATTGCACCAGATCGGCAAAGGAACGAATGGTGCTGGGATCATTAAGATCACGCTTGAACGCGGTCAGGCTCATCCACAGATGGGCTTTGACCAGCCAGGCAACGGTTTCGGTATCGGCCGGCGACAGGCCCAGACGCGGACACAGCTTTTCGGCAACTTCGGCACCGAGTTCCGAATGATCGCCGCCACGTCCCTTGGCAATGTCATGCAGAAGGACCGCGACATAGAGCACACGACGTGAAATCACCTGACCCATGATGCGGGTGGCGACGGGGGCATCTTCGGCCAGTTCGCCGGTTTCGATCTGATTGAGGATGCCGATCGCGCGGATGGTATGCTCGTCCACGGTATAGGTGTGGTACATGTCATACTGCATCTGGGCGACGACACGACCGAAATCGGGGATGAAACGGCCCAGAACGCCGGCCTCGTTCATCTTGCGCAGTGTGACATCCGGACTGTCGCGCTGGGTGAGGATTTCAAGGAAGACCTCGTTGGCGTCTGGATCGTTTTGCAGCTTGTGATCAACGTATTTCAGGCTTTGCGTGATCCAGCGAAGCGTTTCCGGGTGAATGCCGACCCGGTTCTGATGGGCGACCAGAAACAGGCGCAAAATCTTGATCGGGTCGTTTTTGAAAACATCAAGACTTTCGACCGTCAGGCGTTCATTGCGCAGTTCAAACCCGTCAATTTCCTTGGTGCCAAACAGCTTGCCCGGGAAGCGGATCAGCGGGCGACGCTGATGGCTTTCTTCAAGGGCGGCACAGAAGATGCGGGTCAGGCTGCCGACATGCTTCACCATCAGGTAATAGTGCTTCATGAAGCGCTCAACGCCGGATGCGCCGGCATGATCGGTATAGCCAAGGCGGTTTGCGATTTCGCGCTGCATGTCAAAGGTCAGGCGGTCTTCTTCGCGGTCCGAGAGATAATGCAACCAGCACCGCACTGCCCACAGGAAGTTCTGTGCCTTGAGGAAGCCGAGTGCTTCCTTGCGCGTCAGGACCTTGAGATCAACGAGCTCCATCGGTGAATTGACGCGATAAAGGTATTTGCCAATCCAGAACAGGGTGTGGAGATCGCGAAGCCCGCCCTTGCCGTCCTTGACGTTGGGCTCGACGACATAGCGCGAATCGCCCATGCGGGTATGGCGTTCATCACGCTCGCCGAGTTTCTTTTCGATGAACTCGATACCGCTGCCCTTGACCAGTTCGTCCATGAAGCGGGCGCGAAACAGCTTGTAGGTTTCCTCATCGCCCCAGACGAACCGGCTTTCGAGCAGGTTGGTGCGAATGGTGATGTCCTGTTTGCCCATGCGCAGGCAATCTTCGACCGAGCGCGTTGCATGGCCGACCTTAAGCCCGAGATCCCACAGCATATAAAGAATGAATTCAACGACCTGCTCGCCATTGGCGGTCTGTTTGTAGGGAAACAGAAACAGGATATCGACATCCGAATGCGGCGCCATATCGCCACGGCCATAGCCGCCAACAGCCACGACCGACATGCGCTGTTCATTGGTCGGGTTGTGCAGCGGATATTCAAAAGTGGTGGCGAAATCGTGGATCAGACGCACGATCTGGTCCATCAGGAAACTGTTGGAGAAAACCGTGTCCTGCCCGGAATTGCTTTCTTCAAAGCGTGCGCGGATGACGGCACGCCCGGCCTCAAGCACCGATTTCAGCTTGTTGAGAACAGCGGTTCGCTGTTTGAAGCTTTTGAGTTCGGGATCATTTGCGATGGCCTCAAGCTCGGCAAAGACCTTTTTGCGGTCGATGATTTCGCGCTGCTTTTTGATCTTGTAGGTCACGTTGATCTGTTTCCTCGGCCCTGACGTTCGGTCTCTTGACGACAGGGCTTATATAGCAATTTTCTTAACAGTTGCCGCACCATAGCGCCAATTTCGCCGTTCTGCACCCGTCCAGATCACATCAAACCTTTCCGGCATCAATTCGGTACCAGAGTGATATGGGGACAAGCGGGCCGCTTTGCAGGGGATCAGCCCTTTAGCGCCTGAAGACGATAAAGCGCATCAAGGGCTTCGCGCGGGGTCATGTTGTCGGGATCAAGATCGGAAACGGCATCGAGAACCGCCTTTTGATCATCAGACAGGGAAGGGGTGCTTGCGCGTTCTTCCTTGGCGGCCTGCTCGATGGCGACGGCAAATAGCGGCAAGTCATCGGCAAGCTTGGATACCGCACCGCCCTGTTCGCCCTTTTCAAGGGTTTTGAGAACCTGTTCAGCGCGCTTGATCACGGGTTTGGGCAGGCCAGCCAGCTGGGCGACATGAATGCCGTAAGACCGATCCGCGCTGCCAGCCCCGACTTCATGAAGGAAGACGACCTCGCCCTGCCATTCCTTGATCAGCATGGTGTGGCATGACAGGTGTTCGAGCTTGGCCGCAAGGGCCGTCAGTTCGTGATAGTGGGTGGCAAACAGGCCACGGCACTTGTTGATTTCATGGAGGTTTTCAACCACCGCCCAGGCGATTGAGAGGCCATCAAAGGTCGCCGTCCCGCGCCCGATTTCATCAAGAATGACCAGCGAGCGATCAGTTGCCTGATTAAGGATCGAGGCGGTTTCGACCATTTCGACCATGAAGGTCGAACGCCCGCGCGCCAGATCATCGGCCGCGCCAACGCGCGAAAACAGCCGGTCAATCACGCCGATATGGGCCTTGGCCGCCGGGACAAAGGCACCGATCTGGGCCAGAACGGCAATCAGGGCATTCTGGCGCAGGAAGGTCGATTTACCGGCCATGTTCGGACCGGTGATCAGCCACAGGCTTTGTTCATCTTCAAGGCGGCAGTCATTGGCGACAAACGGTGAATCACCATTTTCGCGCAAGGCGGCCTCGACCACCGGATGACGACCCGCCGTGATGTCAAAGGCAAGGCTGTTATCAATGTTCGGGCGAATACAGCCCTGATCGCGCGCCAGTTCCGAAAGGGCGGCTGAGACATCAAGTCCGGCAAGCGCCTGGGCACATTTGGCAATGTCATCGGCCTTGGCCAGAACGGCCGAAACCAGTTCTTCAAACAGCTCCAGCTCAAGGGCGAGCGCCTGATCACCGGCCTTGGATACCTTGCTTTCAAGCTCAGACAGTTCGACGGTGGTAAAGCGCACCGCATTGGCCATGGTCTGGCGGTGGATGAATTCATCCATCTCCATCATCTTGTCGGCGGTCTTGGCCGACACTTCGATGAAATAGCCCAGAACGTTGTTGTGCTTGACCTTGAGATTGGAAATTCCGGTCTGCTCTGTATAGCGGGCCTGCAGATTGGCGATCAGCTTTTTGCTTTCACTTGAAAGCATGCGGAGCTCATCAAGCGGGGGGTGATAACCCCCGGCAATAAAGCCGCCATCGCGTGCGAGAAGCGGCAGGCTTTCGGCAATTGCGCGGCGCAACAGATCAATCAGATCGCCGTGATGACCCATCATGGTCAAATGATCCGAAAGGGCTTCGGGCTGTGCTGTCAGGCCGTCATTGCCGCCATCGGGTTTGTTCAGAAGATTGCCAATCGCAAAGGCGCAGGACAGACCATCGCGCATTGCTGCCAGATCACGCGGACCGCCACGGCCAACCGACAGGCGCGACAGCGCGCGTTCAATATCGGGGCATTCGCCAAGGGCCGCGCGCAGATCAGATCGCAAACCATCGCGATCATGGAAATATTCCACCAGATCAAGGCGCTTGTTAACCTCATCGGCATTGGTCAGCGGCGCGGATAGGCGGGCAGCCAGCAAACGCGCGCCAGCCCCGGTGCGGGTGCGATCAATGACCGAAAGCAACGATCCCTTGCGCTCGCCCGACTGGGTCTGGATGAGTTCGAGTGACCGACGCGTTGCGGCGTCGATTTCCATCGCTGCCCCCTCGGCCACACGGGTCGGTGGGGCGAGGCGGGGCATCTGTCCCTTCTGGGTCAGCTCGACATAATCAATCAGCGCACCGGCAGCCGACAGCTCGGCCACTTCAAAGCCGCCAAAGGCATCAAGGGCCTCGACCTCATAAAGCTTTTTCAGGCGCAGCTGGGCGTTTTCGGCATCAAAGCGTGCGGTCGGCTGCGGGGTAATGATGTTTTTATATTCGGCATAGATGTCGAACACTTCGGATCGGTTCAGCATCTTTTCCGAAAACAGGATTTCACCCGGATCAAGCCGGGCAAGGGCCGCACCGAGGCCTGCCATGTCGGACGGCTGAACAAAGAAATCCCCGGTCGACATATCAAGCCAGGCCAGACCGATCTTGCCACGCACTTCGGAAACGGCGGCCAGATAGTTATGGCGCCGTGCATCAAGCAGGCTGTCTTCGGTCAGTGTACCCGGCGTGATCAGGCGGACGACACCGCGTTTGACCACGGATTTGGCACCACGCTTTTTGGCTTCGGCCGGGTCTTCCATCTGTTCACAGACGGCCACCCGGAAGCCTTTGCGGATCAGGCGCTGCAGATAGGTTTCGTGGCTATGGACGGGAACACCGGCCATGGGAATTTCGTTACCCTGATGCTTGCCGCGTTTTGTCAGGGCAATATCAAGGGCTTCGGCGGCCTTGACCGCGTCGTCAAAGAACAGCTCGTAGAAATCGCCCATCCGATAAAACAGCAGGCAGTCCTGATACTGTTCCTTGATTTCAAGGAACTGCATCATCATCGGCGTCGCGCCATCCCTTGAGAAGGAAGGGGCGGTCGGTGTGGTATCGGAATTATCAGCGATCTGGTTCATGATGACTTGATAGCAAACCCTGAAGGCAAAGACGAGAGTGCGAAATTCGGCTGGTGATAAAACTTGATCTATGCCATTGCAACGCCTGAATTTCTGCGAAATATATAAAGATACAGAGCAACAACCAAACGCCGGCTTCGGCGACAGAATAACAGTGAGCAAGGAGCGTACAAAATGGCAGAAGAACAAACCATCCCGCAGGCCCCGGAACTGGTCGGACTGTTTGATACCAAGGACGGTTTCGATGCGGCCCTGCGTGCGCTTCGCGATGCCGGGTTTGAACGCACCGATCTGTCGGTCCTGAGCTCCCATGAATCCATCGATGTGGCTGGCAAGGATGGCCGTTCCTGGTCGGATGTACTGACCGCACTGGTTGGTGAAACCAAATATGAAGTGCCGCTGGTGGCATCCGGTGCGATTGCCCTGTTTGGTGGCGCGGCTACGGCGGCGGCTGCGATTGCGGTCGGGGCCGGTGTGGGTGCGGTGGCCCTGCGTGAATTTATCGATGAAGTGACCTCCACCCCGCATACCGATGATTTCGCCCGTGCGGTGGATGCCGGTTCGGTCATCCTTTGGGTGCGGATTGATCCGGACCATGAGGGTGCCGAGGGCAAGGCACGCGCCATCCTTGAAAAGCATGGTGCGACCAACATTCACATGCATATGCCGAAATAAGCAGCGCGACCTGCGGAAAGCCAGACTCTGCTTATCGCACTGACGCAAAACCAGCATGACAACAGGATCACGGGGGCATCAGCCCCCGTTTTTCGTATCATGGAAAGTTCATAACCGGGGCTTGAACCCGGCCTTATTTGCGCGGCGCAATAGAAACGCCGATCTGCCGGGCCATTTGCGCGCGTGTGTTTATATCCCTGAAAAATCACGGCTTCTTGCCAGTCCGGATGGCATGGCCGATGGCGCTGGGGTGCCCAAGGTTGAATTGTGGCCCGTGAAACAGGCCGTATCCGATGGGCATGTTGCGACGCAACATACGGAAAACGCTACGTAATTTTGCGGTTGCCGTTAACGTCGCCTTTGACCCGGGGCAAGAAGCCTGATTTATTGGGCGGTCCGACATGACGGTCCCACACCGGAAATTTGTCGATCAGGATAAACTACACTCAAGAAAAACACAGACCGAACAGGTTGCTTTCCATCTCACCACGCAAGCGTCAGTGAAAAAACACAATGTCAGATAAAGAAATCAAGGTTCGTGACCGTGAAGCGCTGCTGTTTCATTCCAGCGGCCGCCCCGGCAAAATCGAAATCACCGCATCCAAACCGCTGACCACTCAGCGCGACCTTTCGCTGGCGTATTCGCCGGGTGTTGCGGTGCCTTGTCTTGAAATCGCCAAGAACCCGGCGACCGCCTATGACTATACCTCCAAGGGCAACATCGTTGCGGTCATTTCCAACGGTACTGCCGTGCTGGGTCTGGGTAATCTTGGTGCGCTGGCCTCCAAGCCGGTGATGGAAGGCAAGGCGGTTCTGTTCAAACGCTTTGCCGATGTTGATGGTCTTGATCTTGAAGTTTCGACCGAAGACGTTGACGAGTTCGTCAATTGCGTGCGCTTCCTGGGTGCATCTTTTGGCGGGATCAACCTTGAAGACATCAAGGCGCCGGAATGCTTCATCATCGAGCAGCGCCTGCGTGAAGTCATGGACATTCCGGTGTTCCATGATGACCAGCATGGCACGGCGATCATTGCGGCATCTGGCCTGATCAATGCGTGTGACCTGACGGGTCGTAAACTTGAAGACATCAAGCTTGTCATCAATGGTGCCGGTGCAGCTGCGATTGCCTGTTGCGAGCTGGTCAAAAGCATGGGTGTCGCCCATGACAACGTGATCATGTGTGACTCGCGCGGTGTGATCTACAAGGGCCGCGAAGACGGCATGAACCAGTGGAAATCGGCCCATGCAGCCGATACTGATGCGCGCTCGCTTGAAGATGCGATGAGTGGTGCGGATGCGTTCTTTGGCCTGTCGGTCAAGGGAGCGGTGACGACCAAGATGGTCAAAAGCATGGCCAAACAGCCGATCATCTTTGCCATGGCCAACCCGGATCCGGAAATTTCCCCGGAAGAGGTTGCATCCATCCGTGATGACGCGATTTGCGCGACCGGGCGTTCGGACTATCCGAACCAGATCAACAACGTGCTTGGCTTCCCTTATATCTTCCGCGGTGCGCTTGATGTTCAGGCATCAACAATCAACGAAGAAATGAAGATTGCCGCGGCCCATGCGGTGGCATCCCTTGCACGTGAAGACGTGCCTGATGAAGTGGCCGCGGCCTATTCCGGGCGTCGTTTGCAATATGGTCCGGAATATATCATCCCGGCCCCGTTTGACCCGCGCCTGATCATGGCCGTGCCGAAGGCGGTTGCGCAGGCCGCGATGGATAGCGGTGTCGCACGTCGTCCGATCATTGACATGGAAGAATATGAAAACCAGCTGCGTGGTCGCCTTGATCCGACGGCGGCACATCTGCAGCTGATTTCCGATTATGTCCGTGCGCATCCGAAACGCATCGCCTTTGCCGAGGGCGAGGAAGAAACTGTCATCCGTGCGGCGGTGGCCTATCGCAACTCGGGCTATGGCACACCGATCCTGATCGGTCGCGAAGACCGCATTGCCGAAAGTGCCAAGAAACTTGGCATCGACAGCCTGGATGGTGTCGAGATCAACAACGCAGCGCTTTCCAAGCACAACAGCGAATATGCCGAGTTCATGTATGAACGCCTGCAGCGCAAAGGCTATTTGTGGCGTGATTGCCAGCGTATGGTGAACCAAAAGCGTAACGTGTTTGCATCCGTCATGGTCGCCAAGGGTCATGCCGATGGCCTGATCACGGGCCTTACCCGGAACTTCAACAGAAGCTTCGCCGATATCGCCAGCGTGATTGACGCCAAAGAGGGCGAAATTCCGATGGGCCTTTCGATTGCGATCGCCAAGGGCCGCACGGTGTTTATTGCCGATACCCGCGTTCACAATGTACCAAATGCCGAAGAACTGGCCGAGATCGCCATTCAGGCGGCCGAGAAAGCCCGCCAGATGGGTCATGAGCCGCGTGTGGCGATGGTTTCGCACTCGACATTCGGCAACCCATACAGCGAGGATACAGACCGTATCCGCGAAGCGGTCGGCATTCTGGAAAAGAGCAATGTCGATTTCGAGTTCGATGGCGATATGGCCGTTGATGTCGCACTCGATACCGAGCTTCTGAAGCTTTATCCGTTCTGCCGCCTGTCGGGCCCGGCCAACGTTCTGGTCATGCCGGCACTTCACGCCGCAACCACAGCATCGAAGCTGCTTGATAAGCTTGGCGGTGGCACGGTGGTTGGTCCGGTGATGATCGGTATGGAAAAACCGGCTCAGATCGCCCAGATGGGCGCGACGGTGAACGATCTGGTCAACCTGGCAGCCCTTGCAGCCCACGAGGCAGAGCACGGCTAAGCCAGTCTGAAACAGACATCAAAAAAGGCGGAGCTGATCAGTCAGTCTCCGCCTTTTTTCTGTTCGGGCTTTATCGGGCTTGGGCCGGCGCGTTATTCGACCGCCTGACCAAAGATGGCAATTGCCGCGCCAAGGGTGGCGAGCAGGGCAAAGAAACCAACCCGGTGCCAGCCATCGCCGCGCCGTTTGGCAATGATGGCAGCAAGGACGGCCTGCAGGCCGTAATAGATGGCAAAGCAGCGCGACGCGTAATTCACAATCGCGAAAATGTCTGCCGCCCATGTCAGGGCAATGCCGACAATACCAAGTGCCAGGTACGCTTGCGGTTCGGAAATGCGGTTGCGCGACAGTTCGGTAAACAGCCCGCCCGATCCGCTGGTATCGGCAATCGCGGCACTGAATTGCGATGCCATGGCTGCCGCCACCAGCATGAAGGGCAGGATCGGGGCGACGATTTCCATCATGTCGATGATGCCGGTTTCCGATGACGACATCTGATCGGGCGCGAAGACATAGGAAATCAGAAGGATGTAAACCAGATAGATCAGGGTCGAAAGCCACTGGGCCAAGCGCATGGATCGGATGCGCGTTTGGGCATCATAGCTTGATCCCAGATAGCGCGATGTCTCAAACCCCTGCACGGTGATCAGAAGACCAAAAGCCATGGTGATCGCCGACCAGCCGGTGATGTTCTGGGCATTGAAGATCAGCTGATCCTTGGCGGCCTGTTCGCCGAAATGGGCAATCAGCCCGACCAGAAGACCGGCAATGATGGCGAGTTTCAAGCCGACCGAAACATATTCAAGCCGCTCAAGGCTTCGAAAACCGCGTGACCAGCCGACAAACACAATGATGACGAAGACCGCCGAGGTCATCAGTTTGGCATCAAGGGCGGAGTTAAACGGCGTCAGGCTGAGCGAAAAGGCACCGAGCAGATTGAGGTAATAGGTGACCGAGACGATATAGGCAAAGGCCAGCGCCCAGGACGACAGGGTTTCGACATTTCGCGCCAGTTTGCCATGGGTGCCGTTAATGATGGCATCTTCGCCAGCGGCGATATTGGTGCGGATCACAGCCCCGTACATATAGGCCACCAGACACAGGGCCAGCATGACCAGCGGTGCATAGCCGCCATAGCCAAGGTTCAGCACCGGGCCGAGCAGCAAAAAGCCACTGCCGATGATCGAGGCCAACGGGGTGACGACAGCACGCCAGGTGGTGGAGCGCGAAACCCGGCGCATGGAGAGCACAAACGCAACGCCGATGGTTGCGATGGCAATGATCAGATCGAATAACACGTGTCTTGCTCGGACTTTCGGAACGCAGCAGCCTGATTTTCAAGGACTGAAAACAGGTTTGCTGTCCATACCATATCGGGTCGTTTGTGTATCAGGTCCATGGCGGGATGCCGCAAATAAATTCAGCCTGCCGTTTTGTCGGCGATGAATGGTAATCTGGATGGCAGAGATGCCCCCTTACCGACGTTGTTGTTGGCAGGATGTGACATCTGACCCGATTTTCGCCACATCACAGCGGCAAAAGTCAGGCAGAACAGACAAAACGTTTAGAAAACAGGAATCGCTCATGGGCCAGTTGACCCGGTTTTTCGCCGTTATCATGTTTTTCCCGCTGCTTGCCGCCTGCGAAGATGAACAGGCCAGTGGACCGACGGCCGATGAAATCACCACCGCCGTGATTGAACGGTTCCGCGATGATCCCTATGCCAAGGTCGGCCATGTTGAAAACGTGACCAAGACCAACAGCATTGCCGAAGAAGACAATGAAGTGACCGTCATGGTGCGCTATGAGCTTGTGTTTGATCGCACGGTCGAGGATTTCGCCGATGACGTGACCGAAAAGGGCAAGGCGGCCGGATCAATGGATGATGTGGGCAGCACGGTGCGTGATGCGCTGGATCTTGTGAAAACCAAGATGCTCACACTCAAGGAAGGCGCCTACAAGGTCGGTGATCGCCGGATGATTGAAGATGAAATTCGCCTGCTCAAATCCGAGAATGGCTGGATTTATCGTGGGCGTTCGTAACGCGTAGCGTGGCCTGATAGTGGCAAAGGAAAAGGGACCCGGTTGGGTCCCTTTTTTCATGACGTCGATCCTGATATGCCGCTTGAGGATTATTCCTCAAGGGCGGCGAGCACTTTTGGCGGTGGGGGTACCTCTCCAACCGCAAAGGTCAGGCCATCAAGTTCATTAAGGCCATTCACGCTCATGATCGCGTGCAGGCTGTCGACATATTCTGCGCCGCGTTCGGAATATTTGGTCAGGGTTTCGGCCAGTTCCCAGCCGCTGATCAGCTGTCCTTCGGCACGCAGGGACGCACGGCGTTCGCGCAATTCCTGATAGGCCGGGTGCGAGTTAATGTTACGCGCATAGGCACGCACACTGTCCATCAGGCTGCCAAATGCCTTGATGACGTGGTTTTTGCCATCTTCGCGATCCTTGGGCACGATGCCCTCGTCATCACCCCAGGCCCACTGCCCAAACAGGGCGTTGCCCTTGCGCACAAAGCGCGACGTGCCCCAACCGCTTTCCTCGGCCGACTGGGCCAGGATGAGCGAGGTCGGGATAACGTCGATACGCTCAAGCAGGGCATTGATGCCACCATCCGTGACGCGATAACGCTTCATCAGCTGGTTGACCCATTGCTGGTCAGACGAGCTTACCGGGGTGCCGGAGATGCCCTTGGCCTGAATGGCCATCAGACGTTCACGGCGTGCCGAGATTTCCTCGTTCACGCGCATCGCCAGCGGCAGCATGATTTTCAGGAAAAGCTGTTTGCGTTCATCAACCGATGCCAGATCGCCAAGACCATCGGGTACGCGCTTGATGTAGACGCGCGGTACTTCGCCAACCTCATTGAGGTGATAGCCGATGCTTTTGAAATACTGGCTGAGTGCGATGACTTCCGGGCCGCGGCGATAGACCGGTTTCTTCTTTTTGACGACAGCCGCGTCCGGGGTGACTTCGGCGGTTTCCGTCTGTAGACCTTCCGGAGTTGGAGAAAGATCAATTCCGGCGAAAAGACCAATATACAGGAAAAAAACGGCCCCGGTAATCGAGGCAAGCGCGGTGTTCCGGTAATTGTTTGATTTTACGCTAGCCATTGTTGAATCTCCAGGATCAGTCGAACTGTCCATCCCAAGTGGAGGTTATCTATGCCTGCCGCAGGCCATAACCGCAACGGGCAATATCTCCGAGAGTTGAAAACGCCAAGAAAACCTTTTCGTTCGGCGCAAATTTTTAACGCCCGGCGCGGGCAAAAGTTCGCGCCGGGCGTCTTTATTTGTTAACGACTCGTAAAAAGGCGTGCGGTCAGTTCACCGGATGGTCTGATGCCATTTCCCGGTGCGGATCAGATGACCTGATCGGACCTAGTCGGCCATGACCGGTTCGACGGCCTGAACTTCGGGTACGTAATAACGCAGCATGTTTTCGATACCCATTTTCAGCGTCGCGGTGCTGCTTGGGCAACCGGCACAGGCGCCGTGCATTTCAAGGAAAACCACGCCGTCTTCGAAACGGTGGAAGACGATATCACCGCCATCCTGCGCAACGGCCGGACGGACACGGGTATCAAGCAGTTCCTTGATCTGGCTGACCAGTTCGTCATCGCCTTCGGCAGCGGTGCTGGCACCGGTGGCGGCATCGGAGTTCTGATCAAGAACCGGCTGGCCCGAGGTGTAATGTTCCATGATCCCGCCAAGAATCTGC
>TARA_B100000674_G_scaffold499361_1_pt1 | contig 14314 bp, 13 predicted proteins | sample TARA_B100000674 | Tara Oceans TARA_B100000674 (sample SAMEA2622759) | marine metagenome | biome: marine biome (ENVO:00000447); feature: surface water layer (ENVO:00002042); material: "saline water (ENVO:00002010), including plankton (ENVO:xxxxxxxx)" | depth 5 m
CGGCGGTCGCGGCGCCGCGAACGTCGACGACGACGGCATCGATTCTCGTCGTCGAGTCACGACGCAAAAATTCATAGACGCCCTCGGTGGCGCCGGCGCCGGCGCCGCGCTCGCCGAAGACGTCGCCGCGGCGTGCGCTCGAGCGTACGCGCGGGCGTGCGCGGCGAGAGAGAGCGATGAGGACACGGTGAGCGATGCGAGCGATGAGACGCGCGGGACGCGATGGTCGTCGACGCCGTTGACGCTGTCGAAGAGCGCGGTCGAGGAGGTGACGACGGCGACGAGACTGGCCGAGGAAAGAGGAGACGTGCCTCGAGGAACGCTTGAACGCTCGGACGTGCGCGTGGGGTGGAAAGTGCACGTGAGCGAGACGCTCACGAGATGGCGAGGGGCGGGAACGATTTTATTGACGCCGCCGCCGGAGACGTTGCTGTGTAATAGATGCGGAGACGTCGCGGCGGAACCGATGATCGACGCGTCTGGACGCTTGTTTTGTCTACCGTGCGGACGCTCGACGGTAGGGAAGACTCGGGCGTCGTCGTTTTTCGGCGTGAATCCAGAGAAACAAAAGGGCATAAACGAATTGGTGGTGATGTGTTGCAACGCGGCGACGCCGCGCGCGGGGGTTCGCGGGGAATCATTGCATTGGAAGTTCGCTGCGGACGGATGTCGCGGCGTGTTCAGACTTGGTGACGTCGCCGCGCACGAAAAGACGTGCGATTTCGCGCTGGTGCGGTGTGGGTATCCGTCGGAGAGTTGGAACAGGGCAGAAAAGTGTCAGGAGGTGCGGTCGCGGCGCGCCATCGAGGAACACCGCGCGACGTGCACATTTCGAACCGTAAAGTGTCCAGACTGCGAGCGCTCGGTGCAAGTGCGGAAGATGCGCGCGCACGCGTTGGTATGCGGCTCTACGATCGTGTTTTGTCCGTACAGGAGATGTAAGTGGCGAGGAAAGCGAGACGAGGTGGACGCGCACGTGGCGACGGAGTGCCCGGCGCACCCGTTGACGTGCGGTTTAGTGGATTCGGAGACGGGTGAGACGTGCCGGGAGGGGACTCCACGAGAGCGCATCGAAGAACACAGGGCGGCGTGTCAGTTTCAAGTCAGACCGTGCGAATACTGCGGAACGAATGTGAGTTTACGGCGCATGGGCGACCATAAATTAAACTGCGCCGCGCGCGAGTTTCAATGTCCGCTCTGTCTTCGCGTGATGCCCGAAGAGCAGCGCGAGACGCACGAAAAGAACGGGTGTCCATCGGTCGAGTCCGCGTGCGAGCACGAGAGATTTGGGTGCGCGGTCAAGGTTTCCAAGGAGGAGTATCGAACGCACGCCGTCGAACACTTTCAGCACCACGTGAAACACGTCGCGTTCGGACCCGCGGGTGTGTACGATCTCATCAAAGAGCCGACGGAGGATCAAATCGATACGTTGGATTTATTGAAACTGATGCGCACTCGTCGCGAGGAGATGGAGTTTGATTTTGAACAGTTCGAGGCGTTGTGCGCGAAGACGACGGAGAACATTGTCTCTGCGGCGGACCAGGCGGAGAGCTTTTCCCACGATCCGAACAATTTGAACGCCGAAACGCGTCTCTTTAAGGCGTGCGCGGTAAAGGAACGCGCGGCAGCGGAGTTTTCTCTGCGAGAGAAGCTCTCGTTCGATCGCGACGACGAGTATAACGATCTGATCATCTCGAGAAATCTCGCGGGTTCGTATCTCGTCGACGAAATGCGACGACTCCAAGAGAAGATGCGTGCGCTTCAAACCATGTCTCGAGAGGCGCGCGTCGTCCTGGACGAGAAATGGGACGAGGCGTCGAAACGTTTAGAGCACAAAATAGATTCCAGCGCTGACGCGGCCGATGTCATCGCCGCCGTGAGAGCGGAGTCGGCCGAGAGGATCGCCGAGTTGGAGGCGGGAAGGCGTCGTCACGAGCGCCGACTTCTCGACATGAAATCCTCGCTGTTGAGCGCGAAATCGACGCTCGTCGATAACATAGAACACAGAAAACGAGTCGCGAAAGACTTGACCGCGAAACTCGGGGCGTTGGCGCGCGTAGAAAAGTTGTAAACACACCGTAGCGCCGCGTATTGAACTCTTCGTCACTGTGAAAATCCTTTTCGGCTCGGGTCTAATCGGCAGACGACGACGCGCGCGCGGGATGGCGCCGGACCCCGCGCTCGCGTCGATGCGAAAGATCGCGACGCGCGCGGACGTCTACCCGCCAGCCGAGGATTCTTTTTTGCTCGTCGACGCGTTGGCGGAGATTTGGCGCGATGAACTGGCGACCGCTCGACCGAGACTGTGCGTGGAGATCGGTACGGGGAGCGGGTACGTCGCGTGTTCGTGCGCACTGTTGGCGGTGAAACACGGGTGTGGAGGGTGGACGCGCACGCGGGCGTCGGACGTGAATCCGTCGGCGGTGGAGGCGTGTCGGGAGACGTGCGCGGCGCACGGGGTGGACGAGGAGGCGTGCGCGACGGCGCGCGGGGATCTGTTGACGCCGCACGAGGAGGCCATCGCGGCGAACGGTGGGTGCGATGTGTTGCTTTTCAATCCACCGTACGTGGTCACACCGAGCGAGGAGGTGGGTGGAGGCGGGATCGAGGCGTCGTGGGCGGGCGGCGCGGACGGGCGCGAGGTGCTCGACCGACTGTTACCGCGCGTGGCGGACGCTCTGGCGCCGGGAGGGATGTTTTTGTGCATACTGTTGACGCAGAATAAACCAGAGGAGGTGATGGAGATCATGCGTCGCGATGGGTTGACGGCGGAGCTGTACAGTCGGTGTCGAGCGGACGAGGAGGAGCTCTTCGTCATGCGATGCCGAAAACCGACGAACGGCGACGAGGGGAAGCGCGCGAGCGGCGCATAGGATCACAGGATCACAGACATAGAAAAAAAAAGTCTAACGATTTATTAGAACGAATTCTAGCGATACCTGATACAGCGCAAGTCTCCTAATCGTACATCGACGTGGTCACGACTTGGCCGGTTTCCTCGGCGATGCGTTCGATGGCCATCTGCTTCGTCGTCGCGTCGACAATCTTAATTCCCTTCACCACGCTATTCTTTCGAAGTTTCGCCCCACCAATCTTCACCCCACGCACCAGTTTATGCGTATTCTTTCCCTCGCGCTTCTTCGTCACCCCTCCCGTCGCGCGCAACGACTGCGCCACGCGCACGTTTTTCGCCGTCGCCGTCGCCGCGCGCTTTTTCCCCGACCCGCCATCGACAACCATCGCGCCTCCCGCCGCCTCCATCTCCGCCATGCGCTTCAATCGACGCTCTTCCTTCTTCCTGAGCGCCTCGCGCTCGACGCGCTTCGCCTCCTCGATCCGCCTCGCCGCCGTCTTTCTGTTATTCTTCTTCGACATGACGTCTGACGTCGGCGGCCGATTCGTGTCGGCGAAGACGACGACGCGCGATGGATACAAAGGCCACCACCCGGTCGAGACACCTCACACAGGTTCGCGCGGACGCCGATCGCGCGCCCGTCGACGTCGGCGCTCGCGTCGCGCCGCGCTCTTCCGTCGGCGCGGTCGGTCGTCGCGTCTGGTTGTTAATTACAGCCTAGGTTAGGGTTTAGGGTTTAGGCGCACGCCCCGCGACGATTTTCAAAATCGTCATCCGCACCTGTCGCCGCACCGCGTCCCGCGATGACGACGACGACGACGACGACGAACGCGCCCGCCGAGGACCCGCGAGTGGCGTGGGCGAACGCCATGCGTCTCGTCGTCACCCGTAAAGACGCCATTCACGACGACGGCTCGATCGATCAAGCGTTTTTCAAGCCCAAAAAAGTTGTCTTTGAGCGCGCGAGTCGGAAATGGGGCGACGTCGAGCGCGCGAAACTGTACGAGGGATTGGCGACGCACGGCGTCGGGGAGTGGGGGAAGATGCGGGAGAAGTTATTGCCCGAGTGGGACGCGCTGAGTCTGCGCGTCAAGGCTTCGAGGATGATGGGGACGCAATCGTTGGCGAGGTATCCCAAGGGGTGGCGCGGGGACAAGACGGAGGTGGACGCCGAGTACGCGAAGAATAAGGCGATCGGGGAGGCGACCGGGTGTTGGAAGAATGGAACGTTGGTGGAGGATGATCACGGGTCGGTGCACAAGTACATGGAGGCGAACGGGTTGTTGTAAGAAGAATTGAGCGCACATCGTACAGTAATACATTTCGAAACGCGAGAATGGTCGCGTCGTCACTCGGCGTCGAGGAGCGCGAGGGTGTCGGCGAGGAAACTCTTGCTCTTCGCGGCGCGCTTGGAACGTTTGGTGGTTTGGGACGGTGGTACGTCCGCGTCGTGCGCCGACGCGCGTTGCGATCTGGACGCCTGGGACGGTCGTTGCGACGGTTGACTCGGTCGAGCGGATTGCGACTGCGATTTTCCAAATTTTTTACGCAACGATATGCGTCCACCCTTTTGCGTCGGATCGATGTCTTCGTCCGTCGTGTACTCGTCCCCGTCGATGCTACCGTCGTCGAAATCGTCATCGACGTCTACGCCGAGCGATCCCGCGTCGTCGCTGACCGCGCCCGTCTCTACGCATCTCGCCAATTTCAGTCTCGTCTCCTCCAATTCCATCTCCGCCGCATCCAAACCATCCCTCAGACGCACCATCTCCGCCTTTTTCGCATTCATCATCGCGATGAACCGTCTCGCCAGATCCTCTTTCATCTCATCCATCGCTTGTGACATCTTTTCATTCGTCTCGTTGGCGTCTTCGCACGCGCGCGTCGCTCTCGCGCTCGTCGCCCGCTCTCGCCGTCGTCTCGCCTCGCTCGCCTCCAACGCCCTCGCCAGCGCCAACGTTCGGTCCACCGCCTCGCGCTCACGTTTTAAAATCACCACGCCCGTCGGTACGTCGTCGAATCCCATCGACGCGCTTCCGTTCCCGTTCCCGTTCCCGTCTTCGCGTCCCGAGCGCTCGCCGGCGCCGGCGACCAGGACATCCTCTCGACGTCTGAACACGAGCTCGATCTCGTCCTTCTCCCCCATGTCGCGCTCGAATGCGAACACGAACGCGTCATCATCGTCACCGTCGTCGTCCTCGCGAGACGCACCCAGCGCCGCGCGCGCGAACGCTTCGAAGCCCTCGAACGGGGCGTCGTCGTTAAAATCCAGCGTCCCGACGTGCGTCGTCCCGTTCGGTTCGCGCACGATGACGTCCACGCGCGCGGGCGAGGACGGTGACGCGGAGGTTATGACGACGCACGTAACGTCGTCGATGCGCCGCGCGCGCGCGGTGACGATGGGTGGGACGTCTTCGTCGTCGCGCATGGCGAGGCCGAGTCTGAGGACGCCGGTCGGAAATGGAAATGGAAATGACGGCGACACCGACGAATGGGTAAACTAATGAGCGTGGTCGTCACATTACACGTTGGAATGCGCGCGCGAACGACCGCGCGCGAGGCGGATTCACGCGACGAAGATGATGAAGAAGCTGAAGAATGATATGAGCACGGCAAAAATCTTCATGATGAGCCAGCGGTTGCTCGAGACGCTGTTGAGATACTTCAACAGCTGCGTCTGGGCGTTGTCGACGTTGGCGAGCGTATCGTCGACGTTTTCATCGATGCGAATGGCGAGTTCACCCTGTTCGCTCACCATGGTGGCGAGCTGCTGGAAGATGCCTCCGAGTTCGGTGATGGTGCGCTCGACGTTTTGCAAAGCCTCCTGCCGAGAATCCATGTACGCGCTGTTTTGGTTGTACAGCTGCATCTGCCCCTGCGTTTGCATCGGACCGTCCATGCCCTGACCCGGCGCGCCCGGACGCGGGACGAAATCGTGCGCCGAACCGCCGATACCGCCGCTCTGCAGGTTGCCGAATCCTCCCGGCGCCGAGCGCATCGCGCGAGAAAACGCGTCGTCGCCGAGATAACCCAAAGACGGATCGCTCGCGCTCGGACCCGCGCTCGCGCCAAACATCGCTCGACGCTCCTCCCCAGCCTTCATGTTCGCCTGTCTCGTCGTCAGCGTCTCCTTAAACGTCTTCGTCGCCGTCGCCAAACGATTTTTCAGCGTATCCACCACCGTCCCGCTGTGATCGTTCACCGATTTATTCGTCTCCCCGCGCTCCCTCGTCCTCGCCGCCGCGCTCTGCAACTCAACGATGGATTCATTCAGCGCCTGAATGTCCAATTTTATCACCGCGGACGTCTCCGCAATCTCCCGAGACTTGTCGTCGTACAGCGAGCTCGCCTTGGCCAACTGGTTCAGTCGCTCCAGCTTCAGCGACGTGCGATGAATACCGTGTCCGATCGCCGACGCCATCTGCACGCGATCGATTCGTTCGTCAGTCTCGCGCGTCGTCCTCATCATCATCGTCGTTTCATTCGATTCATTCATTCATTCATTCATTTCTTCAAATAAACGATCGCACCTTTGCGAAATCGCTCGCGTTCCCATCCCCCGCGCGATCATCCCTCGCCCCCCCGCGCGTCGTCGACGCGTCCGACGCGGACGCGCCGTTCGTTTCCCGCGTCACGCTCGCCGTCTTTCGCACGCGTTCCACCACGGCGGTGAATTCCTGCGTGCGATCCTTCACCGGCGGTCGATGCATGAACATCTCTCGCGTCGTCCGGGTATCGATCTCGTCACCGCGCGGCGTACGTCACGCCCTTCGCGCGTCGCGCGCCCTTTCGCCGGCGCGCGAGAGGAAGACAGACGTCGTCGACCGCGCGTCCGTCGGCGAATGCGGACACGATTCGATGCGCGCAATGAAATGAATGAATGAAAATGAATCCACGGCAGACGCGCGCGCGCGACCGGAGACCGATGGTGATCTCCGCGGCCGAGCGCGCGTACGTCGCGGATGGATGCGCGCAAAACCACCGCGCGGATGGTCGCGCGCGGGCCGACCACCGCGCGTTCGCGCTGGCGCTGAACGCGGTGCCGTCGGCGGCTGGGAGCGCGGCGGTGGCGCTGGGACACGGGGCGAGCGCGACGCGGTGCGTGTGCGCGGTGCGCGCGGACGTGACGACGCCGTCGAGGGAAGCCCCGGATGAGGGACGAGTCGTCGTGCGGGTGGACGCGAGCGCGATCGGGGGGGAGGGAGGACGAGGGCGAACGGGGAGGCACGCGCGCGAGGCGGCGGAAAACCTGAGCCTGCGGTACGCGAGAATGTTGGAATCCGTGCTTTTAGGGCGCGAGGCGCGCGCGAGGGATGGATACGAGGAGGAGGATGGGGAGGATGGTGTGCCGAGCGCGTCTGGGTCGGGTGGATTGGATCTGAAGGCGCTGTGCGTGCGTCCGGGGAAGGCGTGTTGGACGCTGGCGGTGGACGTCACGTGCGCGTGCGACCGAGGATCGATGTTGGACGCGCTGAGCGTGGCGGTGCGCGCGGCGCTCGCGGACGCGAAGATTCCAAAGGTGACTATCGCGGGGGTCGGTTCGGACGGTGAGGGTGGGGAATTGGAGATTGATGATGACCCGGATGAGTGTTCGCGCGTCGACGTGTCTCGATGCGGCGTGGTGGTGACGACGACAAAGATTGGTCGACACGGCGTCATCGACGCGACGGATGAGGAGGAAGAGTGCGGCGAGGCGTCGATGAGCGTCGGTGTCGATCGAGACGGGATGATGTGTGGGGAGTTTGGCGTCGGAAGGGAGAATTTAGATCGAGGAACCGCCATCGCGATGCGTTTGTTGGCGTGTCGCGTCGGCGCCGAGTTGATTGAAAAGATGGACGCGTGTCTCACGACAGCCATCGCGAGCGGCGACGAAGATCTCGACGAGGACGAGGACGATCGCGTCATGGTGGTCAGACTGCCTTCGAAACGCTCGATGTAATATATATTTGAAACTTTTACAATCGCCGCGACGAACAGGCGCGGAGACACATGCGCGTGTGGTACCTATTGGTGATTACCCCGAGGTCTTGCTCAGGCGGTACCCTCTCCGTCCATCGAAAGGGCGGACGGATCGTCGAGCACGGCGGCGTTGAAATCGTGGAAATCGTAATCCGTGTCGAGATCGTGCGGAGAGAAATCCGCGGGCGCTCTGAACACCTTCTCGGGACTGTAGCCCCACAGATTTCTCACGTGAGACGTGTACAGACACGCGTATCGCTCGACTTGAAACGCGAAGCGTGAATTTTGCGAACCCGCCTTCATGAGTTGTCCCCAGACGTAGTGAAACCCGCGGTGGTACTCGCGCATGCCCTCTCGGTGCGCCGTGCGCGCGGTGGCGGACAACTGTCTCGCGCGTTCGAGCTCTTCCTCGTTGGAGGAGGAATCGTTGGCATTCGCGGCGAGCCAGGCGTGGCGCGCCACCTGGTCGTCCAACGCGTCTCGTACCGTGCGCAGACTTCGCAGGGCGTGCGGTTTCTCTCTGTGTCTCTCGAGACACTCGATCTCGTGCGCGAGCTCGGGAACAACGAGCATCGTGCGCCAGTCGATTTCTTTCTTGGCGCGTAAAATATCGCCGTAAATGTGATCGCCGACGTAGAGCAACCTCGAACCGACCTCGATGCCGAGCATGGCGTGAAGATGCGTGTACGAACCTCCCTGGTACACCTTGGCCGGACCTTTACCGGTCGCGCGCAATCCACTCGCGAGCGCGCGCTTGTGCGTGACGTCGGACACACTGCCTATGGGGGTCAACGGTGCGCCGTTATCCGTGTTGTGCAACAGTCCCGTCGCCGTGTCCACTTCAAAAATGGTCGCCGAATCGTTGGCGAAGAAGCCCGGTTTCGCCGAACCGGTGATAACGACGTCGAACAGACCGAGCCATTCCAAAGTCTTGGCGTCGCCGACGTTGTCGTCGACGAGATAATTCATCACGACGTTGGTGTAATCCCACAACGAATTCGTGAGCAGAAACACTTGTTTGCCGCTCGCGCGCATGGCTTTGAGTAAAGGCACGAGACCGTCGTCTTTGCTGATAAAATTTCCAGGATCCGCCGCGACGGCGTGTTTCAAGCTTCCGTCACGATGACACAGATCTACCGACGCCCGAATCTCGTCGAAAATTTGTATGAAGGATTTTCTCTCGAAGAACGCGGCGTGCTCGCCCGAATCCTTCGCCTCGACGAGCTGCGAGAACAAGTACGCCTCACCCATGGAAAACAGCGTGTCGAGCGCGTTAAATTCCGGTCCATCAAAACTTTGTCGCTTACTCGTCTCGCAATACGTCGCCAATCGCTCCTCCGTGTCCAAAGCCGTAAATCCGTGAAACGCCACCTTGACGTAATTGTGTCGATCCATCTTTAAAATATTCCCTCGCCTCTTATCCACGATCAATCCTCGCACCATGTAGTTGGGATCGAACTCAAATTTCTCCATCAACGCTCGCGGGTACCCGTACTCGCCCACGAGCTTTTTCACCGTCTCGTTGTACGACATCATCTCGAACGTCTCCGGCTTGTACATGGCCAAGGTGTAGTCCATGTCGAACCCGATGGCGTCTATCCGCTTCATATTCAAACTACGATTACAGAACACCTTGGTCGCCGCTCGATCGTTCCTCTCCGCCTCATTCGTCGTCGACCAATGCTTCAACTCAGCCGACGCCGCGGCGTTGAGATTCGACACGTGCGTCCGCGCCTCCGTCATCGTCCTCGCGCCTCGCCCGCGTCTCGCTCCCCGCGGCGTCGTCGCGCTCACCGCGCTCACCGCGCGCGTCCTCGACGTCGACGTCGACGCGTGAATTCGCCCTGAAATCGTCCCTCCGCGCGCGTGCGTCCCTCTCGCGTCCGGTCCCACCGTCGGCCACGCTCCCGCGAGAGTTTCCCTTCGCGCCGCCGACGACGCGACCTCTCGCCTCCAGGTTTGTTCCCCATCGCATCGTCGCCTCGTGACCTGCCTCGTCGTCCACGACGCCGTCGTCTGCGCGCACCCGCGCGTGGACGACGGCGCGGACGCCGCGGCGAACGTTCTCGCGAGCGTCGAGCGCATGTCGACGCGACGGCGCGCGCGCGCGCGTGACGCGTGGGAATTTGTCCCGGTAACGACTCGCGCGGGAACGGGTTCGCGCGAGCGCGCGCGCGCGATGCCGACGCGCGCGGAGGCGCGGGCGCGCGCGCGAGGAGTTGTGTCGTCGATTCGCGCGCGCGGAGGCGCGGTGATGGACCGAGGCGCGCGAGAGAGCGCCGCGCGCGTGGGAATGACGCTCGAGCTCGGCGTGGGCGCCCGCGCGCGCGTCACACGACGACGGAGGTGGACGACGAGCGCGGCGCGAGGAGACGCGGCGGGAGGAGACGCGGGTGAATGCGAGGGATGATGCCCGCGCGCGCGACGCCGCGCGCGGGCGCGACGTCGCGCGCGGTGGTTCGGGGACGGTCGAGCGCGTTCGCCACGTCACGGAGGGGGCGCGGAAGCGGGAGGAGCGCGAGGGCGACGCGAGTGGGAGACGGCGAGCGAGGACGCGCGGTGATCGGTCTCGTCGCGCGCGGTCGTTCGGTCGTCGCGTCTCGCGCGCGGTGGTCGACGACGACGACGGTGAAGGCGAGAGAGTGGCTGGGACGCGCGTCCTTATCCGGGACGACGACGGCGAGAGCGGCGGCGACGATCGCGACGACGAAGGCGAGCGAGGACGAAGAGAGCGAGAACGCGTATTTTAAAGCCGGTGATACGAGTCTGGACGGGAAGATACCTCCGCCGCCGCGCACGAGTAATCTCACCGACGTGTTGCCGTATTTGTTCGCCGTGTCGCTCTCGCGAAGGGGCACGGCGTGGCGTTTGGCGGCGGCGTTGACGTTCTTGATGATACAGAAGAGTTTTGGATTAGCGGTGCCGATATTGTTCAAGGTGGCGGTCGATCACTGCACGACGGCGGCGGCGGCGAGTGGGGCGATGGCGGCAGAGGCGGCGCGCGCGGCGGCGATGGCGTTGGTGGCGAGCGGAGCGCTCAAGGCGATGAGCGGCGTCGCGACGGAACTGCGGACAGTGTTTTTCACTCCTGTGGCGCAGGCGAGCGGAAGACGAGTGGCGCTCGAAGTGTTTAATCACGTGTTGAGTTTAGATTTGAGTTTTCACCTCGAGCGACGAACGGGGGCGTTGCAGAGAATCATCGATCGAGGCACGCGGTCGGTGAGCATGGTGTTTCGCGCCGTCGTGTTCACGTTCCTTCCGACCGCGATCGAGCTCGCCCTCGTGTGTGGATTGCTCTGGCACGCGTTCTCGTGGCATTTCGTCGTCATTGTTTTGACGACGTTTGTGGCGTATGTGTGGTGGACGATGCACATGACGGGCGTGAGCGCTGAAAAGAGAAAGTTGGCCAATCACATGGACGGATTATCGACGGGTAAGGCGGTCGACGCGCTGTTGAATTACGAAACGGTCACATTTTTCGGTAACATCGATCTCGAGAGTCGACAGTACGATAAACTCTTGCGCGGATATCACGAAGCGGCGCTCGGAAGCGAGCGAGCGTCGAGTCTTTTGAACGCCGGCCAGGCGGTGATTTTGGCGGGAGGAATGACCACCATACTGTCGTGCGCGGCGTTGGGGGTGTGGAACGCGGATCCGACCGGTGGATTGGTTTCGCGCGTGGGTGACTTAGTCATGGCGAACGGTTTGTTGCTTCAACTCTGGGCGCCGCTTCAATTTTTGGGATTCTTCTATCGCGAATTGCGACAGTCGCTCGTGGACATGGAGGCGATGTTCGACATCATGGCGACGGAGACGAAGATTCCGGACGGTGACGTCGACTTGCCCGCGAAAGTGGGCGGTGCGGAACTAGAGCTCGATGATGTCACCTTTAGGTACGGCAAAGGTCGCGACGTGCTCAAGGGTGTGTCATTGAAATTGAAACCGGGAGAATCCGTCGGCATCGTCGGTCCGAGCGGTTCGGGGAAGAGCACTTTGCTGAGACTCATTCTGCGCGTGTACGACGTGACGAGCGGGAAGATTTCCATCGACGGGCACGACGTTCGTGATTTACGACTCGATTCTCTTCGAGACTCCGTCGCCGTCGTTCCGCAAGACACCGTCTTGTTCAACGACACGCTCGACCACAACATTCGGTATGGCCGACCGGCGGCGAGCGATGAAGAGGTTGCCCTCGCCGCGAGCCGCGCGCGATTGGACAAGACCGTGGAACAAATGCCGAAGGGTTTAGGCACCATGGTTGGAGAACGCGGCGTCAAACTGAGCGGCGGCGAGAAACAACGCGTCGCCATCGCACGTGCGTTTCTCCGCGAGCCGCGCATGTTGGTGGCAGACGAGGCGACAAGCGCGTTGGACACGGCGACGGAGCAAGGCATCCTCGAGAGTCTCGAGGACGTCGCCAGAGGTCGCACCGCGGTCTTCGTCGCCCATCGCCTCTCCACCGTTCGCTCGTGCGACCGAATCATCGTGATGGAACAGGGTAAAATCGTCGAGGAGGGCACGCACGCCGAGTTACTCGACGGAACGAGTCGTGGCGAAAAGGTTGGCATGTACGCCGCGATGTGGAAGGCGCAGGCGCAGGAGGAGGAAGAAAAAGAGAATAAGCCCAAGCCCGACGACGTCGTCATCACCGCCGGATGAGCATTGTTTTTATTGAGATTCATTTATTTTACATTGCGAGCGCGTCGCCAGTAACCTCGTCCGTACTCGGCAAATAACTCTTCGCCCGCGTCGATGTCTCGAAGCGCCCGTAGCGTCGCCCTTCGCTCGACGACGTTCTTTTCAAACTTTACGTTTCTTTGAAAAGCCGTTCCTTCTGAGTCGTTCACGTATCTTCCCAGATACCCGTAATGTCTCTTCGCGTCGACGTGCACGTTGAAATGCATCGCCATGACGTATTCTTTGTCATCGTCTCCAAGTTTCAGCGCGTCCGCGAGACTGAGCACGTCGCCAGAGTAACTCGCGCCGACGACGAGCTCGCCGCGAGCCAACTGACTCCGCGCAAACAAACCGTACCCCGCGCCTTTGATCGTCGACGGTCCGACGCGCGCGCCGCCGGTAAACGACACCGAAGACGTCGCCGCGCACGCCTCGCTCGCGCTGCGCACGCCCTCGACGTCCAGCGGTGGGCGCGCGCGATTGAATGGAACGCCCGATTGGGACATCACTCTCGAGCAAACTTCGATTCAAACGCGCTGAGACACGCGGCGAACGCCGTGAGCGGGCCCAGTGGGTGCGCAAAGTCTAGCGTGAAGAGGTTGTCATCGACGCGTCCGAACTGCGCGAACACGCGCGGGTGACTGGCGTCGTCCCCGGAGACGTCGGCGTCATCTTGCGCCGCCGCGCAAACCAACTGGAAATTCTTCACACTCGGACGCGTGACGCGACCGTTAAAATTCAACACGTACGCTCGACACGACGCGTTCCACGCCGGACGCGCGCTCTCGAGCTCGTGCGAGACGGTCGGTACGTCGTCGGGTGCGGAACGCTCGGAATCGAAGAGCGACACCGCGAGCGAACGCGGACCGCCGGCGCCGAGCACGTTCACGGCGTAGCGAATCTCCGCCAACGCGCGACGCTGAGGAATTTCTTCTTCGTCGTCCGAATCGTCGCCCAGGTGACGCGGAAGCCCCCACGCGCGCGGTCGAGCGCCGGAGTCTAAGAGTTTGAAACGCGTCCCGATGAAATTCGCCTTGAGTTTACCGACGTAACTCGCGTGCGTTTCGTTGAGCGACCGCTCCGCGCCGTCGTCTCCGATCAAGTAATGCGTACACTTTGCTTTTTTACGCTTTCTCGCCACGAGAATCGGTACGGCATCCTCCAGAGTCGCAACCGTCGTCTCGCGTCCGTCTAAATACAGCACGTACGTCGGAAACGCGCCAAACGGACCCGGTTTTCGCAAGACGTGACACCGCACGTGCGTGCCATCGTTCGGCAGCGCGCGCAGCGTAAACGCACGTCTCGCACGCGCGTCGGCCCACGGTGGCAGAGGCGCGACGCGATCCATGACACCCCTCGTCTCGCGCCGCGCGCGCCCAGACTCCTCGCTGCTCGGACGCGGCGGCGCCGACGGCGTCCGCATCTCACCCTCACTCGCGCTCCTCGACCCCTCACCACCGCGCGAACCATCGCTCGCATCATCGCTCGCGTCTTCTCCCGACGGATGCACGGGCGCGGAATCCCGCCTTCGCACGAAACTCACCCTCGACGTCCTCGGTCCGTCGTCTCGCCGCCGGCTTCGCGCCGAGGGTCCACCCTCCCCGTCCCCGCTCATCTCCCGTCCCCCACCGCTCCGCTCACCGCGCGCGCGCGACAGAGGTTTCATGTACGACGCCTGTTTTCTTCCGCGTCGTCCCTCGCCCGCGTCCACCGTCGACATCACCCTCCGTCGCGACGATCTATTTTTACGCTCGAGCGCCGACCCACCGGCTCGTTCGATACGAACCGTCGTCGCGTCCCCACGTCGCGCGCGCGTCTCTCTCA
>TARA_B100000674_G_scaffold189117_1_pt1 | contig 14297 bp, 9 predicted proteins | sample TARA_B100000674 | Tara Oceans TARA_B100000674 (sample SAMEA2622759) | marine metagenome | biome: marine biome (ENVO:00000447); feature: surface water layer (ENVO:00002042); material: "saline water (ENVO:00002010), including plankton (ENVO:xxxxxxxx)" | depth 5 m
ACCCGTGACGACCCGCGCTCTTGGGATGAGGTGGTCAACGTCAAGGCGCCCGAACAAAATGCCCCTGGCGAAAAGACGAACTGGTCACCCAAGAACAAGAGCTCGCAATCCTTTACGGGCGTGGTGGCCGAAGGCGATGATTTGGCGCATGCAGACGGGATGGCGGCAAGCCACGCCATCGACTTCCTCAAGCGCCACAAGGACAAACCCTTTTTTCTCGCCTGCGGCTTTGTACGGCCGCACGTCCCATTAGTTGCCCCGGCAAAATATTTTGACCGCTATGACCGCGACGCGATGATCGCTCCCGTAGTGCCGGAGAACGACCTTGAAGACGTGCCGGAGATCATTCGCAACTACAAGCGCAACAGCACATCCTACGGAGTCACGCCCGAACTGCACAAGGGCTTGCTCGAAGCCTACTATGCAAGCATTTCCTACATGGATGCGCAGGTCGGCCGCGTACTGGGTGCACTCCAGGAGCTGGGACTTGCGGAGAACACCATCGTCGTGTTCACCAGCGACCATGGCTACCTGCTGGGGGAGCATCACAAGTTCCAAAAACAGCACTTGTTCGAGGAATCCACCCGCGTCCCCTTCATCGTCAGCGTTCCATGGATGAACAAGCAACACGGCAAGGCGACCAATCATATTACCGAACTCCTGGACCTCTATCCAACCCTTGCCGACCTGAGCGGGTTAAAGGCCCCGAAGAGCCTTCAGGGCGCGAGCATGGTTCCGCTCCTCAAGAATCCTTCTGCCGATGAGTGGACAAAAGATCTCGCCTTTACCATAAGCCGGAATGGGGGAGAATCGATTCGCACCCACAACTGGCGTTTTACGCATTGGGGCTTTGGCTCCGGGGGCATGGAACTGTATGACCTAAGGAAGGATCCCGGAGAATTCAACAACCTCGCCAAGAACCCCAAGTATAACAAGGCACTCAAAAAACTGAAGGCGCAAATGGAGTCCAAGCGAAGGGAGGCGGGCTATTCCGCCAAGCGGTTTGGCGGAAAGAAAAAGTGAGGGCCAAAACAATCCTTTTTCTTGCCGCCATCTTCATAACGGGAGGGCTTCAGGCGGATGAATCCGCAAAGGTTCCTTCTTCAAAAAAGGACTTTCATCTGTTCCTCCTGATGGGACAGTCAAACATGTCCGGAGGTGTGGGTTTAGCAGCCGGCGACAACCAGCCGGTTCCCCAGGTGCTGAAAATGCTTTATGCCAAAGAGGGGAAGGAGCCCAAGTGGGCCCCCGGCGCTCATCCGCTTCATCCCAGACGGCCCAACAAGAAAGCGCGTTTCGGGCCCGGCCTGTCCTTCGCAGAGGCTTACGTGGCCGACAAGCCTAGTGGGACGGTCGGTTTGATTCCGATGGCCTGGGGTGGCCGAAGCATCATACAGCTCAGCAAAGGGTCTGAAATTTACGGCGATGCCATCCGTCATACGAAGTCCGCCATGCAGGCTGGCACCCTCAAGGGGGTGCTCTGGCACCAAGGCGAATCGGACACCGTCGAGCAGACGAGGACCGATGCCTATGAGAAAAGACTTCATCGGCTGATCGAAGACGTCCGGAAGGACTTGGGGAATCCGCAATTGCCCTTCATCGTGGGCAACTTGGCGGAGTTCTACGGCACCGGCCAGGATCACAAGGCCCCGGATCGGGTGGCTCGCATTACCAGGATCAAGGAGATCCTCAGAAGTTTGCCGAAGAAGGTGCCTCATACCGGATTCGTCGAATCCACTGGTTGCAGCCCGGCCGCTCGCGCCAAAGTGCATTTTGACCGCAAGTCGTGCTTGCTCATGGGCAAGCGGTATGCCCGGGTTTACGCCGACTTGTTTGCGAAACCATGAAACCTTTTCTCGCTTTCACACTCTTTTTCGCCGCCTTTGGCTTGGCTGCGGTTTCTTCGCTCCGGGCGGCCAAGCCCAATATCGTACTGATCCTTGCCGACGACATGGGTTTGGGCGACGTCTCCTGTTATCGGATGGGCGGGTTGGTCGAGACGCCTCACCTCGACAAACTGGCCTCCGAAGGTAGACGCTTTCTCGATGCGCATACCCCGTCCGGTGTTTGCACGCCCACGCGTTACGGACTTCTGACCGGCCGCTATGCTTGGCGTACGCGACTCAAATCACGCGTGCTTCAAGGGTATTCTCCGCCCTTGATTGCTCCCGACCGCGAAACGGTTGCCTCCTTGCTTCGGGCCGAAGGATACGCCACTGCAATCATCGGCAAGTGGCACCTCGGGCTCGGTTGGCAAAAAAAGGACGGCACCCCTTTGCTTGACGCGCAAGGGCACGGGACCCCCAAAGACATTGACGTTACCCGCCCGGTTACGGCGGGTCCCAATACGATGGGCTTTGATCGTTGGTTCGGTTGTTCGGCATCTTGGGACATGCCGCCCTATGGATGGTTTGAGAACGACAGACTGCCCCAGGCCGCTCATTTCGTGAATGCCACCAAACAGAAGGGCTGGCAAACGCGCCCCGGCTTGCGCGATCCCAAGGTGAACCTGACCGATGCCTTGCCCGTATTCGCCAAGCGGGCTCGCGATGACGTACTTGCATTCGCCCAGGGAGACAAACCATTCTTCCTTTATATTCCGCTCACTTCGCCACATTCCCCCATCGTTCCCAACAAACCGTTTCAGGGTAAGACGAATATTGGAAGCTACGGCGACTTCGTGGTCGAGACCGACTGGGTGGTCGGGCAGGTGATGCAGGCGGTCGACGATGCGAAGATAAAGGACAATACCCTCTTTATCTTCACTACCGACAATGGAGCCGCCCAATTCAGTCGCAGGACAAAGGGCGGCAAAACCCACCTGTCATCCGGACCGTATCGTGGACGCAAAAGGGATAACTGGGAAGGCGGTCACCGCATTCCCTTCATCGCCCGCTGGCCAGGGGTGGTGGAGGCTGGCACCGTATCTTCAAACATCCTTTGCCTGACCGACCTCACCCGTACCTTGGTGGCCGTCGCAGGAGGTGAAATTACCCGGCACGACGTGGCCGAGGACAGCTTCAGTTTTCTTCATGCCCTCAAGGGGGATGCCAGAGGAAGCGCCGTTGCGGGGAATTTGTTGCGTCGGGAAACCACAGTACACCATGGAAGCAGTGGAGAGTTCGCCATCCGCATAGGCGACTGGGTGTATCTTCACCATCAGGGATCGGGAGGGAACAAGTACCCAAAGGACAATAGTGGGGCATGGGATCATGCCGGCCAATTGTACGACTTGCGAAAAGACCCGGGGCAAACTACCAACCTTTATGCCAAGGAACCGGAACGCGTGAAGAGCATGCTGGCCGCCTTGGCGAAGATTATCCGCGACGGGAGAAGCTTCCCCGGCAAACCTCAAAAAAACGATCCCGCGGAAGTATGGAAGCAAATCGAGGGATGGGCGGATTAGATTTTCTCTTCACCTTGTCCTTTGCACGAAAAGTCCGGCTTCCCGAATAAAAGAACCTACGAATTTTAGTCCATCTCATGAAACTCATCCCATGCCTTCTTGCTTTCTTCAGTCTGCTTTGCTCTCCTCTCATTGGAGCCGATCGGACCAATGTGAACGTGGTGTGGATCGTCATCGAAGATGCATCCCCACATATCGGTTGCTATGGCGAAACCCTCATCAAGACTCCGCATATCGACCGGATGGCCCGGGAAGGCATGCGCTGCAGCAACGCCTTCGTCACTTCCCCGGTTTGTTCGTCCAGCCGCTCTGCAATGGTGAGCGGAATGTACCAGACCACTCTTGGGGTACACAACCACCGCAGCCAGACCTCGTCCGGGAAAGGGGGGGGCAACGCGGACTATTACGACAGCTACAAGGTTCCGAAATCGGTCAGGCTGATACCCGAGCTCTTCCGGGATGCCGGGTACTTCGTCACCAACAAGAACAAGACGGATTACAATTTTATTCCGGCGAGCAAGCTCTATCACGGCAGCGAATGGAAGAAGGCGCCTGCCGACCAGCCCATCTTCGCCCAATTCCAACTCAGTGGCGGAAAGAACCGCAAGGCGAAAAGCCATGCCGATCCCGAACAGGTAGTCCTGCCACCTTACTACCCCGACCATCCGACGCTTCGCCAGGACTGGGCAAAGTATTTGGATTCCTGGGTAAAGACCGATGAAGAAGTCGGACGAATCCTGGCGGATCTCGAGAAAGCGGGACGCCTGGACGCGACCGCGGTCTTCCTGTGGACGGACCACGGACTAAGCCACCTGCGCGGCAAGCAATTCCTCTACGAAGAAGGCATACGCGTCCCCTTGGTCATCCGGTTGCCGAAGAAACGACGGGCAGGCACGGTACGGGACGACCTCATCGAGCATATCGACGTCGCCGCTTGCTCCTTAAAATTGGCCGGCATCAAGATCCCCGGGAACGTTCAGGGGCGAGACTTTCTGGCCGACGACTACGAGCCCAGGAAATTTGTCTTCGCGGCCCGGGACCGCTGCGATGAGACGGTCGACGTCCTGCGTTGCGTTCGCGGTTCCCGCTTCAAGTACGTCCGAAACTTCATGTCTCACGTTTCTCATGCCCAACCCAGTCAGTACAAGGACGGCAAGAAGATCGTCCAGGTCATTCGCGGCCTGTACGAAGAAGGTAAGCTCAACGAGCAACAATCGAGACCCTTTCTTCCCCGCCGGCCTCCTGAAGAGCTCTACGACCTGCAAACCGACCCGCACGAACTGGTCAACCTGGCCACGGATCCCAAGCTTCGGGATCGGTTGGCCGACATGCGCATGGCGCTTCGCCAGCGGATGATCGAGACGCGTGACATGGGCCTGATCCCCGAACCGATCCTAGAGGACGTCGGGCGGGAGGCAGGGAACAAATACCTGGCTTTTCTCAAGAAGGACCGTGGCGAGCAAACGCTGCGCTTGATCGAAGCCATAACCGCCGGGGAAGCAAACGACGGGTCCAAGTTGCTGGAATATGCAAAATCACCTGACCCGGCGACCCGTTACTGGGCGGCCGTATGGCTAGGGGTCAACAAGACGGCGGAAGGCAAATCCACGTTGCTGAAACTGAGCGCCGATCCCGTGCCCGTCGTCCGTGTCGCGGCGGCCCAGGCCTTGTGCAAATTCGGGGAACTCGGTCAAATGAAGGTACTCGTCGAACACATTGAGGACCCCAACCTGCTGGTCGGCATGTTTGCCCTGCGAGCCATCGAGGAACTCGGCGACGCCGGCAAAGCGAGCCGCGAAGCAATCGCCTCGGCCCAGAAGTCCAAATACGAATTCTCCCGACGCATCGCCCGACGCTTGACCACCAAGTGGCGTTGAGGATAGAAATTCTAGAGGCTTGGAGATAGTAATTGCATGAAAACATTTATGCCGCAATTGATTTTCTTTTTCCTGCTATCCTTGCCCATGGGGTTGTGGGCCAACGACAACTTCGAGATTCTCAAAAAGGCCGGGAGGATCGTCTTCTTCGGGGACAGCATCACCTATGGGGGCGAGTACGTGGTGTTTTTCGAGAGATGGCTCACGGTCAACCACCCGGAGCTCGGACCGGAGGTCCTGAACCAGGGCATCCCAAGCGAAACCGTTTCCGGCTTGTCCGAACCGGGACACTTGCGGCACGGTTTTCCGCGGCCCGATATTCACGAGCGCTTGGACCGAGCTCTGAAGGCCTTGAAGCCCGATCTGGTCATCGCCTGCTACGGCATAAACTGCGGAATCTACATGCCGCTCGACGAGGAACGCTTCGCCAAGTACAAGGAGGGGGTGCAACGCCTGAAAAACAAGGTCGAGGCACAGGGAGGGAAGATCATCTTCATGACCCCGCCGGTCTACGACAAACCCAACCCGAAGTTCGATTACGACGACGTTATGGCGGCCTACGCCAAGTGGCTGGTCTCGAAGCGCAAGGATGACTGGATGGTGATCGATTTGCATACCGTGATGAAAAAATCCCTCGCCAAAAAGAGGGAGAAGGATCCGAAGTTCAAGTACTCGCGCGACGGTGTTCATCCGGGAGGGGAGGGCCATGAACTGATGGCTCGGCAGATCATAGACTTTTTCGCCGTCAAACCAGCCCTCAAAGATCCCCATCCCAATGCCTATGGTCGCATGATGATGTTTTTGCGCGAGCGCATGCGGGTCCAACGCGACGCCTGGTTGACCAAGATCGGGCACAAGCGACCGATGGGCAAGGGCAAGCCTTTGGCCGAAGCCGACAAGGTCGCGGCCGAGAACACAGAGCGCATCAAGCAAAACCTTGAGACCATCCTGAAGGTCAAGAAGTAACCTCTAACCGATACAGCCATGAAACCCTTCCTTTTCTTGTTCCTTATGCTTGCCCTCCCATTCCTTGGCTTCGGGGCCAAGGAAAAGCCGAACGTCCTGCTCGTCTCCATTGACGACTTGAACGACTGGGTCGGGTGCCTCGACGGACATCCGCAAGCCAAGACCCCCAACATCGACCGGTTGGCCAAGATGGGCACCCTGTTTGCCAACGGGCATTGCCAGTCTCCGGTCTGCAACCCCTCCCGGGCCAGCATGATGACCGGTCGCTATCCGCATACCACGGGAATTTACTTTCTCAGCCCGGATCTGGAAGAGGCTCCGGTACTCAAGAACGTCAAGACCCTGCCCGAGGTCTTTGCCGAGAATGGGTACAAGACGTTGGCGGCGGGTAAGATCTTCCACCGGAAAGACAAGCGCTTTTTTCAGGAATACCTGCCCACGGGCGGATTCGGTCCGCGCCCCAAGAAGAAGATTTCCCAACCGCATGGCCACCCCTTGTGGGACTGGGGAATCTTTCCGGACGACGACAACTTGATGCCCGATATGAAATGCGCCAAATGGGCTGTCCAACAACTAAAAAAGAAACACGACAAGCCCTTCTTTATGGGAGTCGGGTTCTATCGTCCTCACGTTCCCATGTATGCCTCCAAGAAATGGTTCGACGTGCATCCGCGCGATCAGGTCAAGCTCCCCGCCGTGCGAAAGGACGACCTCACGGATCTCAGTCAGTATGCCATCGACCTGACCAATTTGAAGCACGTTTCCCCCACCCACAAATGGGTCAAGGGGGCTGGCCAATGGCGGCACGCCGTGCAGTCGTACCTCGCCTCCGTGACCTTTGCCGATCATTGCCTGGGGCTCGTGCTCGATGCCCTCGATTCAAGTGAATATGCCGACAATACGATCATCGCCCTTTTCTCCGACCACGGCTTTCACCTCGGCGAAAAGGAGCGCTGGGCCAAACGCTCGCTCTGGGAGGATGGTACCCGGGTGCCCATAATCGTAACGGCCCCTGGATTCAAGAAGGGCCAGAAAAGCGACCGCCCCGCCGAGCTCCTCGACCTCTTTCCCACTTTGCTCGAGTTGGCGGGCCTGCCCGCTGACTCCACCCAAGAAGGGCAGAGCCTGACGCCCCTCATGAATAATCCAAAGAAGGAGTGGAACCATCCCGCCATCACCAGTTTCGGGCTCGGCAACTACTCGGTGCGCAGCACACGCTACCGCTTCATCCAGTACTTCGACGGATCGCGCGAACTCTACGACCTGAGCGAGGATCCGCACGAATGGAAGAACCTGGCCACCGACCCGAAAAACGAATCGATCATCGAGGAGCACGCGGCCCACTTGCCCAAGAAAGAACATCCTATCCTGCCGGGTGGTTCGACCGGGCACAACGCCTACGGGGCAGCCAATGCCAACATCAAAAAGAACTGAACGATGACCAAACCTAACGGAATCTCACTCTCATCATGCATTCATCGATACACCATATTGTCGTCCTTTTTTTGATCGGTATTCGGGCACTCGCTCATCCCGTCCCTGAAAGTCCGAAATGGCTGGTCTATCCAGGCGGGGAAGGTCCAGGCAAAGGCAAGCACGTCATTCTCATCTCCGCCGATCAGGAATACCGTAGTGAACAATCCATGCCTATGATGGCAAGAATCCTAAGCAAACATCACGGCTTTGACTGTACCGTACTGTTCGGCGTCAACGAAAAGGGGGAAGTCGATCCGACCATGCCGGTCTACCCGAAAAAGGGCAAGGAGGACGAATTTAAGCCACACGATATTCCTGGCCTTGAACATCTTGCCTCCGCTAATCTCGTCATCTTTTTCACCCGTCTCCTGACCCTTCCTGCAGAGCAGCAGAAACAGATCGTTTCTTACCTTGATTCAGGCAAGCCGATGATCGCGCTGCGAACTGCGAATCATGGATTTCGCGGGCCACTCCCCTATAAAATTGATGGCAAAAGGGTAAATTTCGGAAATGACGTACTTGGCGGTTCTTTTATGGGGCACCATGGCCGTTGGCATGCCGATTCAACCCGGGGCGCCATAGTCAAAGAACAAAAGAAACATCCCATTGTCACTGGGGTCAAAGATATCTGGGGACCGTCGGACGTGTACCGGACCTACAAGGAAGGGACAAGTCTTCCGAAGGGTTGCACCGCATTGGTCTGGGGACAGCCCTTGATGGGACGCCAACCCGAGGATCTCCCGAATCAAAAAAAAGAACCGCTCCCGGTCGCCTGGTTCAAGACTTGGAAGACCAGCAACGGCAAAAGCGCTCGAGTGTTCCATTCGACCATGGGTAGCGGGAAGGACTTGGAAAGCGCTGGCCTGCGCCGCCTCGTCATCAATGCCACCTATTGGGGAATGGGTTTGGAATCTTCCATTTGTCCGACCAGCAGCGTCGACTACGTGGGGCCCTATAAACCGCTCGCCAGTGGATTCAATTATGAAAAGCTTGGGGTCGTTCCGAAGCTTCCCGCAGCCTACAAATAACAATCCAGATAAGTAAACTATGAGTACGAATATTCATCCATGGAGCCGTTTTCTAAGGTGCTTCGCAACGCTGGTCGCTTGTGCCTCTTGTGTGGCCCTTGCCACCGGGCAGAAGAAGGATATGCCGAGGGAAAACGTCGTCGATTTTCCCGCATTCGGTGAGGCACTCTGCGTACATAATCTTTTCCAATCCAATATGGTGCTGCAACGGGACAAACCGATTCCAATCTGGGGTTGGGCCAACCCCGGCGAAAAAGTCAGCATAAGCTTCGCTGGTCAAACCAAGGAGGACAAGGCGGACAAGGATCGTGCCTGGAAGATCACACTGCCCGCCATGGAGGCTAATGCCGAAGCGCAAACCCTTACCGTCAACGGCAAGGACAAGACGCTCACTTTGGAGAACGTCCTGATCGGCGACGTCTGGATTCTAGGCGGACAAAGCAACATGGAAGAGCCACTTCAAAACGTGGAAAACGGAAAACTGGAAATCGTCTCCGCCAATTATCCGGGTATCAGAATTCTTACGGTACCCGCTCAGAATGGACCAAAGGTGAAAAAAGGCTTTGCCCGTTTGCATGAATGGAGCAACTGGTCGGGCCGTCATTTCCGCAAAGGGGACTGGGACGTCTGTTCCCCGGAAATCGTCCGTGAACTTTCCGCCATCGGATACGTTTTCGCCCGACGACTCCACATGGCCGCCCAGGTTCCCATCGGCGTGATCGACGCCTCTCGGGGAGGCACGACCGTCGAGACATGGACACCCACTCCCGTTCTGGAGAAGATCGAGACCCCGGAAGTCAAGGGCTTGCTTGCCGAGTGGGAAAAAAAGGTCGCCGAGTTCGATCCTCAGAAGGATTTGGAAAAACGGGTCGAGAATCATCACAACTGGGTCAAGAACATGAAGAAGCAGGGCAGGGAAATTCCCAAGGGGCGGACCGTTCCCACCGACCTGCGACCCGGACCGGCGATGGATCAAAACCGCCCGGGGAACTGTTACGCAAGTATGATCGCTCCGATCGCCGGGTTGTCTGTCAAGGGAGCCATCTTCCATCAAGGATACAATAATGCAGGGGGAGGATCAGCCGGGGCGGACATGTATTACCAAGTCTTCGGCAAGATGATCACGGCTTGGCGTGATGCTTTCAACGATCCTCACATGCCTTTTGGCATCATATCCCTGTGCACCGCCGGGGAGCCGCAGACTAGGGACGACTACCTGGAAAAAATGGTCAACGGGGGGATTTACATTCGCGAGGCTCAGTACAAGACCTTCTTGGATTTCCTAAATGCGGGAGACGAGAACGTCGGCTTCGCCAGCAGTTTCGACAAGCGCCGTTCCTGGTATCACCCGCAACTGAAGATTCCAGTGGGCGAGCGTATCTCGCGCTGGGCTCTGGCCACCCAGTATGGATTCGAAAAGGACATCAAATGGAAACCGCCCATGTATACCGAGATGAAGGTCGAGGAGGGAAAGATCATCCTCAAAATGGACACTTGGGTCAGGGCGGTCACCAATGGGCCCATCGAAGGCTTTGCCATCGCCGGCAAGGATCGTAGGTTTCAGCCCGCGGAAGCCGAGTGGCTGGTTACGGGAAAAGATCAGCACAACCGTCCCAAGCATGACCGGAGGGTCATCGCGCTATCCAGCCCGCACGTTCCCGAGCCCCTTCATTTCCGCTATGCCTGGGGACGCAATCCGATGGGTAACCTCCAGTCGGCCGATCATAACGATCTTCCTTTTGCCACCCAGCGCAGCGACGACTGGAGAATGGAAAACGTTCCCGTAAAATTAACGGGATTCGACGACCTGCCCCCCAAGGATTTTGCCCGCCGGGCCAACCACGAATCGAAGAAGGCTCTCCAACTTGATGACCTCGGGCGACGCCTTAAGGAGGCGCAAACCCTGATCGACGAGCGAAAGGAAGAGTACGAAAAGAAACGCGACGCGGAACGCAAAAGGGCGGAAGAAAAAAAATAGGCTACCCTTATCCGTCAGTCTGCCCGAGCACCGGATAAAGAACGATTTTGCGGTAGCGCACCGAGGTGTGGTCGCCTTGCAGGTGCAAAGGCCCCGGGCGGGTAACGTCCGCTTGATAGGCTCCGTTGGTGTTACCAATCACCGGTTGGTTGTCGATCACTTTCTCCCCGTTAAGCACGACGGTGGCGTGACGGTCCACGATGGTGATCTCGTAGCTTTGCCATTGGCCTCCCGGTCTGCCCGCGTTCTTGGTCGGCTTGACCCGGCTGAAGATGGCGCCGACTCCTTGCAGGCCTTGCATGCGGCTGCCCCGGTCGACCACTTGGGCCTCGTAGGCTCCGCGGACGTAAATCCCACTGTTTCCTCCGGGAGGAACGTTGAACTCGATGGTCAGCTTGGAGTCACCGAAGGCCCGCTCCGTCCTCAGGTTCCCATAGGGAGCGAAAGCGTCGAAGGTCTTCTTGGGCGTTTCGTTTACCAGTTCTCCATCCTTCACTTTCCAGCCGTTGATCTTTTTGGGATTGATCAATTTCCAGCCCGTCAGGTCGACCCCGTTAAACAAGCGGATGGGCTTGCCGAATTTCACCTTGGAAAGATCAGGTTCCGGGGGCAGGGGAGGCAAGCGCTTCCCGAGGTGAACGAAGGGCTTCACACCGGAGACTTTCATAATCACTCTTATTTCATCGCCCGTCACAGTTGCCTGAAGGTCGCGCATCTCCCGTTCCCCGGCATAGGGTCCACCGGGGTACTCGGGCGGACCGATTCGAAGGGCCCGCCTGAAGGTCAGCTTGCCATTGGAGTACTTGAGGTCCCGGATCGCCTTGGGTTCCCCCACCGTCCAGAGCTGTCCGCTCCACTCCCCTCCGTTTAGTTCCAAAGCCATCCACCCGGCGGCCCCATTGCTCATTTCCAAGGCCCAGTGCCCGGCGAAAGCCTTTTGCCGATTGGCGCTTTCTTGGCCAGCCGCCTGACCAATCATCATCAGGCTAAAAACAACCGCGATCGATTGGAGCGCTTTCATTGGAGAGAGTAAATAGATGACGCTCGTTCTACCCGTCAATCATCTCTTGGGTGCAGACTTTTCTTGCCTGAATGTTCAGCCGTCTCTTAGCCTGTCCACTTCACTATGAATGCAACCCCTCTTCTTTTTCTATCTCTTGTCCTCTTGGCAGCCTCGATTTTGGTCGCTAAAAAGCAACCCGACATCGTGGTAATCATGGCGGACGATGCCGGGTATTCGGATTTCGGTTGCTACGGCGGGGAAATCGAGACGCCGGTCCTCGACAAGCTCGCCTACAATGGGTTGCGGTTCTCGCAATTTTACAACACGGGCCGGTGCTGCCCCTCCCGGGCCGCACTCTTGACCGGGGTCTACCAGCATCAGGCGGGCATGGGCCACATGTCCAGGGACCGGGGAATTCCAAGCTATAGCGGAACCATCCTGCCCGACGTTCCGACCCTGGCCGAGCGCCTCCGCAAAGGAGGCTACCGCACCATGATGACCGGCAAGTGGCACCTCGGCACGGAGCCCAAGCAATCGCCCATAGCCCGTGGCTTCGACCGGTTCTACGGAACCCGCAACTTCATCGATTCCTACTTTACCGTGCTGCGCAATTGCCAGGTGTACCTCGACGACAAGGAGGTGCTGCCGGCAACCGAGACCCCGGTCAATCACCTGCACCCCGACCGGGAATGGTACACAACCGACGTCTTCACCGACTATGCCCTTCACTTCATGGACGAATCCTTCCAGAAGCATCCCGACAAGCCCCTTTTTCTCTACGTCGCCCACAACGCTCCTCATTTCCCCCTGCATGCCCGTGAGGAAGACACCAAAAAGTACCGGGGACGCTTCAAGGACGTGGGATGGGACAAGCTCCGCCGGCAACGCTACGACCGCATGGTAAAGATGAGGCTGATCGACAAGAATTGGGCCTTGTCCCCATTGGACGTTCCGAAGTGGGAAACCTACGACGAGAAGATGCGCGACGAGCTGGACCTCAAGATGGCCCTTTACTCGGCCATCATCGACCGGATGGACCAGAACGTCGGGCGCATCGTGGACAAGCTCAAGGCCGCCGGGCGACTGGACAACACGCTCATCCTCTTCCTCGTGGACAATGGCGTGCCCGGAACCGGGGTGCACGACTGGCGCGGACTGTTTGCCAAGAACGACAGGAATCCCGAAACCCGGGTGGACAATTACGAAGAGTGGGGAAGACTGGGTGGTTGGACCTCCAGCTCGGGCAGAGGATGGGCCAACCTGAGCAACGTTCCTTTCCGGATGTACAAGCGCTATACCCACGAGGGCGGGGTGGCCACCCCCCTCATCGCGCATTGGCCGGCCGGCTTCAAGGCCAAGGGCGAGTTGCGCCATGCCCCCAGCCACATCATCGACGTCACGCCAACCTGCCTCTCGGCAGCCGGTCTTCCGGTCCGGGGAATGGAAGGCAAGAGCCTCTTGCCCGTATTTGCCAAGGATTCCAAGACGGCCCGTACCCTCTACTGGGAACACGAGGGCAACCGGGCCGTCCGCAAGGGAGACTATAAGCTCGTCGCCGCCCACGATACCCCTTGGGAACTCTATGACATGAGCCAAGACCGAAGCGAATTGAAGGACCTCTCCAAAAGCATGCCTGGCAAGGCCAAGGAGCTGCGCCTTCTTTACGAGGCCTGGGCCAAGCGGGTAGGGGCCCTTCCTTGGGAGCAGGTTCTCGTAACAAGGAAAAAGAAAACCAAGAAATAAGTTTTCAGCTACAGTTAAGAGTGTGTTGATACAATAAACGCAGAAAAATTCCTACAGCACCCATAAATAGTTCGTGACAAAGAATAATAATGAGGGGGCATATAAAAGGATGCCAGCATTCTATAAGGAGGGAGTAGCTTTTTTCAGCGAAACTGACGACTATATCGAAAACTATGAGAAAATAGCGAAAGATCATCTTCAGCACCAAGAAAGCACTGGGGAAAACCCTTTCATTCCTAAAGATGTTTGGAATGAAATCGAAAGGGGTACCAGGATTTTGGTTAACAAGTATCTGACCAGTGATTCCAAAATACTGGATGTGGGTGTCGGGATGGGAAGACTCATCCAGGATATCGATATTCAGAATGAACAGAAATTTGGAATGGACATAAGTCTAGTCTACCTTCTTGAGGCTAAGAAAAAAGGCATAGAGGTATGCTTCTCAAAGATAGAAGATATGCCATACCGCGAATCTTTTTTTGATCTTATCGTATGCACCGATGTTTTAGAGCATGTAATAGACCTGAATTTGTGCATTAATAAAATCCTTTCTGTATTAAAAAGTAATGGCTTTTTAATTATACGAGTGCCATACAAGGAAAACTTGCGTCAATATACAATGCCGGAATGCCCATACGAGTATGTTCATTTGCGAAATTTTGATGAAGATAATCTAAATCTGCTTTTTACTAAAATATTTGGGTGTAAATTCCATGAGCGGACATTTTCTTGGGGGTCGCCGTCTGTAAATTCCCTTATCCATTCATCTGGCATCCGATTTTTGGACAAACTAAAAGTGAGTCTATTCAAAAGGCTTAAG
>TARA_B100000674_G_scaffold125301_1_pt1 | contig 14208 bp, 11 predicted proteins | sample TARA_B100000674 | Tara Oceans TARA_B100000674 (sample SAMEA2622759) | marine metagenome | biome: marine biome (ENVO:00000447); feature: surface water layer (ENVO:00002042); material: "saline water (ENVO:00002010), including plankton (ENVO:xxxxxxxx)" | depth 5 m
TTGATTCACTTAGTACCAATGAAGACATCTTAAATAAGCTCATAGGTTTAAATAAAGTTCCCGATTTCACTTTACAGTCGTATGATGGTGAGGAGTACAACATACGCTCACTTGAGGGCAAAGTTGTACTTCTTAATTTTTGGGCTACATGGTGTTATCCTTGTCGTCTTGAGATTCCAGAGCTAAATGAGTTTCACGAGGAATATGAGGATTTAATTGTATTGGGTTTAAGTATAAGTGATACAAAAAAACAGCTTGCAGATTTTAGTAAGTTATATGATGTAAAGTATCCACTGCTCTATGGAACTTCAAAAGAAATAGATAAAATCTCAATGGATTATGGGGGCATTTTTGCAGTACCAACATCAATATTAATCGATAGGAATGGAGAGAAAGTCTTTTCTTATCCAGGTGCTGTATTAAAACAAAACGATCAATGGGATGGGGTATACTCAACATTATTAAGAAAGATCACAGAATCGCTGGGTGTTGAAAAGTCAAGCAAAAAAGAATGATTATTAGGCAGTCTAAAATACTTGCATTATTTATTTTTATAAGTTGTGCTTCGAATCCTCTTTCTGAAAATATAAATTCTTGGAATAGTCAAAAAGATGATAATTTTTGGTATGGGACCGCAATTATTTCAAAAGAAAATTTTGATGGACAGAATATTCATAAGCAAGCCACTTCACAGGCTATATCTGATATTGCAAGCCAGATTAAGATTAGTATAAAAAGCGATTTTGAAATAGTAGTTAAGGAGAAAAACTATGAAATAGATGAATCGTCACTTTATATTTTAAATACAAGAGTTGATAATAATATTGAAGATATAGAAATTCTGGATTTTAAGAATCTTGAGGATTCATATATTTTATTTGCAAGACTATCTAAAGATAAATTTTATAATTCTCTAAAAAGAAAAAGTGAAATCGCAATTGATATTGCCAAAAACTATATAAATGATTCAAAAGAGCCTAGCTTGTTATCATTTCAAAATTTATTAAATGCTGAAAAAGAGATAATTCCATATTTGGATTATTTAATCAAAGCTAATATAAATGGTGAAGATGTTAATTTGTATTCTTTTATTCAAAATTCTATAAATGATTTGCTTAACCGGATAAAAATTGAGCCCAATCAATCAAAAGTTTTTGTAAAGAAATTAGGGTACAATAATGAATTAGTCACTGTTACCGTTTATGATGCAAATACTAATAAGTTACTTTCAAACATTCCTGTAGTTTTTAGTATTAATGAAAAAAATGAGAAGTGTATTTCCAATCAAGATGGTGAATGCTCTTTCAATCTTCAATCACAGTATATATCCGATCAAAAGAATCAAAACATTGCAATAGCTATCGATAGAGAATCTATTCTTAATCGAAGTAATAAGTATGGTTTTGTTGTCGACTCTCAAATTGAGTTAGAGATTGTACCAACAAAAATTTTCCTTGATGTAGAAGAATATAATTTAGATTCAAAATCAAATCAGAGTTACATTGCTCCTAAAATCAAAGAATTTTTTATAAAGAAATATTCTGTTGAATTTGTAGACAAGATATCAAATAGTGATTTATCAATTAAAATTGTTGCTAATACCCGAAAAATTGGATCTACTAAAAATGAATATGGGATTTATCAAACATATTCTGATGCTAATATTTACTTAGAAACAAATGATGGAAAAATTACTGAGATTTCAGTGAATGATATTAAAGGTGCTGATTTTAGTTCATTTAATCAGGCAGGAAATAAGTCACTTGAGAAGCTTAGTAAAATTTTTCTTAAAAAAACATTACCAGCGATAGTTGATATTTTGATTAAATCTAATTTATAGCCGCAAAATAATCATTTATAAAAAAGCCTTATATGGTTTTTTATATTTTCATTTATTTTATTAGTGGCCTCATTTAACATTTCATCACTGCTTATTTGATTTCTGTCTTTTTTATTTCCCTTATTTAAAATTGCAGTTAATGCAACATCTACTAGAAAGTTTGATACGCTATTTGTATTAGGAAGTCCTGTTGTCCAGTTATCTACATAATTATTTTCTTCTCTGAATGTTTTAGAATTTATTATCTCGGAAGTTTCAACATCAATAATTTCTAAATATACATCGATTAATACATACGCTTCTATTTTATGATGTGTTTTATATCCACCAAAGGAACCATTAGAATTTTTATATGGTACTCTATCAGAGGTATGCTTAGGTTCGTTAATTATAATTTTATTTATTTCTCCTCTAATAATATGGTCTATATCTTTGATTTCCCCTAATTGAATTTGAGAATCTTCAATTAAACCAGAATTAGAAATTTTTAATTGTTCAATTATTATATTCATGTTTTTTCTATCAACAATATCTACTATTTCTGTGAAGGAAGGGATGCTTTGTAATTCAGCAATTAACTTATTCGATATGGAGTTACCTAAAACATCATACTTTTTTTTAGAATTATTATCAAAGTCCATAATTGTGATGTGAAAAATTGAATTTTTTCTACATTCTTCAAGGTATTCTTTTGAATTTTTAAAGTTATCCTTGTAGTAGCTTGATAAGATAAATTCATTATAAGCTGCTTTATAGCTATCTTTGTCTTCATATGACATTAAGTCAATGCCCTTATTGTAATGATAATTCGCAAGACCTACTAATGCTCTTTCATAGTCTTGATTGTAGTCTCCTCTAAGATATTTTTTGTAGCTTTTGGAAATGGAGGCTTTTTCTAATTTTTCAATCAGGTTAAATAAACTTTCGTAGCTTTCAATTAATTGTTTTTGTTTATCTGTGTCTTTTAAATATTTATCAATATTAGAATGATAAAAGTTTATAGCAAGTGGGACTGTTTTTTCATACATAATCTTTGATTTTTTATAATTTGGATTTCTTTTTAATGAATTTATACAAAAATCAATTGCTTTATCATAATTTTGATTTACATACTCATTTTGAGATCGTTTATAGTCTCTTCCATAATTAGTGAAGAATGTACAATTGATTATAAAAAATGAGACTGTAATTGTAGTAATTATATTTCTAGACATTTTTTTTAAGAAATTTATCCATTATTCGTCTATCTTTCTTTGTAGGTCGACCTAAACCCTTTTCTCTTTTAAATTGGACTGTATAATTTCTTCTCCTATCATTTAATTTATCTAATTCCTCTTTTAAAGTTAAATCTTTTAAATAATTAGTGACTTCTTTTGCGCTAATTCGTGCCTTTGGTATGTTAGTGATTTTATAACGATACTCAATATGATTTTTATTAATTATAATATTATCATCTATATTAATAATCTTGGACTGTTTTGATTTAGCTTCATTTACTTTAACGTTATTTTTTTTACACGCCTCTAATGCTAGGCTGCGTGTTTTATAAATCCTAGTCATCCATAGTATTTTATCTAATCGCATTTTATCCATATTTTTTTTAATAAAGTTAATTATAACATATATATTTATATGAGAATATTCAATGAAAAAGCATAATAATAATATGATTTATGGAATTAATAGTTCCCTTTCAGTCTTAGATTCTGATAATTGTGTAATCAGCAAAATATCTATCGTTAAAAATAGCCAGGCTTACAAAAATTTAAATATTGAAAAAATTATTAAAAAACGAAATCTATCTAGTAAACTATCCTTTGTAAATAAAATATCACAAGATAAAGGAAGTAAAAGTATCAGATCTCAAGGAATTATTGTTGAATTTTTATTTATAGGTTTAGTGCATGATTTTGATGCATTTATTTTTAGTGAAAAAAGACACGATTGTGTTCTTATTTTAGATCAGCTAGAGGACCCTCAGAATTTAGGTCAAATCATTAGAACATGCGAATGTGCAGGAGTAGATAAAATAATTTTAACAAAAGATCGTTCTGTTAGCTTGTCAGATACATCTCTGCAAATTAGTCAAGGTGCTTTTACCAATATAAAATTTTATATATGTGGAAATCTAAGTAATACATTGAGACTCCTTAAAGATAATGAGTATTGGTTGGCAGCATTAGAAAATAGTGTCAAAGCAGATAGATGGGATCAAATTGACTACAAAGGTAAAATTGGAATTATACTTGGTAGCGAGGGAAAAGGGATAAGGCAGTTGACACTTAAAAACTCCGATTTCATTGCTACTATTCCTATGCAGGGTAAAATAAATTCATTAAATGTATCAGCTGCTTGTTCAGCTATATTGTTCGAAAGGTTGCGTCAAGTAAGTTTATGATATTAAAAACTTTAATAATTATTCCTGCAGTAATAAGGTAGGGGCCAAATGGCATTCTATTCTCAAAAGAAAATAAATTGAGCATATTCAAGATTCCCCAAGTTAGTAAAGCTAATAATGATGAGAGAAAAATACATAATAGAATTCCGATTGGACCTAACCATACACTTAAGGGAATAATTAGTAAAATATCTCCAAAGCCCATTGGTTGTTTTTTTGTTTTTTTAAATTTAAACCAACAAAGAACTATTAAATAAACAAAACCAAAAAATATAAGTGAAATCATAATACCATAAATAGAGTCTATATTTTCAAAAAAATAAAAATTTATTCCACAGTAAATGATAGATATAACAATCAAGGGTATAATTAAAGATAGTGGGAAAACGAGATATTTTAAATCTATACAAGCTAATGGAATTAAAAATGATATCGTTAATATGGAAAATATTGAATTAATCGGATTTTCGGCATTTGTATAGAAATAAAGCCAAGCTATGCATGTTATAAATTCAATTATTGGATAAGAAAGAGAAATTTTTTTGTTGCAGTTATGACATTGACCTAATTGCAAAATAAATGATACAATTGGTATATTTCTATAGTATGGAATGGTTTTCTTGCATTTGGGGCAGAAAGACCTCGGTGATATAATTGATAAATTATTAGGGATACGAAAAATAACTACATTAATAAAACTTCCAAAACATAGACCTAATACTCCTATTAATATTAAATCCAAAGCTTATAAATTATGTGTTTTGCATCATTTCAGTACCAAAACTGAAAATTGGAAGGTAAGTTACAATAACTATAATACCAATAACCGCACCTACAGCAACAATTAAAAGAGGCTCAATTAAAGAAGTCAGTCGATCAACAATTGAATTGACCTGTTTTGTGTAAAAATCAGAGGCCTTTAGTGCTAAATTGTCAATTTCTCCAGTCTCTTCACCTGTTTTGAGAAGTTGTATCATAATTGGTGGAAATTGTTCAGTATTTTTAAGAGCTTGAGAAATGTTGACTCCATTTTCTATCTGCTTACTTGCTTTGTTTACAGCAATTTCAAAAACTCTGTTATCAACTACTTTACTAATTAAATTCATAGCATCTAAAACTGATACGCCAGCTCCAATTAAAATTCCAAATGTTTTACTAAACTTACTTAAAGCACCCTGGTCAATAATTTTACCAAAAATAGGTATTTTAAGTAGTAGTTTATCTTTAATTAAACTTCCTCTATCAGTTAGAGACAGTGTCCATAAAAATAAAACACTTGAAAATGTGCTAAGAAATATTAATAATAAATTTGAACGAATCCATACACTTAAATCAATCATTGCAGTAGTATAAAAAGGTAACTCCGCATTAATTTGCTCATAAACTTTAGAGAATTCAGGAATTATAAATGTAAATGTTACAAAAAGCATTACAATTAGAAACGCGATAATAAATATAGGATAATACATCGCAGACTTAACTTTTCGCTGCGTATCTTCAACACTTTCTAGGTATCTTGCTAATTCATCCAAGGTCTCAGATAATTGCCCACTAATTTCACCTGCTCTTACAAGTGAAATATATAAATTGCTAAATACGCCAGGATGTTTTTCAAGACAATCTGATAATTGTAGTCCTCTCTTTATATTTAACTCTATATCTTCAAGGACTTTTTTAAATTTTTTATTTTTCTCTTCCTGAGCTAAGAAATAAAAAGATTTTTCTATGGTTAGGCCAGCTGCGAACATTGTTGATAACTGACGAGTAAAAAATACTATTGTTTTTAATGGTACTCGTGTCTTTAGTTTTTCAAGTTTTAAAGAAAGACGATCTAAAAAAGGGCCCGCAAAATCAAATGATGTATCTCTTTCAGTTAATTTTACAACAGTTAAATTTTGAGCTGATAAGTTGTTGGATGCCTCATTAATGTTTGAAGCTGTGATTGACCCTTCTTTTCTTTTTCCATCTTCAGTTCTAGCAATAAAACTAAAATCGGGCATTATACATCCTCAACAGTTGCTCTTATGACCTCATCTATATCAGTTACACCATCGATAACTTTATCTATACCTGCATCTCTAAGTGGAGTCATACCGTCTTTGATAGCTTGATCTTTAATGATATTTTGATTAGCATTATTAAAAATATGCTGTTTCATTTCTCTATTAACTTCTAAAATTTCATGAATAGCCGTTCTACCTTTGTAGCCAGTATTGTGGTTTGTTGGAGAAGGCTTTCCTTTAAAAAATTTTGTTGAAGATGCTTTGTTTTTTGGAAAACCAACCATACTTAATTCCTCATCAGTTGGTTTATATTCCTCTTTTGAATCTTGATCAATTGTCCTAACTAATCTTTGAGCCATAATAAGATTTAAACAGGATCCTAATAGAAATGGCGGTACTCCAAGATCTAATAAACGTGCAATAGTTGATGGTGCATCATTAGCATGAACCGTACTGAAAACCAAGTGCCCAGTTAATGCGAATTTTACCGCTATGTCAGCAGTTTCTTGATCTCTTATCTCACCAATTAGTAAAACATCAGGATCTTGTCGTAATATTGATCTAAGCGCGCTGGTAAAATTAAGTCCAATATCATCATGCATTTGAACTTGATTGATTCCAGGCAATTGATATTCTACGGGATCCTCAACAGTAGTAATATTAATACCTTCAGAATGAATTTCTTTAAGAGCGGCATACAAAGTTGTTGATTTACCGCTCCCTGTTGGACCTGAAATAATAACCATTCCATATGGTTGCTTAATCCATTTTTGAAAAATTCCAAGCTTATGATCAGAAAATCCTAAGTTTCTAAGATCAAGAGATAGTTTTCCACTTCCTAAAAGTCTTAAAACAACTTTTTCTCCAAAAACAGTTGGTAAAATTGAAACCCTTACATCAATTTCTCTTTCAGATGTTTTAATTTTCATCCTTCCATCTTGGGGTAATCGCTTTTCTGCAATATCTAATTTTGATAAAATTTTAATCCGAGTAACCATCCCATTTAATGAACTTAGTGGAGGATTCATGACTTTTGCAAGCACTCCATCTATTCTTATACGTACTGCTACCTCATCCTTAGAAGGCTCAATATGAATATCTGATGAATCTTCTTTTATAGCTTCGGTAAGAATTAAATTTACTAATTTAACAAAAGGTGCATCCTCAGCTGAAACGTTCTTTTCATCATCTAGCACTAATTGCTCTTGGCCAGTATTTTTCTCTATTTTTGTATCAGAATCAATGCTTGAAATAGCAGTTTCAACTTCTCCTGACTTTTTAATTTTATCGTAAACTCTTTCAATTGCACTGTTTATAGATTCTTTAGTGCCAATAAGAATATCAACATCTAAATTTGTTAATTTTTTGATTCCGTCAATAGAAGGCATATCTTCTGGATCATGCATTGCAACTGAGATTGTAGATTCAGTTTTAGAAAGTCCTAAAACAGTATTTTCTTTAGCAAATGCTTCAGGAATTAAAGCTGCAACTTCAGTAGAAGCCTGATAAAGTTCATTTTCACTGATTGGCCTTGCTCCAGTTTGTATTGCGTAGCCTTTTAGTAATGTATCTTGACTTAAGTGGCCGTTTTCAACTAATATTTCACCTAGTTTTTTACCATCACTACTCTGTTGCTCCTGAATGGCTTCGTTAAGTGCATCCAAAGAGATAAAACCGTTTTCAACTAATATTTCACCTAATCTTTTCATTATATCCTCTAATTTAATCTAAGCATGTATTATTTATCGTAATTTGAAGCTGTTCACTAGTTGCTCCATTTGCATTAAGTAAGTTAGCTACAAGTATTGGACTTGAACAACTCCACTGCTCTGGATCGTTACTTGTTTGAACGCACTCATCGCCAGTAAAAGTGATTCTGAAGAACTTGTACCCATCAGCATCCGTTTGTATTTGGACATTACCATATGTAGCTATTTCATCAATCCAGCTTCCGTATCCCCATACTGCTCCATCATCGGCATCAAGACATTCTTGTTGATTAATAAAAGGGAGACCAGTTGTATCGTCAATTAATGGGTTACCATTAGCATCATAACATCCTCCACCTTCTCTAGTTGGATTTCCTTGTGAATCAAAGATTCCAAGCTCAACAACCGCTCCTTCAACGGGTACTCCATAGGCATCAAGAAGTCGACTTCTTAGCTCAACTTCGAACACGTTATTTGAAGAAATAGGGGCGCAATCTGCAAAATCATTCTGAGTATCTGTAAGTGGTTGTAAGGTTAAACTACAGTCAACGCATACATTCTCATAATTTACTAAGTTACTTTGGCTTGAAAATGTTATAGGTAAGGCAATTCCCCAATAGTATTGATCTCCATCTGGATTGAAGCCAAATCCTGTAGCAGCAACTTGATCGCAATCAAGACCATTTTGTTCGCAAAAATAGTCTTCCTCATCACAAAACTGAGGATTAGTTTTTAAATTTCCATCTTGGTCTTCTGATATACCGCATAGACCAAGAACGCCTGCATCTGGGAGCCATCTACCATCATTAGCAATACATGCTTCCTCTGATGTTAGAGCCATATCAATACATATGTTTCCAGTAGTTGTAGCCGTTATTTCTGGCAATTCAAATAATTGTGCAGAATTATACTGAGTAGTTGTCCACGCAACTCCAGGCCATGCTTGATCGGTATTAGGTTTGAAGTTACCAGTTTTAGCTTCAGCAACGATAGCTGCAGCTGTAGGAGGATTTAAGCTAAAATAAACAGCTGTAGAATCTGATACTGGATTTGACCATGCATCCCATAACATGATAGAAATTGGCATTTCAGTCAAACCTGCTCCAATATTAACAGCTTCAGCAAAATCATAACCAATAACTGCGCTTGTTGGAGGACCTGTTGTAATAGTGACAGGAGTTGCTTCGGCAACAAGTTCTATTTCTGCATTGAGAGGTGGGGGAGTGTCAGTTACAGTAACCTTAATATGCACTGAGCCAGGTTTAGTTCCAGAATTCAGTGTTATAGAAGCTACTCCATTAGAACTAACTTCTAAGGCAGATGTCGCATCTGGATCTCCATTTAGGTGAAGTCCATCAAGAACTGGAGGAGTTAGTTCGAAATTTACATAATATGGTTCTGTTACTAAATTACCATTACCATCTCTGATTTCAGTAGTAAGAAGAGTTGATTCTGCGCCACCACCACCTTGAACAATGATTTCACTTGGAAAGGGGGGCAGAATTTCTACAAAAGAAGCTTCAGTAGAATTTATTTGCAATCCTAAGGTATCCGATAAACCTGCATAATTTCCAACAATACGAGTGAAACCTGATGAATTTTCCATGTTAAAGTTTGTTTCTGCAAAAACAATTGTAGAGCCTTCTAATTCAAAATCAGGAGGAAGGTATTCCTCTACATCATCAACGCTACCCTCTTGAAAATAAACCACTTCATTTATTGAACCAACATCTACCCATTCATTGTTCTCTTCATCAAATTGTATAGCTTCAAATGTCATAAAATCAAGCTGAGGCGATGGTTGGTTTCCAAGCGAGTCTGTATAGAATGCATAGATACTTGTATTTGGTAAACCAAATTCTGTTGGAAGGACATAGTTTTCAGATATTAATGTAAGCTCTTCACTACAGTCTGGACAGTTAGGAATACTATTGATGTAAATTATATCCTCCCATAAAGTTTGACTTGCATCATTTGGGTCTAATATATATGCTCTTAGCTGATCTACACCCTCCGAAATATTTGTATAGCTTACTGTTGCAACTCCATTTTGTCCTGAGCCACTTGCGCTCGATCCACTTGCTGAACATTCAGAGCCATCAACACAAGGGTCGCCATCTGGATCACAGCCTGATCCGTCACTACATGAATATGCTTCCTCACCCGTTCCTCCTGATGCAGCACCGTCCTCACCACAACAAGTATACTCATAACCTGAGCTTAATTCTCCAAAAGAACCTCTGGTTGCTTCATCTAATTCAAATCTGATAAGAACATTTGATACTCCTACACCTGAATCATTTTTAGCCATTACTGAAATATTTGTTGTTTCATATAAGGCGTGATTTATGGTATCAGAATCAGGGTAGTATTCAAATTCTGCAACATCAGTTTCAGGATACTGGCTTCCTGAAATAAAATAACTTAATCTTAGATCTTTCTCAACTTCTGGTCTTTCTTGTAAAAAAACCTTAAAATCTATATTAGTTGCTCCAGAGTTATCAAAATCAGAAGAATTAACAATGAAAGTAGATTCTGCAACTCCTGTCGAATCAGTCAGAACTGAAGTACTAGTAAGATACCCACCTACGCCACTAGTTAATTTTTGAAAGTTGACCATCACAGGGTCTGTAACTAATCCCCCATAACTATCAATAGTCCTAGCAGTAATTAATGTCTCGTATGATATGTTGTTATTATTTTCAATAGTCTCTTGCTGTGAAGTGTTTATTTGTAATTCTTCAACTGCACTAATTAATAAAGCCTGTTCGGTAAAAATATCTACATCAACAGTTTGGAGCGCAGTTCCATTTGCTCCCATATCTAAAGTTTCAGAGAAGTTTTCAGGATCTTGTATGGTTGCTTCGATTTGAATAGTTTCAGAACCACTTGGAATATCAGTTCTATCAATGTTTAAATTAGCGGTAGCTATACCAAACTCATTAGTGTAAATACCAGAGCTACCACTTGTAATTAGTCCATAAGAACTTAAATTTCTATAGTAAATAGGGACATTTTGAACACCAGCACCAGTAGAGTCAAGAGCAGTAGCTTCAAATGCAATAACATAGGTCGAATCAGGAAAAGCATCTTCTAAAACCAGGTCATAAGTACCATCACTATTGTAGTCTTGAAATAAATCTGATTCTAGCTGAAAAGATCTAACATAGTACTCTTGTGGAAAAATTTCAGATGTTACAACTAATTGAAATTGATCAGTGCAATTTTCACATGTGTCAGGTCCATCAACAGTTACTCCGAAAGTCACAATGTCATCGCTTGTTCCAGGAGATGTCTGATATTCAACACTTGCAACCCCGTTTGCACCGGTTCTTGCTGAACTAGAAGTTAATGACCCTGATCCCGAAATTTTTGAAAATGTTACGTCAATATTGGGTAGTGTAATTCCAAATTGGTCTGAAACAGAAGCATTGATGTTCGTGGTATATATATTATTGTCAGGAACTTCTAAAGTATTATTTGGAGCACTAGTATAACCTGTTACAGAGTTAATTAAACTTTCAGGAGAGATTAAGGAAATATTAGTAGTTTGTTCTACAGATGCATTATATTCATCAGTGTAAGTTACTTTTACTTCAAATTCACCTAGAGCAAGATCGTCAAGCCAAATACCTTCAACAATTCCATTTACATTGGTTTCTCCGATATTAGTTTCATCCGTACTAACTTGAAATTCATCATTAACTCTAAACTGTCCCATATCTATGTTGTTTTCATTAGAATTAATTTTAGACCAAGAAAAAATTAAGTTTTGATTTTGATGACCACCATCAAAAACTCCATCAGACTCATTATCAATCTCAAGTAAAGCTGTAATCTCAAGTTGATCCAATGCATTGCTAGCTGCATAGGCACTAGTCTCATCGCAATCATCAACATTTGGATCACAATTATTGTTATCAACAAAAAGCGACAACCTGTAAGAAAGCTCCGGAGGCGGAGATGCTACTGGTGTTCTTTCATCGCAAGAAAGAAATAGTAGCATTATTATAAGACTGAAAGATAAAAAGCGTTTTAAAATGTTATTTTTTTTCATGATAATCTCCTGGAAGAATTTATTTTTCTTCACCTTTACTTAAATATTCTTTGATATACGCATCCGTGGCTGGCCCCCATATTCCATCAACATCTTCATCTGGCATGCCAAGTGCTTTTTGAAGCTTGACAATTTCATCTTTATCGCTTGTTTTTTTAACAGAATCAAGCAATTGTTGAAGAACATCTTGTTCTAAATCATTCATTAAATCCGCCTCAAGACCTTTTATCGCATTGCTAACTCCTATACCTGAATCCTCAAAAGAGTTTTCTGTATCTTTTCCAACAATTTTAGGTGTAATTTGAATAATTAAATCAGTTTTATTTTCAACAATTGAGTTATGAACAAATAATTTAGGACCTATCCATGGAATTCTCCATAAAAGTGGAAACTTACTTTGAACCTTTTTCTTATCTGCAGATAAAAGCCCAGCAATTACAATTGTCTGATTGTCTTCAACTCTAATAGTTGTAGTTGAAGTTCTTTTTTTAACCCATGGTATATTTCTGTCTGGACCAATAAAATCATAAATTGAACTTACTTCAGGGGTTACTTTGGTTGTTATGAAGCCATCTTTATTAACTGTGGGTAAAATATGAAGCTTTATTCCAACTTCTTCTCTTTGTACTTGAACCTGACCACCTACACCTCCGCTTGATAAAATGTAAGGCACTACATCAACCATTGAAATTGTAGCTTCATGACCATTTAGAGTGACTACTTTTGAATTAGCTAAAATATCGGCTTTGTTATTTTTTAATAAAAAATCAAGAGTAACATCGAAAGCAGTCAACTGTCTACTTAATCCGACTTCATTGTCTGAACTTAATCTTTGAAAATACATTTCATCAGGAAGTTCACCTAAAGTGGTTGGATTAAGATTTTCAATAACTGAGAAAGTTCCATCTCCATTATCTAATAGAGATGAAGAGAGTCCTGGAATAAGTGACCCAGATTGATTGCCCCCACCCAAATCAATAGGTTGACCTGTTTCAGCAAATATTAATGAAAGTTGAGATAGCTTAGCCCAATCTATACCTAATTTATCATCATCTGTTAACCCAACTTCAATAAGCTTAGCCTCAAGCATTATTTGAGTTGCAGGAACATCAATGTCTTCAACAACTTGTTCAATCTCTGAAATCTTCTTGGGACTCGCACTGACTAATAAATTATTTCCGGTTTTATCAACTGTTACTTGTTCTGTAATATTTGAAAGAAGCGAAGCAACATCTGTTGCATTAGCATATTTAAGAGAAATAACATAAGGCATAACACCAACATCTTCAAGAAGCTTACTAGATTCTGCTACTAAAATTGAATTTCCTACTATTTCATAACTTAGGCCTGCTGCACGAACAATTAAATTTATTGCTTCATTTACGGGTACATTGTCTAAATGTATTGTAAGTAATTCACTCGAGTTGACATTAGGACCCGTGACAATGTTAAAACCACTCTCTGATGCAAGTATTGAAAGCAAGTCCGGTAGATTAGTATCAACGGCATGAATTGTTATTAGTGAGTCTTCATCATTTGCAGCGATAGTTGTGGTACCTATTATTGTTGCTAATATTATTAAAAATAATTTATTTTTCATTTTTTCCTCTTATTGTAATTTTTATTTAGTCTCAAGATTTAAGATTTTTATTTCATTGTCCTTTTTTAATTCTATATAATCAGAAAATATTCTGTGAATGACACCATAATCTTCTAAAGCTTCATTTTCTTTCAATATATAGTTATGATTTTTATAGTCTAGAGAAACTTTTGAGTTTGTACCATCGCCTTTGAATACAATGGCAGACAGTCTTGGGGTATTTCTTCTTGCAGATTGATTGTAGCCACCTTCAAAACCTGGTAAAATAATTACATTTGAGAGATCAGTTGGGTCAGTTATGGTTTCTGGCAATTCAAATTCATGCTCTCGCTGACTTTTTAAAGAGATTTCTAAACTGTTCATACTTTCTTCTAAATCACTTATTGCACATTCAAAACAATCTGCATTAATTTGATATTCATCAAGCTCTTTGTCTGTTTTTATATAAACATTTATTTTTTTATTGTTATTAGTCAAGACTGAGTAAAAGTAATTTGATGACAATGCTTCAAGAGCCTCTTCTTCAGTAGCTTTTAAGTCGTCTAACAAAACAAAATCCCATTTTTCGTTATCATTTAAGTCTATAAACTCCTCACCTTCA
>TARA_B100000674_G_scaffold481564_1_pt1 | contig 14203 bp, 12 predicted proteins | sample TARA_B100000674 | Tara Oceans TARA_B100000674 (sample SAMEA2622759) | marine metagenome | biome: marine biome (ENVO:00000447); feature: surface water layer (ENVO:00002042); material: "saline water (ENVO:00002010), including plankton (ENVO:xxxxxxxx)" | depth 5 m
AGATAAGGAGAGGTAGGCAGGCCGAGCTCTTCTGAAGCCAACATTCTAATTCCTTCCCTATTCATTGTGAGGCTGACTGCTCTTGCTGTGGGACAGACGTTCGCTCCCTGAGCCTCAATGTCTACCAATACACTGGTAGCAATTGCTTCTATCTCTGGAACAAGAAAATCTGGTTTCTCGAAATCGATCAGCCTCTTTAAGCTGTCTGGATCTTGCATATCAATGACATGAGCTCTATGGGCAATTTGCATGGCAGGTGCGTTGGCATATCGATCCACAGCCACCACTTCCAAACCTAATCGCATTGCTTCTATTGCAACCTCCTTCCCTAATTCGCCAGAACCCATCAACAACAGACGGGTGGCGTTTTCACTCAATGGGGTGCCAATGATTGTTTTTTTATTCATTATGAACTCTGACTCCTGGGTTAAATGCTGATCGCCCCTATGTCCTTTTTCCAAAACCAAGTTTCGATATTAACTCTTCTTTTATTGAACTGCTTTCCACTTGGTAGAAACAAAAATCTTTTCGGTCACTATATTTTTTCCTCAGCTCATCAAACAACCACCCTGGGGAAGAACCTGAAGAATCAGACGTCATATGCCTCATTTCAGAAGTTATATCGCTTAGTGGCATTACTATCTCGAAAAGGTTAATCAGGTTCTCAGGTTCTTGAATAATTACCGGCTTTCGTTGGGGCACGACTATGTCTGAATTTTTCAGTACTCCATTAGTAAAACCAAAATATTCCTTTAATTTCCGAACCAATGCTGAGACGGCCCTCTCTCGGGAATTTAGGCTACTACCAGCAATATGGGGTGATGCTCTCCAAACTACTTGGGCCAAGCGGCTGTTTATCCGAGGCTCACCACTCCAGCAATCAAGCGCCACATACAAATCATCTCTCTCTTTGATCACCTTTAATAAATCCAACTCATTTATCACCCCACCCCTCGCGGTGTTAATAATCAGAACTGATGTTCTCAATCTTTTGAGTTTTTCTTCATCAAATAAATCCTTAGTCGGAAACTCTCCAACCTCATTGTATGGAACATGCAAAGTTACAACATCACAATCCAAGATTTCCTGTATTGTAGAGAATGTAGACGACCCCCCATCCCGCTCTTGCAAAGGAGGATCATTTATCAGGGTCTTTATTCCCAGGTGACCAAGAATCATTGCTAATTGCTTCCCAACATTTCCGTACCCTACAATACCAACTGTAAGTACGAAAGGAGAAATTCCCCTAGAAGCAGCGTAAGAAAAAATACAATTAACCGTATACTCCATTACGGCCTTGGAATTGCAACCTTGTGTAGAGAAAAAATCGATACCCGATTTTGCCAGATAATTGACGTCGACGTGATCTAGACCCGCGGTGGCAGAGCAAACTAACTTAACTCTACTATCGTCCAACAAATTTCTATCAACTTTTGTCACCGATCTGACAATCAAAACTTCACAGTCTTCTAGTTCACTAGCATCAATGGTCCGTCCGTCAAAACTTCTAGCAGAAGCTAGTTCTTTTATACGACACTCTATTCCAGTTATGTTTTTGTCAAAAAGAATTTGAGCCGATTCCAACGGAGTACACTTTATCTGCTATTCAAGAAAGACTCACTCTCTTTCACCGATTTTGCTTCTCGACTATCTGATAGCAAATCCTGCCTCGAAACTTGCAGGGTAATCAAGGCACTGCTGGCAATATAAATAGATGAGTATGTTCCAATCAAAATTCCTACGGCAAGAGCAATGGAGAACCCCCGAATCATTTCGCCTCCAAAAATATAAAGACACACAACAACAGCTAGAGTTGTTCCTGAGGTGACAAGCGTCCGGGACAGAGTCTGGTTTAGAGAACCATTAATAACTAAATCAGCATCTTCATCTTTCTTCAGCCGGCGGAAGTTCTCACGAATTCTATCATAGACCACGATAGTGTCGTTCAGTGAATATCCAATAACGGCTAGAATTGCAGCGAGAACTGTTAAATCAAACTCTAAGCCCAAAATGGAAAAAAAACCGACTGTCACTAACACATCATGTACGATAGCAGCTATGGCCCCCACCGCAAATTTAAATGTAAACCTTACCATGACGTAAATTAGTATCCCTCCTAGAGCGTAAATCAAGGCGAGAAGCCCATCCTCTGCCAGCTCTTGACTAACTTGAGGCCCCACAAAGTCTACTAACCTTATTTCCGAACCTGGTAGGAGTTCATGCACTCTTTCATTTAGTGCGACGCTAGTCATATTCTCGAGAGGAGGCAACCTTAGTAAGATTGAATTAGCTGAGCCAATCGTTTGCACCGACGCACCCTCGTACTCTGAGTTCTTGAGACTGGCCCGCACATCTTCTAAAGAAATAGCATCCTCATAAGCGAGTTCTACAGCTGTTCCTCCAGTAAAATCAATACCCAAGTTAAGACCACTAAACAAGAGCGAAATGACCGCAGAGACTAATAAAAAAACCGAAACAAGATTTGCTAGCTTCCTCTTGCCGACGAAATCGAATTGTCTTTTAGCTTTTATCAATTTTCTCATCCTAGATATTTAGGTCTTGAAGTTTCTGCTTACCATAAACTAAATTTACCACCGCCCTAGTTCCCATGATGGCAGTAAACATCGAGGTTAGAATCCCCAAAGATAGCGTGACAGCGAATCCTTTAATTGGTCCCGTGCCGAAACTAAATAAAACTATAGCTGCTATCAAAGTGGTAACGTTAGCATCTGCTATTGTCGAAAAAGCCTTATTGTAACCTGCGCTAATACTCATTTGGGGAGAGTTGCCGTTTGCTAGCTCTTCTCTCACTCTCTGAAAAATCAGGACATTTGCATCGACAGCCATACCAACAGTTAAGACTATGCCCGCAATACCAGGTAGTGTGAGAGTGGCTTGCAGCATAGAAAGTAGCGCTATAATCAAAATAAAATTCGTCAAAAGAGCCACGTTGGCTATCAGTCCAAAGCCCCGGTAGTAAATCGCCATAAAAATTAGTACAAGAAACATTCCTAAAACTGTTGACTGCACTCCCATCCTAATATTTTCAGATCCTAAACTTGGTCCAATCGTCCTTTCTTGAATTATTTCCATGGGTGCAGCCAGAGAACCTGCTCTCAACAAAAGGGCCAGGGTTCTCGCTTCATCTGTTGACTCGAGTCCACTGATTTGAAATCGCTTTGAGAGCTGATCACGAATTGTGGCAATGTTTATCACCTCTTCAATTGCGCGCCCATCACGTTGCTCGATAAAAACAACAGCCATAGGCTTTCCAATACGTTCCCTCGTTGCCTTACTGAAAATCCGAGCACCTTTGCCATCCAAAGTCACAAAAACTGCTGGACTACCACTTTGTTGCTCCAACCCCGAAGAAGCATCTATAACGTATTTGCCAGTTAGAAGAACGCGTTTTTTGACCAGCACAGGAGAACCGTCACGCTCCTTCAATAGTTTCGCTCCAATGGGAGTACGTCCACTTTGCGCAGCAAGTCTAGGGTCCCCGTCAAGAAAAACCATCCGAAATTCTAAGGTTGCTGTAGCACCGAGGATCTTCTTTGCTAGAGCAGTATCCTCCACACCTGGCAATTGAACAACCACTCTGCTCGCGCCCTGTCGTTGAATAACTGGCTCTGAAACCCCAAACTCATTGACCCGATTTCTGAGAGTAGTCAGATTTTGTTGTAAAGCATTCTCAATACTTTCTTTCATAGCTTCTTCGTTCACAACCAAAACGACTGATTCATCCTCTTCCGAGTCTAAAGTGAGGTCCTTAAATTGTATTTTTAATAATGATTTGCCAAGTTCTTTCATACTTGAATCTAGAAAGACCAACTGTAACTTTCCAGATTCTCTGCGAATCGAACGATACCGTATGCTTTCTTCGCGAAACGCAGCCCGCAATTCAGAGATGACTCGCTCCAGATTTTGTGTTTCTACGGAAGCGGTGTCTACCTGCAACAAGAAGTGGACGCCTCCTCGAAGGTCCAGCCCCATATACATCGGCTTAGCGCCAATGTAAGACAACCAGTCGGGGCTTGTTGGAGCCAATCCAAAAGCCACTACATAATCATCTCCTAATTTTTCTCTTATGATTTCCGCAGCCTGCCGTCTAGCAGAGTTTTCCGGAAAAGTGATTTCAATTTGCTTCGTAGAGTTCTTTACCTCTTTTACCTTTAACTTATTCTCAGCTATGGTAGTTTCCAACAGCTTCAGAATAGATATGTCTACCGCACCACCTCTCCTTTCAGAAATCTGCAGGGCAGGATCTTGAGGGAAAATATTTGGCAAAGCGTATATCCCGCCCACTAACAAGACCGTGAATAAGAGAAGATAACGCCACAGAGGATAATGATTCACTTTGTTTTTAGGTCCAATAATTTAAACAGAAATTTAACAAAATAATCGTTAAGAATTCGTCTTGTAGGTGCCTTTCGGCAATACCTGCGAAACAGCATTTTTCTGTAAATTAACTTCAACACCTTTCGCGATTTCTAACTTCACAAAATGCTCATTTACTTCAGTTATTTTACCGAGTAAGCCCCCATTCGAAACGGCCTCATCACCGGCGGTGAGCTCTCTTACCATCTTCGTGTGTTCTTTTTGGCGTTTCATCTGTGGCCTTATAAGAAAAATATAGAAAACGACGAAAAGAATAATAAGCGGAACGAATGACGCAAGACTCGAGCCCTGCGAAGCGGCAGGCGCTGTTTGCGCTACACTATCTTGAATAAAATAACCCATGGCTTTTCTTGGTACCTCAGCTGGTGGAATGTTTCTAGCTCTTATATGGTATTAACTACTATTCTAACAACAATGTCCTAACGTAACTATCCGTATACAGAAATTAATTTGTTTTTAAATTCCATAAAACTACCAGCGATAATGCTGGCCCTCATTTTTTGCATGAGTTCCAGATAGAAATGCAAATTATGAATGGTTTGGAGTTGGGCTCCTAACATCTCGTTACATCGATCCAAATGGTGCAAATAAGACTTGGAAAAGTGCTTACACGTATAACACTTACAATTCTCGTCAATTGGATTTAGGCTGTATCTATTTGCAGCATTCCTAATTCTCACTACACCATTTTGTGTAAACAAATGACCATTCCGGGCATTTCGTGTAGGGAGAACGCAATCAAACATATCGACGCCAGAATCAACTGCGCGCACTAGATCGGAGGGGGAACCAACTCCCATCAAATAACGGGGCTTATTTTCTGGCAAAAATGCCGTTGTATGTCTTGTCATCAGCCCCATCTCTTTTTTAGACTCGCCCACTGAGAGGCCACCGATTGCATAACCTGAAAACCCCAGAGCAACAAGAAACTTTGCCGATTCTTCGCGCATATCGGGAAACATCCCGCCCTGCACAATCCCAAATAACGCGCCAGGATTTGCACCGAAAGCTTCCTTGCTCCTCAAAGCCCAACGCATCGATAGTTCCATAGATCGCCTCACCATAGTTTCATCATGGCTGTAAGGCGTGCATTCATCAAAACACATCACCAGTTCAGAGCCCAAGATTTTTTGCACCTCGATAGATTGCTCGGGAGACAAAAACACCTTGTCACCGTTGACCGGAGATTTGAAGTGAGCTCCCTCTTCGTCAACCTTAGCATTTGCCCCCAAACTGTAGATTTGAAAGCCACCTGAATCTGTCAAAATAGGCTTATCCCAATTCATGAAGCGATGAAGACTACCGTGCTTTTTTATGATCTCCATCCCCGGCCTTAGCATCAAATGGAAAGTATTCGATAGGATGATCTGAGCATTTAATTCCTTTAAATCTTTGGGAGAAACGGATTTAACACTTGCATAAGTGCCTACAGGCATAAAGACGGGAGTGCTAATTTCGCCACGTGTTGTTGTAATCTTTCCAGCTCTAGCCAGACCATCTTTCGCCTCCAGTGTGAATTTTGCTTCAATCATTCTAGAGAGATTTCAGTCTTGGATACTTTTTGGGATTAACATAGCATCACCATAGCTATAAAAAAGATACTTCTCTTTTATGGCGTGTTCATATGCTTTCTGCACCAAACCTATGCCCCCAAAAGCACTGAGCAATACGAAAAGAGTAGATTTTGGCATGTGGAAATTCGTCAACAAACAATCAACGACATTAAAACGAAAGCCAGGCCGGATAAACAATCTCGTTTCACCAGTGTATGGTTTAAGCCTCCCTGATGACCTAGCGATAGTTTCTAAAGCCCTCAAAACTGTTGTCCCTACGGCGAATATCCTACCCCCCTCTTTCTTCACTGAGGTAATTTGCTTACAAAGCCTTGAGCCTATGACAATGCGCTCTTCATGCATTTGGTGATTATTTAAATTTCCACTCTTAATGGGCAAATATGTTCCTGAGCCTATGTGAAGAGTTAAAAACCCCACGTCAATGCGCTTTTTTGCTAGAGCACCCAACAAAGCATTAGTTATGTGCAAACCTGCGGTAGGCGCTGCTACAGCACCTGGTTTGCTTGCAAAAATGGTTTGGTATCTATCGATATCAACCAGCGAATCTGCTCTTTTTATATAGGGCGGAAGCGGAACATGTCCCGAGCGTCGAAATATTTCCTCCAAACTTTCGGGGTCACGACTCGAAAGTATCCAAAAGAGGTCTTTCTTTTGAGTTATGGTCAGTTCTCCAACCGGCATAACCTCAAGCTGATCGTTAACTTTGAGGGCTCGATTGGCCCGCAAACGGACCAAAACATCGTTTTTCGACAAGACTCTCTCCACTAAAATTTCAACTTTGCCACCCGTCTTTTTTCTAGCATAAAGACGAGCAGGAATTACTTTAGTATCATTCAGCACCAATAAGTCACCCTCATTTAAGAACGAGGGTAACTCGTGGACAAAATTATCTCCTAGGGTTCTAGAACCCATATTTACAGCTAAAAGTCTAGCGTCCCCCCGATTGGAAGACGGTTGTTGCGCAATTAAGCTTTGTGGCAATTGAAAATCAAAATCTTCGAGCAACACCTGTCAACCATTTGGATTTAGTTAAGCTATTTGAGTCCGGTAGTATATAATATTTGGGAACGTGCCGGGATGGCGAAATTGGTAGACGCGCCAGATTCAAAATCTGGTATGGGAAACCATGTGTGGGTTCGAGTCCCACTCCCGGCACCATTCAAAATACCACCAATCCAAATTACCGCACGACCTCATATTGTTCCACGTAACGAGACAAATAATCAAATTGCTTAATTAAGTCTTGGCCAGCATTAAATTGGCCCTTTGCGCGAATGAGATTGTGCTCAGCTGATGACGAAAAACGGGTCGAATCCCAACCAAAATGCCTCTCCTCTAAGACATCTAATAAAAATCTAGCAGACAGCTCAAAATAAACATATAGAGTGCCCAGCACCAATTCTTCTATCTCGGGTTGACCAAGAAAGCATCCTGCTACGTTTGCATAGCCCTCGAAAGCTGACTTGAATAAGTTGGAGTCGAAAACACCGTTTTCTTCATCTTCACCCATAGGATTACACCATGACCTAAAAGCATCACCTAATTCAAGCGACAAAGACGCGGGTCCCACCGTATCTAAATCCAGAATACATTCAGCTTTTTTTTCATCTGCTGAAAAAAGAAAATTACTTATCTTCGGATCTCCATGTAACACCTTCATGGTACAGCCTGTCATCGGGGGTAACTTATTTACGGCCGCGAGAAGAATTTCTGCCCTGCTTTTTACCTCAGAATAAAAGGGCCCTGCCTTGTTTGTTTTTACGGCCTTTTCGAGCTTCTTTAGGTGCAAATGAATGTCGTGTGAGCCCAAGGTCGTCCTGAAGTCTTCGTCCTCATATCCTTCCAAAGCCAGATGAAATCTCGCCAACAAAGCCCCTGCCTCCGACGCCTGCAGATTGGTTTCAACTCTTGTTGGAGAAAACCCTTCCAGAAAGCTAAGTAATCGCCAAGACTCTCCTTTATAGGTCTCTATAAGTTGGCCGTTTTCACACTCCAAAACATGGAAAGTCTTCAACCCACTAGATTCTAGATGAGAAGTTAGTCTATGTATTTTCCCGGTAACTTCTGCTGAGAATCGATCACTTATTTTCTGTAAGACAAAGGTTCTTCCGTCGGAGACGTCAACTTTGAAACTTTTGTTGATCAAACCTGCCTCCAGCACTTGAAAAGACACCAGTTGCAAGTTCCAGCTTTCAAGGACTAGGCCTAATCGCCCAAAATCCTCCTTTGATTTTTGTTGTCGCAGATTATCCATTTAAGATAGATTAAGCATTTGAAGGGTCAAAGCCTCAAAACCTGACATTATTTCTAGCAAAACCTTTAAATTTCATTGCAATTTAAGCCCGCTCTCTCTAGTGAAGATTTTGTATTTTTACCAGCAACGATACCAATCTTACCTGCCGCGCTTAAGTAGCGGTCGCAGGCTTTTGACATCGACGTACAGGAGACAGACATCACCCCGGCCCTAAAAGACTTTATCAGACTGTCACTTCTTCCAAATAACCCGTTTACAAAAGAACGATCCGCCTCTGCGACTGGGGTTCTGGAAGGATCTAGGGACCTAATAGAACCCAAAATCGACTCTTCCAGCCTTTTTTCTGAATGATTTTCAGCAAACCAATCAAGTGACCGCCTGAAATCGGTCACGGTCTCGAGCAATCTAGGATCTCGGTAAGAGAAAAATTTAAAGGTTCCATTATCCGCAAAATAGCCCGAACCAGAACCATAGGCACCGCCCTTTTCTCTGATTTCGGCGTGCAGAAAACCGTCTTGCAGGTATTTACCCAGAACAAATAACGCGGGAGCATCAGAAGAAGTCTCCTCCACTGCGGGAAATGCCATGGCGCAAAAATTCACTTGCGAATCAATAAGCCAGGCATCTGGGCTGTGTTCACCTATATTGCAGATATCAAGAGGAGCAGGATCAACGTAGTTAAGTGGGAAAAAAGCCTCACATTCTTCAGACGCGCCTTTTATTAGCTTTTCTTCTCCCATCACCATTATCTTGGGACGTTGGTTCGCAAGCTTCATCCTAATCCTTTCAAAGTTTAAGAATACTTTTTCCAGCAAGTCGCCATTTTTTGATAAGAGAATCTTTTTGATACTACTAACTGCAGAGCCTCCCTCCCATATTTCATCAAGTGCAGTTCTTTTAGAAAAGCTTCGACTAGCTGCAGTCATGGCTAGTTGATGCCCTCTGGCAGTGAGCGACTGCTCAAGTTCCGACCTAGTCTGCTTTAATAAATCAGACAATCTACCCTTCTCGTCGAACCTCACCTTAGCAATTAGTTGAGCCGCAATCTCTGCTATCTGTTTTCGCTTCTTTCCTAAACCTTTACCGTTAATTAATAGAAAACCTACCTGTTTATTTTTGTTGGCAAGATCGGGCTTAACTAAACAAGAAACCGAAAAATCGCCCACAATACCTCGTTTCTCTATAGTAGTTATATAATCGTCATCACCACATCCAAACTCCGTCAAGTAGCCGCAAAAAAGCGGTAATAATTTCAATTCCTCTTCACTGAAATTAGTCAGTTGATAAGCCAACCTAAGTCGAAACACTCCATTGGAATCCACTTCGTAGGTAAATGAAGAGGGAACGGACTGCTTGGGCTTTAGAAGACCACGCCCTTCGGGGATATCCGATAAAGTAACCTTCGGCAATATAGACTCGTCATCGGTCTTTGACTGCCGCTTTTTCAGCGCTTCAGTTGCATCGCGAATTTGGTCCATCTCAGAATATCCCATTCTCTCAAACCGTTCTCGTAACTCAGCAGATTGGGCCTCCATTCTAGGATCTGGCATATTCGTTGGCAGCATGGTAACCGACGCGTGATGTGGATTAGTCAAAAATACGCGAGTTACTAAACTCTTTATGTACGCGGGATCAGACAATCTACTCCTCAAGTTATCAAGAGCTGGTGTTAAATCGAGCATTTGCAAAGCATCTTTTCGGTAAATAGTTGCGGAAAGTATCCTCCCCATTAAACTAAGCCCGTGTGGGTAGGTTCCCCCACCCCAGTCTCGTTGGTCTAACTCCAACCTATCTAGTGATGCAATCATACTTTCGGATGGCAAACCGTCTTCAGCCAATTTCTGGAAACAACCGTAAATTTCTTTTTCTACATCTTTTAAATGCTCTTTATTCGCCCCCTCGACCCCGCAAATAAATGCTATTTGCCTTGTGGAGTCATCGATCCCACAAAGCTCCGAAGGCGCATCAGCGCACTTTAATGTTTCAAGCAGCTTTCTAAGTGGAGAACCACTGTGCTCCAGGAGAACCGACGCCAAGAAATGCATCTCCAAGAGTGAATCGGCATCTGTACTGTTTCCAAAAACCCACCCCCAAATGGCATGAGTCGACCTCTCGGGATCTAAACTAGTTTGATAATTTACGACTAGGCTTTGCTTTTTAGAAAAAGGCTTTTGTCCAGTGATTTCAATGATCGGACTTCTATTTGAAAACTTCCCGAGAACCAGTTTTTCTAGTTGCTCCTGATGATCCTGAAAAGGGAGGTCGCCATAGGTCATGAAGACAGCATTAGTCGGATTGTAATGCTGTTTGTGAAACTCACACAGCTGTGAATACTCTAGATTGGGAATCTCACTTGGCTCTCCTCCACTGTTGTTAGCATAGATTGTGTCAGGATAAAGTGCTTTGTGGAGGTGGTTCCAAAGTTGAGCTATTGGAGAGCTCATTGCCCCTTTCATCTCATTGTAGACAACCCCATGATAAGATAATCCGCCACCGTTTTGATCTTCTTGATTTTCAACTCGCCACCCCTCTTGAGCAAAATCCAGGCGGTCTAAATTTGGGAAAAAGACAGCATCAAGATATACCGACAGTAGATTGTTAAAATCCTTTTTATTCCGGGTTGCAAAGGGATAAGCAGTCGTATCTCCCGCTGTAAACGCGTTCATGTAGGTGTTGAGAGACCTTCTCAACATCATAAAGAATGGGTCGCGCACTGGATAGCGCTTACTACCGCACAAAACAGTATGTTCCAAAATATGAGCCACACCAGTAGAGTCTGTTGGCTTCGTCGGGAAAGCGACCATAAAAGCATTATTTTCATCGGAGTTCTCAAGATGGAAATGCCTAGCCCCAGTTGAGGAGTGCTCAAATTCATAGAGTGTAACCCCGACAGATTTAAGTTTATTTTGAGACATCAATTCAAAACTACCCATTTCAAACCTCTTAAGCTATGTTAGAAACTTCAGTGTACTATCACCCTTAACATCATAAGGCCGCAGGTACTATCTAGTCTACAGCGTTGCCTTGGCAGACGAATCAATTAATCCTATTGCTAGGTGAATGAACACCAGTTTACTGATAATCCTAGATAGCCGAATTAGAACCTCTGATAAGATCCGAAGCGGAGAACACTTTAATAAGAAAAATTTAACCTCACAAAAAATATCACTAAGCGCCAAAAAAAAACCATTTCCTGGTACAATGTCTTGTAGATATCGAGGAAACATATGTAAGTTCAACGCTTCAACTATTTAGGATAAGGATACGTGCATGGCCACTGAAAGTTTTAAAGGGACCGAAAGCTACATTGCCACAGAGGATTTAATGATGGCAGTAAATGCTGCTGTCACTCTGGAGAGGCCGCTTCTTGTGAAAGGAGAACCTGGTACTGGGAAAACCATGTTAGCTGAAGAAGTTGCTAGATCACTCGGAAAACCGCTTATTGAATGGCACATAAAATCAACCACTAAGGCCGCCCAAGGTTTATACGAGTATGACGCTGTCGCCAGGCTTCGAGACTCTCAACTGGGAGACTCTAAAGTTCACGACATATCGAATTACATCGTGAAGGGAAAATTATGGGAAGCTTTTACAGCCGAAAGTCAGCCGGTCCTGCTTATTGATGAGATAGACAAAGCAGACATCGAATTTCCTAACGATCTATTAAGGGAACTCGACAGGATGGAATTTTTCGTCTATGAAACGAAAGAAATGGTTCGAGCAACCCACAGGCCTATAATTATTATCACGAGCAATAACGAGAAAGAGCTTCCTGACGCCTTTTTAAGAAGGTGTTTTTTCCACTACATAGCTTTTCCGGATAAAGAAACGATGGAAGAGATTGTTGGCGTCCACCACCCAAAAATCAAAAAGAAATTACTAGCAGAAGCGCTAGAATGCTTTTTTGAACTCAGAGAAATACCAGGACTGAAAAAACGCCCATCTACTTCCGAATTACTGGATTGGATAAAGCTGCTTTTAGCTGAGGACATACCCGCAGATGCATTGCGAGAAAAAGACACACAAAAAGCTATCCCTAAGCTCTATGGTGCTCTGTTAAAAAACGAGCAAGACATGCATCTGTTCGAAAGATTAGTTTTTATGTCAAGGAGAAGCGGTGCTAGCTGAACTCTTTTATAAGTTAAGGGAATTTCAGGTACCTGTGTCTGTCACGGAGTATCTGACACTACTTAGTGCCATGGAAAAAGGTATTTCTGGGCTCAATATAGACAGTTTTTATTTTTTAGCACGAAGCGCTCTGGTGAAAGATGAGCGATTTTTCGACCGTTTTGACATTGTTTTTGGAAATTATTTCAAAGGGCAAGAGGCGCTATTCGAAGAAGTCATTGGAGAAATACCACTCGAATGGCTACAGGCCCAGAAGCAGCTCAACCTCTCTGACGAAGAAAAAAAACAAATAGAGTCGATGGGTGGATGGGATAAACTGATGGAAACTCTAAAAAAACGCCTTGAGGAACAAAAAAAAGCGCATCGGGGTGGTAGCAAAATGATTGGCACCGGGGGTACCTCGCCCTTTGGAGCGGAAGGGTACAACCCCGAAGGAGTAAGGATAGGTCAAAATAAAGGGCGAGAGGGCAGGGCGGTAAAAGTTTGGGATAAGAGGCAATTCAGAAATTTAGATGATGAGGTTGAATTAGGTACAAGAAATATAAAAGTGGCACTTCGTCAACTACGCAGGTTTGCTCGAGAAGGCTCGGAGGAAGAGCTAGATATTACTGATACTATCTCCTCTACCGCAAGAAATGCGGGAATATTAGATGTCAAAATGGTGCCTGAACGAAAGAACGCAGCCAAGGTGCTTCTCTTCCTCGATGTCGGCGGCTCGATGGACCCATACGTCAAAATATGCGAACAGCTGTTCTCAGCAGCCAGATCAGAATTTAAACACTTAGAACATTTCTATTTCCACAATTTCTTATACGAATCAGTTTGGAAAGATAACAACATGAGAGCAAATGTTCGTCTGCCTACCCAGCAAGTAATGAACACCTACGGGGCTGACCATAAATTGGTGTTTGTTGGAGACGCTACGATGAGCCCATATGAAATTATGGCTGTGGGAGGAAGCGTTGAGCATTGGAATGAAGAGGCTGGAGCAACTTGGATCGCTCGACTCCTTGCTATTTTTCCCTACGCCGTCTGGCTCAACCCTCAACCAGAGCAATATTGGGGAAATATCCCTTCTATTGGGATGGTGAAAGAACTCGTTACCGACAGGATGTTTCCCCTTACCGTTGATGGCCTCGAAAGGGCGATGAAGGTCCTTAAAACCGCAGTCTGAATTAAGAAAATTCTCGACCTTGATTCAACATTAAGAATGTAGGTATTTATGAATTTACTTGGTCCCATCGTATTTTTGATTTTACTCGCCTTGGGGATACCTTGGTTTTGGCCCAGTGGTAATTCTGTTCTAATCTTTGGGCTTCCAGCATGGGTTGTAAGCGCTATAGTGGTATCTGTACTGTGTTCAGCATTCACGGCTTATCTACTGCGTAAACCGTGGACGCATGAAAAATCTAAGACGCAAGATGGATAATCTACCGACTTTAGGAATAGGCGCCTGGTTGTTCGTCTCAACATATCTACTGAGTTTGCTAGGTATTGGTTGGCTGGCAAGAGGTGCACAAAAAAGTAATACTTTAAAGGACTTTTATCTGGCGGGAAATGGCTTCGGATTCTTAGTCCTTTTCCTCACTTTTTTCGCAACCCAATATAGCGGCAATACTTTCTTTGCCTTTACAGGGGCTACTTATCGAATCGGTTTTGGTTGGATTCTCAGTTTACACTTCATGACAGCTGTAGTTGTGGTTTATCTAATCTTTGCTCCGAAGCTTCATGCTTTAGCAAAAGAAAAAAATTATCTGACTCCGGCTGATTTTATTGACGATAGATATTCTTGCAAACTCCTTAGTTTAGTAATCAGCATTATAATGATTATTGTACTTTGCAATTTCAC
>TARA_B100000674_G_scaffold210189_1_pt1 | contig 14188 bp, 4 predicted proteins | sample TARA_B100000674 | Tara Oceans TARA_B100000674 (sample SAMEA2622759) | marine metagenome | biome: marine biome (ENVO:00000447); feature: surface water layer (ENVO:00002042); material: "saline water (ENVO:00002010), including plankton (ENVO:xxxxxxxx)" | depth 5 m
ACCATACAATAGTCACGATTCTATTAATATTACCTATTTAACCGATCATCATTTCAATGAAATTAATACATGGGAACATGATCATAATTTAGTTCCAGCCAGTATGCCCTACCTAAACCAAGATAGTACAATTTGGTATCCCTGTAAATCAAATAATCCAACCATGGTATCTGGAGGGGTTGGAGGCCTCATACAAAAAATTGATTGGAATAATAATATCATTTGGGAATTTTCTGTATCTAATGATAGTCTTCAACACCATCATGATATAGAACCCATGCCAAACGGTAATATCTTAATAATCGCATGGAGCAGAAAAAATTTACATGAAGCTCAAAGCATGGGTAGAGAGATTATTGAAACTCCTTTACAACAAATGTGGAGTGAATCTGTTTTTGAGATTAAACCTGTAGGGACAGATTCAGCAGAAATTGTATGGGAATGGCATTTATGGGATCATTTAGTTCAAGATGTTAATCCTAATTTATCTAATTATGGAGCTATATCTGAACACCCTGAACTACTTAATATTAACCTTGGTCAAGTTGGATTTGGTATGAGCAGTTTTGGTTCAGACAATGCAGATTGGATCCATTTTAATTCTATTGATTACAATCCTTATCTCGATCAAATTGTTTTATCCTCAAGAATGATGAATGAAATATACATTATCGATCATAGTACAACATCTGAGGAGGCAGCTAGTCACTCTGGAGGAAATTCAGGAAAAGGTGGAGATTTTTTATACAGATGGGGAAACCCTCAAAATTACAATAGAGGTGGTGAAACAGACCAAGTACTTAACAGTCAGCACAGTGTCAACTGGATTGATATTGGTTATCCTGGTGAAGGAAATTTAATAATTTTTAATAACCTACAGTTTGGGAACAACTCTGCTGTAATAGAGATAGATACTCCAAATGATTTTGATGGAAATTACACTCTTAACGACTCTGAACCATATGCTCCAGAATCTTGGAACTGGATGTTCTACAATCCAAGTATTTTAATGCCTCAAATAATTCAATCTGGTGCTCAAAGGCTTCAAAATGGGAATACATTTATCACAACATTTAGTGATTCCAAAATGATTGAAGTCTCTATGGATGGTGATGTTATCTTAGAATACTCACCTACTCAAAACTCAGTTATAAACAGAGCTCAGAAATATACTGAGAATTATTTATTTCCAAATACTGGTGATTTAAATAACGATAACGATACTGATATATTAGATGTTATTTTATTAACTGTGATTATCATTGAAGAAGAAGCTTACAATTTAGTAGCAGATATAAATTCTGATGAAGTTATTGATATCCTTGATATTGTTTTATTAGTTAATCGAATATTAAACTAGATTCTCTTTTTTAAGATCTCAATAGTACTAGACAATATTATCAACGCACCAAAAGAAGTTGATATCATAGCAAATACCATTAGTCCTCCAATATAATTAATTGGAATGATAGCTGAGAAAAGTAATGCTGCAAAGCCCATGTTAGATGCAACATCAAGCAAAATTGGGTATCCAACTTCTTGTGATGTACAATAATTAATATCACCTTTACTCATATTACCTTTTGAATTATTTATATAATTTGATATATAATGAATTGAAAAATCAGCTCCAACTCCAATAATGACAGAGGTTAACAAAGCTGTCAAATGACTTAACTCAATACCTAATAAGCCCATCAATCCAAAATTCAATATTATCGCTGATAGCAAAGGAATCACAGATAATAATGCCCAAATTAATCTTTTAAAGAAAGCTAGTATAATGATAAAAATTGCAAAAACTGATGTTAAAATACTTATTACAGATGAATTAACAACCATAGAAACGAAGTCTTTTAAAAATACTAGAAGGCCTGTTGCCTCAAGCTTTACTTTCTCATTTTCAATCATAGAATCTATCTTCAACTTTACCATATCTGCAATTTCAGAAGCTCTATCAGTTGAAACCGTCTTCATTTGAGCTAATATTAGAGTTTCATTTATAAATGGTTCATCAAAAAAAATATTTTCTAAATCTACAATATTTGATACTGACAGAATATAATCCTCCTGATCTACCTCACCCCAATCAACAGGATTTGTTAGAGCAGATAATATTTCATCATCATTATCAGGCAAAGTATAATCGTCTAATTCTTTATTGGTCTCAGAGTTAAAATCTTTATCAAATTTATATTGACTAGTATTTATAAGATCAACAAATGATATAGATTTTTTAATTTCGGGCACTTCTGTTTCTAGAAATAGTTGCAATTCTTCAATTAACTTTAAATTTTTTTGTCTTAAAAAGTCTCCCCTTCCTCTTACTACAAAATTCATACTCCCATCTAAATTATTGTCAACAAAGTTTGTACTTTGCCTAATTTGAGTATCTTCTTTGAAAAATTTAATAATATTTACCTCGACTTTGATAAACCACAATCCAATTAGACTAATACCTACAATAAAAAGGCTCGAGAAAAGTGTTTTTTTAGGATATTTTGTAACATAAACACTTATACGTTTAACACTTTTTTCTAAAAAATTATCTTTATTAAATACTTTAGAATTTAAATTCCATTTTTTAATTATGAGAAGAGAAGGTAGCAGTGTTGTAGATACTACCCATGCCCATAATACACCAAAAGAAATAACGACACCAAAACCTACCATATGCGGGATTGGTGAAAAAGTCATTGATAAAAATGCAATCGCTGTAGTGATAGATGTTAAAAATATAGGTGTCCTAAGCTTTTGTAATGCAGATATGACTGATACTTTAACATCTTTTGTTTTTTTTAGTTCTCTAGAAAAACGAGTAGAAATATGAACTCCATCTGAATTAGCAATGGTTAACAATAAAATCGGCATCGATGTACTTAAAATTGTAAAATTAAAAATATTATCTCCAGTAAGGCTAAACAACCAGCCCATAAAACCAATCATACCCATAAGTGATAGAAAAATCACACACAAAACGCACATAACAGCATATATACTTCTCAAATTAATTAATAAAACAAGAATCATGATGCTAATACCCACAAGCATTAAAACTCTAATATCTTTTTTAATTAAGTTTGGAGTCTCGCCTGTTAAATAAGGCTGACCTGCAAAGTGACACTTATAATCTCCAAGCTCTGATTGATAAATTTTTTTAACTTCAGAAACCAACTCTGCATTATTTATATTATTTTGAGGGACAATAGCGATTGAAATAAAATCGTCCTTAATGAATCGATTTTTTATTATTTCGTCGTATCCAGAAAATTTTTCTTTTTTTTGATCTGAAAAAATATCCAACTCAGTAATAGATAGAACCCTATTTACCAATTGATTTCCATTACTATCTGTTGCTTGATATAGCTTATTAGAAAAACTTGAAATTCTATTATAGAATTTGGAATCGTTTAAAATATTGTCATGCTCAATTGCAGCTATTAGATATTCTGTCGAACCAAATTCATTTTGAATTTCGTCCCAAATTTGCTTAGAGGGGATCTGTTCCGGAAACATTTTAACAAAATCATCATCAATGAAAATCCACTTGCTCCCTAATGCTAAGAACGCAGATATCATTAATACAATGATTATTGTTAAAACAGGTCTGTCTATAGGATAAGTTGTATATAGACGTGTTAAACTATTCACTAAGTATGATATTGATTATAACTACAATATCTAAAACGTCTAAAACAGAATCTTGATTGATATCTGCAGCTTGTAATTCAAGGTTTGAAGGATTTTGATCATCATTTACTACAAAATTCATTATACTTACTATATCTAAGACATTTATTAGAGCATCAAAATTGATATCACCTGGGATAATCGTATAATCTAAAACAGTCAGATTAACAGGAATAGTCTGAAGAAATATATTTTCAGGATTAACTATGAACACTGAAGAATAAACCCCTGGCTCCATACCATATGAGTTTATATCCACAAAATATTCATTTGAGTCTCCTAAACCTAAGGATGTATCGTTAAAATCTAATTGATAATAATCGATCCATGATGGTTTTCCACTAAATGCGATAGATTGATTATTAGTTACAAAGAAATTATTATAAACAACCTCATGACCAATTTCTCCTGATTCATTTATAATACCAATGGTTCCGGAATCTGTATCATCTATGTCGCCCATATCTCTATAATTAATCTTGATGTAGCCATTCTTATACAAAACGATTTGGAAGTCATATGTTCTACTGGCGCTAGTCCAATGAGAAACATTGTCATACCAAATAATACATTTATCAGAATCAGAGTCAAAATAAACATTTCCCTCCCCTACATCATTATCCTCACTTCCGGAAGGGTTTAGGTCATCCCAAAAACCAATTATAGCGTTTCTAGGACTCTCATCAGAGAAAATTGGTTGATTATTCCAACCATCATTATCCTCACCAAAGCCAATCCAACCATTAGGGTTGACAATTAATTCAGAGTAAGTATTGCCATAAAATTCAAAAGGAAAGCCAATTGACAAAGGTAGAGTTGATTGATCATTTTGAATGAATGTTAAAGAGATAGCGTCTTCAGATACATCTTCCCATTCATATTCTACATTATCACTTTCAACAGAATTAGTCCAAGCGTATCCCCCGTCGTCTACATTTGAATAAAGATCTGTAAAAGGTGATAATCCGATGTTATAATTTAAAATTGAGCCCTCTTGACCATCATTTGAAACAGAAAATGAAAAACTTTCCTCAGTATCAGGCTGAACAGATAAATCAAAAGAATTTTGTGAAATATCTAAAGATGGCTGCGAGAAAATTGCTGGTAAGCGAGTAGTAATAAATAATGCTGACTCATCTTCTAAAACATTGGATGAAGGAGGATATTCATCGTTAAAGGTATACTCTAATCCAACAGTTCCATACCAGTTCTCAATTCCTACAGAGCAATACTGTCCATGTACCACTGGGCCATCATAATTTCCAACAGGGTAAGATCCTTCACTAGTATTATTAAACTCCTTGAATTGTATCTTAATCTCATCATCTCCAGTTGGAGTAGATTCACCGCTGTTGTACAGTATGACTTGGAAAGTTTCTAAGTCATTATCTGTATAAGTACGTACTTCGGACCATTGAATAACTAAATAATCTTCTATACTATCATAATACCATAGAATCTCTCCACCATTAGTTGTTTTTAGATCATCCCAAAAAACAGCAATCATAGGAGAAGGTCCTCCAGGACCAGGTAAATTATAGTTTCTAAAGGACGTCATTTCAGTTTGCCCCATAGCAACCCAACCATTTGAACAAATAGTAATCTGATTATAATCTTCTCCGTAAAAAGTAAATGTAAATGGAATATTAAAAATTCGAGAATCATCTAAATTGTTTCCACCATCGCTGATAGGTAATTCTGTACCTAACCCGCCATAGTCAGGATCAATTTCAATCCATTCGTATGTAGGTGCCCACTGATAGTTCGAATCGCTTTCGTCATAAATGTAATAACCATACTCATCAGGCCCTAGCGGATCAGCTGAGGAAACTAAGCCAATTTGAATATCCGAATTTAACTGCTCTATATACCCATTACTTGAAGATATATTAATAGGGATATTAACTATTGAACCATTAACAGCATTATTTGATGCAATAATTGTAATGATGCTATCTTCATTTTGATCAGATAAAGGTAGAGTATCTATATCTAACTGACCATTTTCAATATCAATAATATCTCCATCGTAATTAATTACTGCAGATAGATTTTGCAAATCAATAAATCCATTATTATTTATTATCACTTTAAATTGACCCGTCTCACCCGGATCTAATATCATATTATTATTCTGATCTGATATTAATACTAGTTCTATGTCAGCACTTCCATAGTTTACTTCAAACGGAATCACAAAAGACCAAGAGATATCACTACAGTTTACTTCTGCAAAAACATTAAATAAATTTGTGTTATCTGATGGAAAGTTATCAACATAAATTGAAATATCTTCAACTTGAACGCTACTGTTTGAAGATAATGAATCAAATTGGAATGAGCCGTTTTGAATTTGCAAACTAGAATAATTTGAATTAACCTCAACATAGCAATCTTCTAAATTTTCATTTGATATATTTTCAAGAGCAAAGCTCATCTCTACAGTTTCACCAGGATTTATTGTACCATCTGAATTGCCTTGCTCAAAATCTGAAACATCAACGCTATCTAATGGTAACATGATATTTGGCAATGAATTACTGATTTCAAATGATGTTTCGCCCGGTACACAGTTCTGACATCGAGAAGTTACAATTACATTACCTAGATTCTGATAGTCTAGATTAAAACTAGCTCTTCCAAAATAATCAGTCATAGATGACAATGCATATTCATCATTTTTGTATAAAGTGACGATTGCATCAGAAACCGGCCTACCTTCTTCATCATTAACAATAACATCAAAATAGTCGCTGCTTTCAGATACTACTTGAAGGTGAGAGTTGTCAAGCACGCTTGGCTTTCTTGTCCATAAATGTGTTAAAGGGTCTCCCATAAGATTGTTCCAACTTGCAAAAAGATAAGAGTTATCGTTAGGGTTTTGAGGATAAGTATCAATCAACGCCATTTTGCCATATACAAGGGCTAAACCTGCAGTCTCTGCCTCGTGAACAAAGATACCCTCAAACATTCCCATATTAACTATATTATTAAATGCTGTGTGAGTATAGGATTGAGATGTTCCAACCACCGCAACAGCTCCAGCTGGACTAGCAACAGAGCCTGCTCTTAAAAGTCCTTCTACAACAGATTCAGAATCATCAAGAAAATTATTAACACCACAAGTTAAAGTTGATATAAAAGGTAATTTATAGCCATTATTTAACTGATTAACATCATTCATGTTGAAATTACTAAATCCATAAAAACCTCTGTAATTTAGATATGAGATTCCTGAATTGATTTGCTCTCGCATAAACGCATCAAAATTAGACCCACTGTACTGAGTGTTAATTACATCAATACCACCGTTATTTTCCATTATCTGTTGAATATATTGATTAGTAATGACAGTTGAAATACCAGAGTCGTAAGGATCTCCAACTAAAGCAGCAGTTGATATCCAATCACCTATCCCTCCGTAAGCTTTTTCATAACCAATAATTTTTTGTACAACTGTTGCAAGCTCAGTACTACTTCTCACTGAAATTCTACCCACAATAATTTCTGGTAGTAAATCGTCACCCTCAATCAGCGTGTAAGGATAATCACTTTCTCCGTGAGCACCACCACCACCTCCACCAGCAGAAACATCGTAAGTAGGAACAGATACACTTCCATTTGCATCTCCGATAAAGCAGAGATATTCTGGAGGATTTTCCCAATTGTAATAAGCATTTACTATATAGTTTCGAATAGCTGTTGTAGAATTTCCAGTCTCATTAGTTGAAACTAAATTCACTTCATACCCCTGCTGTTTTCTCCAATTAATAAGAGCCTGAAGGTAAGGGCTACTCATAACATCCGGGTCAGAGATATATAAAATTGATGGAGTTTGATATTCTCCTTGGCGAGAACTAAAAGGAGTGAGAGCAATATCGTTCATTAACTCCTCAAATACTTTTGATTTTTTAAAATTTGGAGAGGTTATACTTTCCTTGTTTTGCAATTCAATATTTACAGATGCACTCTCTAGAACCTCAATATTATTTGTGGCGTAGTTATATTTTACAGGATCTATTGATATCTGAACCAACTTCATACCTCTTAAAATGTGCTCTTTGATAGATAAGAAGCTTGAAGATGAGTTATTTAAATTATTGTTGTCTGAAAAATCGTATAATTGAACAGATTCATCATTTAGAGAAATAGAATAATCAGAGTCTACATGGATAAATTTTGAAAACCGCTCCTTTTCTTTGCTGTGTTCATCGTTATCAATTAGTATAATTTTATTATTGCCATTTTCATCTATAACACTATAATCATTCAGAATAAAATCAAGTGAAATTTTATCTTTAGATACATAATTAGTTACAAAAGTCTCATTTTTAGAAATTAAAAGCGAGCACAAACAAAATGTAAGTAATATTATTTTTTTCATTAAACTCCTAGTACGATGTTTGTAAGTAATACTACATCTAATATGTTAAAAATCCCATCTGAGTTGAGATCTCCAGAGAATTCCTGAGATAATGTTGGCTCCGTATTTTCTAGTACAATGTTGATTAATAGAACCACATCTAAAATGTCAAAAATTAAATCTTGGTTTAAATCCCCTATCATTCCACTCTGTGTTGATACATAGCATCCTGTTCTAGCAGGATTAAAGCGAAACATAGATGTGCTCATATTCATAGGCTGTGAAACTTGCTTAATATCTAGACTCACGAGTCCCATTCCGTTACCTGAGGTAACCTCCATATCGCCATCATTATCAAGGTCCATAATTATTGAAGCACTTGTTATTTGTAAATCTGATGCAATAGATCCTTGCTCAAAGTCCTCACCCAATAAAGTTTTTAAAGATATATCTGAATTAGAAGTAGCGATAATCTCTGGCTCACTATCACCATTCAAATCTTCAAACAAAACGCTACCTACTACATCATTGCCAATTTGAACTGGCCAGCCTGGTAGATTTTCACCATTTAAATCTAATCCATAAACAAAACCATCATCACTCCCAAAAAATACACCAATTCCGTTATCTAAGTTTATAAATGTAGGAGATGAATAAACATTACCATCAGTTTCATAAGAAAAGATTTGCTCACCGTTTGAGTCTACGGAATAAATCATATCGTCTTTTGATCCAAAGAAAATAGTTTTGTCATTGTTGTAGTCTAGAATAGAAGGTGCACTTTGTATCTTATCTCCAGCTAAAAATGGAAACCCATCTGCGACTACACCATTATCAAGAATTAAGTATAAATTATCATCATCTGTTCCAACAACAATGTCATCCCTACCATTACTATCAAAATCAGCTAATGCGACTCCAATTTTCACCTTTTCACCTATTGAAAAAGGGAAATTTTGTGAATTACTACCATCATGATCAACAACATATACCTTATTATCTGATGAACTACCTGGCCCATAGGATGCGAAAACAATCTCTAGCTGAGGATCAGAATCTAAATCACCAATTGCCGGAGTACCCATTAAATAATGCTCTGTCTCATAAATCCACTTCAAGCCAAACATATCAAATGCATAAACCTTTTTATCTTTAGAACATACAACAAAGTCCATATAGCCATCCAAATCTATATCAGCAGCAGCTGGGGCTCCCCATATTTGGTCACCAGTATTGAAAGGAAAGTAGCTCGATAAAGCCTGATTAGCATTTGCATCCAACACATTAATAGTTCCGTTATTGTCTCCATAAATTATTTCTAAAGTCCCATTATCGTCTAAATCTACAATAAGCGGACTTGATTTAACTGTCCCATCAGTATCAACTGGAAAACCATTTTGGTTAAGAGATACATTTATATTAATACTAAATTCATCATAAAATGCTTCTCCAGATAATCCTTCAGCCATGACATATAAGACAAAATTTTCAGTACCAATCTGACTATCATTAGGAATATTTACTAAGAAAGGATTACTCTGATTGGAAAAAGAGCTACCTGAATTTAGGTTTGGTAGAAAAATTTCTTCATTAGATACAGAAATATCATCTGATAAAGGTTCTAAAACTAATACGATATTTTCAGCATTTTCCCATGGAATAAAATTTTCTACAGTAATATCAATGCCCACAGTTTCTCCCGGATTGACGACTGAATCACCATCTCCATCAACTTCATAATAATTACTTGATGTCATCACTAAGTTGGGAGCAGCTAAACTCTGAGGTTCAATGTTAATGATTGCACCTTGCCCTGAATTAAAGCCATTTAAAGCACTTAATAGGAAATATCCGTTTTGATATCCACCCCAGCCCCAATTGCAATGAAAATAATCTCCATCGTAGCCATCAATATTCCAAGCATGACCTCCATCGTTTGAATACCCAACGTAGATTATTGGTTTATTACTATCCAAATCCTCATGAATTAATGCCTTATAAACCTCATCAGAATAATCTTCAGGAAATATCTGACTCATAGTATTTTTAAACAAAAAATAATTTCTCATAGCATAATACGTTGAAGGATTTCCCCCAAAAACCTGAGCACCAGAACCATCTACACCATATCCCATATTTACAGAAACTCCAGCATGGTAAAGTAATAGAGCTGATGCTTCTGTACCGTAATTATCAGCCATATTACTATAATCATAAAAAGCATCCTGAAAATTTGCATATTGATAGCCATAATCCCAGTGATTGTATGCATGGTCTCCTGAACCAATCTGAGGATAACCCCAATAGTACATTATTTGCCCCATTGATATTGCAACACATCCAACCAAAACATTACCTCCTGGCCCATTTGAATCTTCTGGGCACATGTCGTTCCAAGAAGATCCTTGGTCCCAATTGCAAGAAAGCAATGGGTTTACACCTCTAGATTGCTGATAATCAAAATTTTGAGAATAAAGTCTCCACAGGCTCCTAATCTCTTCAGTTGGTTCTGAATTATTAATATTCATTTCCTGAATGTCATCTTTATATTGATTAAACATCCATTCAAGCTGGATTGGCAAATTATCTTGCCTGTAATTATTTTCAAAACTGTAACCCAAAACAGGCATTGCTGCATCATTTCCGGATACAATTATGAAACCTGTTGGATTTAGAACAAAGACATATATCAGATTATTTTCACCTTCTGAAATAACCTCTACGGTATTTAGGTTGTAAATATCACCCGTTCTACTTTCAAAAAAATTTTTAGATATTGAAGTAGCTGTAGTAATATCAACTTGAGCAGAAAATAAAAGAGTGGCTGTAAATAATAATATAAAAAGACTGTTTAACTTCATAATTCACCTTATATAATTTAAAAAAATATAATCATTAAAATTGATAATTTAGAGCTTAAAAAAGTAACAGGATGTTAATAATTATAAAATCGAGGTTTTGACTTAATTTTAGTATTGAATATCTTATCTAAAAAAATGAATGTAGAGGCATAATTTCCATCAAATTTAGAATGATGCAAATCATGATGTTCGTTTGTACCTAAAAATGGAAGAAACTTTACAATTATATTAGATTTAATGCCTGAATGAATATCAAGCTCATGCAAGTTTCTAATAACTAACAAAGTCCAAAAGGAATAGGTGCTAATTCCACCTAATAATAGCATTCCTATAAACGGACCAGGCATACCTCCCATCCATTCTAAAGGGTGTGTATATAAATATTCTGATGGGAACGGTGTTGTTGCTCTATGGTGGATAGAGTGTATTTTTTTATATACATACCTATTTTCATGCATGAAACGATGAAAAAAGTAAAAGTACATATCATCAACAAACAGAACAATAATAACTTCTAAAAAAAGCCAGTTGATTGATATAAAATCTCTAATTATATAGTTAGAAAAAAAATACAACCCAAATCCAGTAACTAAAATTAGAGTAAAAAGATTAAATAAAATTAACGGTAATCTTTTTTTTAGGATATTTTCCTTGTAAGACCTGGACTGTAATTTCAAAGAAATCAAAAATTCCTTAGATGTAATAAGATATGAATAAACTAGACCAAAGAAATTAGTCAGCAACATTATTGATAGGGTTACTATTATAGAATTTATTTCCATACCAGAATAAGCTTACAACTTAATATAGTGAGAAAATCACAACTATAATGAAAAATATTTTATTTTATCAATCTTTACTATTTTAATAAAGTGACTTTTTGAGATTCAATTGAATTTCCAGATTGAACAGTAATAAAATAAAAACCACTTGGCTGAATACTTGCATCCCAAGTAAATGAATGGTATCCATGTTCAATACTCTGATCTAAAATCACATCAACGACTTGACCTAAAACATTGTATGCCTTGATGCTCGTATGACCACTTTTAAATAAATAAAAATCTACATTTGTCACCGGGTTAAATGGATTTGGATATATATCTGATAAAGTAATTTCACTTGGCATCTCAACACTAACTTCTCCACTAGAACTAGCAACAATCAGATTGGTGATTTTAAAGTCACCATTAAATGAAATTAGATTTTCATTTTCAGGAAGTACAAAAATTATAGTTGATTCATTTTCAGTTGTACGATAATTAGAAATCAATGAATTATCTATTAACTCAAATGAAAAATCTGAATCATGAGACAATGTAAGCTGAACACCACCAATAAGGCCATCAGATAGTATATTAATTTGATTATCAATAATTTCTAGCTTAGCATTTTTCGCATCAGTAATTCTGCCATCTAATGCAAGATTAACAACCATTACAATATCCAATACATTTACAATGCCATCATTATTTAAGTCAGCCGTACTGTAATTAATATCTTGACTGCCAAGCGCCATATTAACAAGCTGAATAACATCAAGAACATTGACAATTTCATCCCCATTTATATCTCCAACTACATTATTAAAATCTGAATTAACTGTTGGAAATTGAATATCATCAATAAATGCAGCATCATCACACCCTGTATTAGTACAATCAGTTGATCCACCACCACCATCTTTACTATATGTCCACTTAAAAGTATGATTACCCTCTAACACTGGGTATGAAACATTTACCCAAGGAGACGGACCTGAACTGGATGGCTGATATTGAGCAACTTGGACATCATCAATGTAAAAAGTTAGACCATCATAAAAATTACTACCGGAAGGGCTATACTCTGATGAAACTCTGTATGAAAAAGAGACATTACCATCCTGCAAAACATCTACATTGACTTCTACGGACGACTCTTGGTTATCTTCTATTAATCCTGACCCCATTGAGTAGAGACCAGAATTGGAATATTCTGATGTTAAAGACCAGTCTGCATCTCCTGATGAATTCCAAGAAAATACGGGAGTGCTCTCAAATGATTCTGTCAATGCTTGAACTGAAAAATCATATGTATTGCTCCAATTGCTATCCTCACTATCCATATTCATTGTAATAGAAAATTGATGGCCATATGGTGCATTGCTCAATACGCTGAAAGATAATGATAGTAAATCGATTTCATTTTGTTGCAAGCCGCTGCTTGAGGCTAGTCCAGTAATTACATTTACATATGGATCGTTTGTAAATAATGATACATCGATAGAACCAGAGTCTTCATTACCTAAATTCTCTAAATAAATTGTCAAATCAATTTCCTCTCCTTGGTTAATGGTGTTATCAGGCCCCATATTAATATCGACATTTGAAACAGTTACGTACGCACCGTCAGGAGACATTATCATTAAGCTTTCATCGTAAGTGTACGCATTGTAGTAAGTTACAACCAGATCAACTTCTCCTGGAACATTAGATGACGATCCAATGGGTATAATTGCAATACCCCCATCAGAGTAAGCAGATCCCAATAGCTCCCCATCTCTTGATATAGCTGCTAAGGCTCCATCAACTCCAACATCAACTATAAAATCTTGCTGGCCAATTAAGATCATACCATCATGATTAACATTTAAGTTTGAAGGAGAATCAGTTCTAAGGTTTAAAGAAGGATCTCCAAATAAGGTCCAGTAATTAGTTTCATTTGTACCCGAACTTCCTTGGGCATCATTCATATGCATACAACCGTTCGTAGATATACCTCCAACAGTCTTTGTAAAGTTATTATCATAATTATCTGTAATTATAGCATTCATAGCCCACTGTCCGTGCATAGGTGGCTCCCAGCTTTGAGAAATAGTAGAACCTAAATGAGCGATTGAGCCGGTTGGTTGACCATTATTCTCAGATCTCATCCATGCTTCTGTAAAGCACTCATTTGTACTGTTAAACTCACCTACATTGCAACCAACTGTAATCACAAATGGTAACTTTCCAATATTGTTTAGAGAGTTAACTTGAGAAGCGCTTATAGCAGCTCCATTTCCCCAACTTGAGATTGAGCCGTGTCCAGTATAATTAATTAGACCAACGCCTGAATTGATTGAATTTATTCCGCCTTGAGGTGTCCCACCAGAACCGTCGTATTCATATTGATATGAACCATATGTATCGGATATCAATGTAGCCCAAAGCCAATCTTGAAAGTCATCATCAGTATAGCCATTCATACCTGGCCCTTGATTTGAAGCTATACCTAGCGCATTGTTAAAATG
>TARA_B100000674_G_scaffold121194_1_pt1 | contig 14141 bp, 8 predicted proteins | sample TARA_B100000674 | Tara Oceans TARA_B100000674 (sample SAMEA2622759) | marine metagenome | biome: marine biome (ENVO:00000447); feature: surface water layer (ENVO:00002042); material: "saline water (ENVO:00002010), including plankton (ENVO:xxxxxxxx)" | depth 5 m
AGTTTTTTAGGAGCGCGCCAATAGGCGCGCTTTTTTTAATTAAAATCAATATGTCAGGAATACAAACCATAAGAAAAGGGCTCACCGGTAACATTACTAAAGCAATTGTAATAGCCATAATAGTCACATTCATAGGCTCTGTTGGGTGGGCAGGGTTTTTTTCTCAAGGAAACCTAAATGTTGTAGCTAAAGTTGGCTCAAAAGAGATAACATCTACCGATCTGAGTTTTGAGGTTAGTAATCAACAATTTGCATTAAGCCAGAGATTTCCTGACCAAGAGATTGATGAAGAATTGCTTTTTAACCTTTCAAAAGAAGTCCTTATAGGTAAGTTCGCCGTTATAGATTTCTTAGATAAAAAGGATTTATTTCTAACAGACGAGTTTGTATTTAAGCAATTATCTCAAGAAGAGCAATTTCTAGAAAACGGTCAATTTGACAAGATCAGGTTTGATTCCTTCGCTAGAAGCATTGGATTTATACCAACAGACTATCTAAAAAGAATTAAAGAAGATTTATTGATGAACATATGGAATCAATCTCTCACACAGTCAGCTTTTGTAACCAAAACCGAGCTCGAGAATTCTCTTAAGTTAGCTGATCAAGAAAGAGATATATCTTTTATTCGAATCCCTTCAGATAATTTCAAGGAAAGTATCAAAATAGAAGAAGAAAATTTAGAGGAGTTCTATAACAATAATCTAGACGATTACGTTAATCCCGAGCAAGTAAAAATATCTTATTTAGAAATAGATTCCGAGAGTCTTGAGGAGTCTGTTGAGGTCACAGAAGATGAAATCCTTCTTGAATATAAAGAATATTTAGCAGAATTTGACTCGACTCTCAGAAAGTCCGTTTCTCACATTATGTTGAACATTACTGATTCACGTGACTCTGTGAAAGCAAATAGTGAAATTGATGCCTTGAAACTGAGATTGGCCGAAGGAGAGACTTTTAAAAGCTTAGTGCTAGAGTTTTCAGAAGACGAGGGTACAAAAAATATTGAAGGAAGTTTGGGCATAACCGATGGTACTTTATTGCCCCCTGAATTTGAACAGGCTTTAGAGGATATGGAAGAAGGTGAGGTCTCCGATCCAATCGAGCTTTCTTCAAGTGTGCATCTCATTAAACTGGATAAATTAATAAAACCAGAACCTGACTCATTAGAAAAAAGAACCAAAACTATCAAAGATAGGCTTGTCTCTTTGAGAGCAGAGGAAGTGTATGTAAATCTGTTGGATGAGATTTCAGATTTGACATTTACTATGGAAAGTATAGAAAAAATTGCTGAAGCAATAAATCAAGAAGTATTATCAACTGACTTCATCGCTGAAGAAGATCTGCCTGATGTAGTTAACATTAATTCTATTAGAGATTATTTGTTCAAAGATTTTGATGGTGGTGAATATCCTGAGCTTTTTGAGACTAGTCAACTTTCTGCAGTTCTTCTAGAGGTCAAAGATTATAAAAAAGAAACTCAACTATCTTTTGAGGATGTGAAGACAATTGTTGAAAACTCTTATCTCAATGAAGAAGCAGACAAATTAGCCAGTATTTTTCTTGAACAATCGCTTAATAGGTTGAAAAGTGAGGCTTCTTTTGAAGAGATCGCAGCTGCTCAAAGTCAAGAAGTGGAGACCTACGATAAACTTAAAAGAGATAGCTCATTACTTCCCGTAGAAGTTATAAACACAATTTTTGCCCTACCTAGATCGCAAGCTGGAAAGTCTTATGGATCAAGCATATTACAAAATGGCGATTCTTTGATTTACAGATTGGATACCGTCAGAGAAGGGGACAGCTCTTTGAATGAAGACAGTAAGGTAAAGTTCAAGAATTTATTAAATCAGCAAAAGACTATTGCTGAACTAAGCGACTTACAACAGTATTTAGAAGAAAATATTTCTGTAGTGAGGGTTAACTAGTTTCCTCTTCCAAAGATCCCATTGCGGTAGTGTTGAATCCTCCATCAACATAAAGAACTTCACCACTAATGCCACTCGCCATATCTGAGGTTAAGAAGGTTGCAGCATCTCCTACTTCTTTAGTTGTTATATTTCTACCAATAGGTGTGCGCGAAGCATTATAAGATAACATTTTACGAAAATTCTTTACTCCAGAGGCAGCTAAAGTCTTAATTGGACCTGCAGAAATAGCATTCACTCTATGTCCTTCTTTGCCCATTGAAACAGCTAGGTATCTGACACTCGCTTCTAGACTTGCCTTTGCTAACCCCATAACATTGTAGTTTGGCATTGTCATTTGAGATCCCAGATAAGAAAGCGTTAGAAGGGATCCTTTTCTGCCTTCCATTAATTTTTTAGCCTCTTTAGCTAAACCAATAAAACTATAACTACTCACATCATGGGCTATTTTGAAACCTTCTCTAGTGGTGACATCAGAAAATTCCCCATCAAGCTCTTCCCTCGGAGCAAATCCAACAGCGTGTACTAAAGCATCTAGACCATCCCAGGAAGAAGATAGATTTTCAAACACCTTTTGTATCTCATCATCAGAGGCTACATCACAAGGTAAGTAGGTTTCAACACCCCAATCCTTGCCTAGTTTTTCAACATTGTTTTTGAGCCTATCATTTTGATAGGTAAGAGCTATATTTGCTCCATTGGAAGCCATAGACTCAGCTATTCCTGCTGCTATAGAGTGCTTGTTCGCAACCCCAACAATCAGAATATTCTTACCTTTAAGCATATTAAGTCTCCCCAATATTGTCGTCTAGAAACGTAATCATTTCTTTATAAAGCTCAATTTTATTTTCTTCTATTGTAAATCCATGTTCCTCTGTGTCTTTAACCAAAGATTTATAGTCCTTACCTATCGCATTAAGCTCTCTTGTGAGGATCTCATAATTTTTGTAATGAGCCTGTCTATCCATCTTGCCGTGAACAAGAAATAACTCTGCTTTTATTTTCCTGACTTGCTTCGATGGAGAAAAGGCTTTCCTTATTTCAGGATCTTCGGGTATGACAGTTTTTAAATAAGCTGCTCCAGCTCTGAAACCTGGAATATTACCTACACTAGTAAAAGATTCCACATCATAAACCCCAACATATCCTATTGCACATTTATATAAATCAGGTTCACGTACTGATGACATAAGAGCTGCATATCCCCCATAACTTGCACCATAGATACATAGCCTGTCTTTATCAACTATGCCTTCATTTACTGCCCACAACGCTCCGTCTGTGAGGTCATCTTGCATTTCGGTTCCCCATTTGAGGAAGCCAGACTCTAAAAATTCTTGACCGTATCCTCCCGAACCTCTGTAGTTCAATTGCATGACAGCATATCCTCGATTTGCAAGCAGTTGAACTTCGCTATCGTATCCCCAGTAATCTCTTATGCCATGGGGGCCACCGTGCACAAGCATAACCATAGGAAGGTCATTACTTTTTCCTTTTGGTAGAGTGAGGTAACCATTTATTTCTAGTCCATCTCTTGCCTTAAATCTAATAGGTTTCATTTCAGCCATTTCTTTGGGATTGATCCATCCTCTGCGGTTCATCCCAAGATCAGTCAACTGGTTTGTTACGGTATTAAATGAATAAAAGCCGCCGGGATCTGTGTCGCTTCTAACTGATATGACGACTTCCTCACCATTAGAAGTTTCAGATCTCAAACCTACAATGTAGTCAGGGAAAGTTTTTTCAAGCGCTCTAATTTTTCGTCCAAGAGGAGCCTTTTTATCTAGCCAAATATATTCAGGTTTTCCATCAAATACTACCGCTGCAATAGGTTGATTAGAATCCTTATCATCTAGAGTGTACTCCACATCTACCCTGGGATGTCTGTAAATTTCTTCTAACTCTTTAGATTCAGGATAGTATTTGCATATACCAGTAATTGGGTTATTGACGGAACACAGAACTATTAAATTCTTACCATCATCAGTAAATGAAAGGGGTGTGATGTATCCATCTCCGTACTTACGTTTGCTATGTAACTCCCAATCGTCATTACTAGATTTTCTAAAATAAAATACTCTTTCATTTGAAGTATTTTCACCCCAAGCAGCCCTTACGACTTTATCCTCATCTAATAATACGTCTCCTCTTTGTGCGGGCGAAGTCGAGAGCTTCTTTTTTCTACCCGTGTAAATATCTACCTCAAATAATGTCGGGTAACTCTTATCATAAAAATTTACGAGTATTTTTTTATCGTTGTCATCTAAAGTGTCTACTATTTCGAAATAAGCTCTTCCAACACTACTTCTGCTCACTCTTGATGCTTTCTGTGTAACATCACCGATTATCATTTCTCTTTTAGAGCCGTCAGCATTAAATGCAAGGAATTGCCCAACTTCTCTTGGGTTTGCTAAAGATCCAAATTTTTTGGCTGCAGCTACACCAATCCGATCATCGTTGAGCCAAACATACCTGCCATGATACATATCATCACCGAACGAGTGAGCGTACAAGATTTTATTACTTTCTTTTTCAATTATGACTATCCTAGATGTAGTTTTATCTTCCATGTATGTAGCAAAATATCTACCATCGGGTGATATTTGGACGCTAGAGAATTCCGAGTCCTTAAAGAAATCCTCAACTGGCACCTCTGACGAGTAAAAATTAGTTAAAAAGATACTAAAAATGAAAAAAAGTGTAAATTTTGTCTGTTTCATGATTTTATTTTTTAATTAGTGCGTGGAACTTTGTCCTCATTATCTAAGAATTGCCACAGTAATGATAATAATTCAATAAAACACCTAATTGAAGACATTTCGTTATAAACAAAGAAATTATTTAAAAAGTGACAAATTTATTACTTTTTTGTTAAACTCCGTTCGTTATATTAATTTGGGGGACTCAAATGAGTTTATTTAAATCATTTTCGATAAGAACTTTTATAGTTCTTTCATTGGTTTCGGTCTACAGCACTGTAACTTTCAGTGAGGAAGAAGAAGCCGAGGATACTGTAGAAGAAGTTATAGTTACTGGTTCTCGTATTGCTAGAGCTGAAACTGATGGGGCTAGCCCTGTTATTGCTATTACGCAAGAAGACATTAGAGCAACTGGTGAAATGTCACTAGCTGAAGTTCTAAGACAATCAAGCATAAACAGCTTTGGATCTTTTCAGCCACAGTCTGGCTCTACCGCTCAATCTCAAGCGACTATTAGTTTAAGAGGTGCAGGCGGCGGAAGAACTTTGGTGCTTCTGGACGGAAAAAGAATGGCTGGATCGCCTAGTTTTGGCGGTGTTGCTAACAATGTTAATAGTATTCCTTTTTCTGCCGTAGAAAGAGTCGAAATACTTACAGACGGTGGATCAGCACTTTATGGATCTGATGCTCTAGCCGGTGTTGTTAACGTCATAATGAGAAAAGACTTCGAAGGTGCTGAGGCTTTCGTTTACAGAGGTAGACCTGAAAGAGCTGGTGGCGAACAAGAAGCTTTTGGTTTTACTGCTGGATTAACGTCTGATGTTGGTAATGTAGTTATTTCTTTTGAGCATGATTCAAGAGAGATCGTTTATATGGCTGATAGATGGTGGTCGCAACGTAATTTTATCGACGGGAAAGACGCTAACAGTGCTACTAGCTATTTCGATACACTTAATGCAAGTTTTTACTCTTGTAACATGTACTCATACGCAAGTCCTGGATTTGGTTACGAGGCTATCCCCGATTGCGTTGGCCAACCAGACTTTTTAGCAGGCGGTAAGACCTTCGATTATGGTGGCGGAGGAGTTGTACTCTATCCTTACAACCAAATCATGGCTGAAGATGCTTCTGCAGGTAGAGATACTTTATTTGTTAACTACAACTACGACATCAACGATAACCACTCCGTAAATGCTAGAGGTATAGTTACAAAAGTTAATTCATTTGGTAGGTTTGCACCTGTTGCAGGTTTCTTTGGTGTTAAATGTTCTAAGTGGGGTGGATGTCCTTACACAGCTGCTCAATTACAAGCTGGCTACGGATGGACTGAAGCTGACATAGCAGCTGGTTCCAGCGCGTTGGATCCTAATAACGCATACGACGATGTTTCTATCTACTACCGTATGAGAAGCGTAGGTCCACGTATTGGTCAAAACACAGACTATTTCACCGACTACCTTTTAGACTTCACTGGTAACATTGGTTTTGCTGATTACAGCATATTCATGCACCATTCCAGAGCTGATTACGGCCACATGGGTTATAACTACACTTTAAAATCTGTCGCTTCGAAACTAGCTGAAGACGGCGATTTTGAATTTGCTAATATGAGTGACGCTCAAGCTGGAAAATTGCGTTACACCGAAGTAAGTGAAGATGATATGGCTCTGCAACATGCAGGTTTTACATTGATCGGTGACGTTGATACAGGCGTTGGTGCTGGACCTCTTGATTGGGTCGTTGGTTTTGAATACATGTCAACTGACTACAGTGTCCTTGTGGATGCTCAAAGAGAGGCTGGCAATGTCATGGGTTCTGCAGGAAGTTCTTCAGGTGGATATCGAGATATTCGCGCTTGGTTTGCCGAATTTAGATTACCAGTGACTGATGATATAGAGCTTAACTTAGCACACCGTGCTGATGATTATAGCGACTTCGGATCTGCGAATAATTCTAAATTTTCTTTAAGATGGCAAGCAATGGATAATCTAGTTGTTAGAGGATCTTTCTCCGAAAGTTTCATCGCTCCAACTCTTGATTCTCTTGGAATGTCAACTTCATTCTCTGCAGACTCTGCTATTGACAGGGTGCAAGCAGCAAATGCTGGTGTAAGAGCTAGAAGTCAACAGAAACAAGTTTACAGATTAGCCAACCCTGATCTTGGACCTGAAACTGGTGAGTATGTAAATTTTGGTGTCGTATGGAATCCAATGGATAACTTGAGTGTTGTTGTTGACGCTTATGAGTTAACTCTTGAGAATGCCGAAGTGCTAATTACCGCTAATGATCTTCTACTTGCTGAGTGGGCCGGTGTTCTTGGAAACATTACTGAACCAACTGCTAGAATCGTAAGAAATCCTTATGTTGCTGGTTCAAGTGCTGTTGATGATGGCACTGGAATGTGTCAATACGGTCAAGCACAAAAAGTTGCTTGTTTAGGATCACTTAAAGAGATTTATGCCCCAATGGCTAACGCTGGAGGTTTTGAGATATCAGGTTTCGATGTTGCTATCGACTATATCTATGATACTGAAAACTGGGGAACGTTTAGACCTATGCTTGATGCAACATATGTTGACGAATACTTGACTGAAGATTACTTCGGTGGACCTTTTGTTGACAAAGCAGGTCGTAACGGTTTACCTGATATAAGAGCAAACTTAACTCTCGCTTGGGATAGAGGTGATTGGAGTGCTTATTATCAATATGAATATATTGCTAGCATGTATGAAAGTTCATCTTTTGATGTCGCAACTCTTACAAGTAGCGCGTCAGGTAACTTAGACTCTCATTCAATCCAAAACATTCAAGTTTCTTATAATGCTCCAACAGATACTACTGTAACTTTTGGTATAAGAAATATAAATGATAAGGATCCAATAATTGACAGCAGTTATGAGTGGAATTCAGATTTATATGATATCTACGGAAGAACATTTACTGTTAAGATCGATCAAAGATTCTAATCTTAAAAATTAAGAAAAGGGCCTCCGGGCCCTTTTTTTTATTTCTCGCGCTTGACTTTCAATTTCCTATTTTGATTAACAAGATTTAAGTTATAGGAACCTAATATTCCTTTTGTTATAGATACACTTTGATCGACCTTGAAGAAACCTTTCCGTGTAGCATCTAAAACTCTCCATTTCTGCCCGTTGGATAAAGTTAATATGTACTTATCGGGAGCATAACTTTTAACCAGAGTAATAGTGGTAGTGAGTTGATTAGGAATTTGAATCTTCTGCGTTTTAGCTATTACTTCTTCAAGATCAGAACCTTTTTTACCAAACAAATCTTCTTCATCTAGCTCTATCTCTTTTTCTTTCTTTACAATCTGATTTGTAATTTTTTTGTCTTGTGATGGTCTATTTAAAGACTTGTCATAGCAATCAAGTCTTGCTTGAGGATCTTCCAAATTCAAACAAGAAGATAGGTCATTTACTGGCTGCTTAACAATTCTTTTTGCTCTTTCTTGAGCTTCAGGAATAAATCCAAAGTACCGTGAATTAATTGACCTGCCATTATGATTAACTTCAATTCTAAAATCATAACGATTATTACTCATTATATTTTCAGATGAGAGCACAATACTTATTCGCCCATCTATTTTTTTTATTTCTTTTTTGAGCAAAGATACATCGATAAGGTTGTCATTTCCTACAAGGCTTTTCTTCGAGTTTTCAAGACTTATTTGTGAGGGACTTATCTGATCTTCAGTGGAAAGATTTATGGTTGCATAAAAATTTTCATCAGTTGAAGAAAAAACAGACATTTCTTTCAGTTCTAATGTCTTTAAATGCATAGACAGGATTCCAAAGAGGATAATTAGTGACTTTTTATTCATTTTGTTTTTTGTGATATTGCTTTCTTAGGCATGATAAAATGTATTTACTCTAGCTTAATTAAAAAAATCCAAATATGAAACTCAAAATTTTATATATAGTTCCATTGTTATTTCTATTTTCTTGTGGAGATAATACACCTCCAGTTGAACTTTCCCCTGAAACTAAGATCCTGTATCTAGGAAATGGCACCGAACCAAAAGATTTAGACCCCCATACCGTTACCGGAGTTCCTGAAAGCAAGATTCTTATGGCTTTGATTGAAGGTTTAGTTATAAGACATCCCGAAGGTAAAGAACCACTACCCGGGTTAGCAAAAGACTGGGATATATCTCTTGAAGGTAAAGAATATACTTTCTATCTCCGAGATGCTTTATGGTCGAATGGAGATCCAGTAACCGCTAATGACTTTGTTTATGCATGGAAAAGAATGTTACTTCCATCGCTAGGATCGCAATATCCTGATATGCTCTATGATATTGTTAATGCAGAGGAATTTAACAAAGGATTAATTACTGATTTTTCCCTTGTGGGCGTTAAGGCAATAGATAATAAAACTCTCAAGGTTACTTTAAAAAATCCAGCCCCTTACTTTATAGAATTGCTTGCACATTACACTACCAGGCCTGTTCACCAACCCACAATTGAAAAACATGGGGAAATAGACTCCTTGGGCAATCAATGGACTAGACCAGATAACTTTGTAGGTAATGGACCTTTTACGCTTGAAGAGTGGAAACTCAATCAAGTCATTAAAGTAAAGAAGAATCCTCTTTATTGGGATGCCGACCGAGTTAAACTGAATGAAATTCATTTTTTACCCATTGATAATGTTTCTCGAGAAGATTTCATGTTTAGGTCTGGTCAAATTCATGTTACATCTTCGATTCCTACCGAAAAAATAGAGGTCTATAAAGAAGAATATCCTAATAATATTAATATTAGCCCTTACTATGGGACTTACTATTATCGAATCAATCTCAATAAAAACCCTTTGGATAATAAACTAATACGTCAGGCCTTATCATTATCTATAGATAGAGAGAAAATAACTGAAAAAGTTGCAAAAGGAGGTCAAATACCTGCCTTTTCTTTTACTCCACCTGATCCAAATGGCTACTATCCCCCAACAAGACTCGAATTTGATCCACAAAAAGCAAAGCAATTACTAACTCAAGCAGGTTATACCGATGAAAATTTACCTACTTTCGAGCTTTTATATAATACCAGTGAGGGTCACCAAAAAATTGCTGAGGCAATGCAACAAATGTGGAAGGAAACTCTTGGAGTTAATATTGTCTTGACTAATACTGACTGGAAAGTCTACTTATCGAGACAAAATACAAGTGATTTCGAAATCGCAAGAGCGGGCTGGATCGGAGATTATCAAGATCCTAAATCCTTTCTTGATATGATGGTAACTGGTAGAGGAAATAATCTTACAGGCTGGTCAAATGACCTTTATGACTCACTCTTAGTCAAAGCTTCTCAATCTTATAGTCAAGATGAACGCTACAATTATCTTTATGAGGCTGAGAAAATACTTATGGACGAACTACCCATAATTCCAATATACACATATACAAGGATTTATATGAAACACGAAAGTGTTAAAGGGTGGAATTCTAATTTACTTGATTCACATCCTTATCAGTATATAGACATAGAGTAACTACATATGCTGAGTCTAATCCTTAGGAGAATTGGTATAGCTATACCTGTCTTGCTTACAGTAATCACTCTGACATTTTTAATGGTTCACTCAGCACCGGGAGGTCCATTTGACGAAGAAAAGGCTGTCTCTCCTGAAGTTTTGATGAAGTTGAATGAAAAATATAATTTAGACCAACCCTTAATTACGCAATATTTTGATTATCTTTCAGATATTGTGGTAGGTGATTTTGGTCCTTCATTTAGATATCCGGGTAGATCTGTAACTGAGCTTATTTCCATAGGGCTTCCTGTAACTTTTGAGTTGGCTTTATACTCTATTTTATTTGCCTTAGCAGTTGGACTTGTTGCCGGAATTCTTGGGGCGCTCAAACCAAATACGCCATTAGACTATATCCCCATGTCTACAGCCATGATTGGTATATGTATCCCTTCTATAATTTTAGGTCCTTCATTGATTCTTATATTTGGGATATGGCTAGAATGGGTCCCGGTTTCTGGTTGGGGCTATATGCCGGGAGACAAACTGCTTCCTACTCTGACATTAGGCACTTCCTACGCAGCCTATTGCGCAAGATTGACCAGAGGGGGAATGCTAGAGATCCTTAATCAAGATTTTATTCGAACTGCGCGAGCGAAAGGCCTATCTGAAATCCGTGTTGTTGTTGTTCACGCGCTTAGAGGGGGGTTAACACCTGTTATTGCTTTTTTGGGACCTGCCATGGCAGGCCTATTAGCAGGTTCATTTGTTGTAGAGACAATTTTTGGTATTCCTGGCTTAGGAAGATTTTATGTTGAAGCTGCATTCAATAGAGACTATACGATGATATTGGGCTCTTCTATTTTCTTTTCTTTTCTAATAGTAACTTTCAATTTAATTTCAGATTTAATAGCTGCGGTGCTTAATCCTAAGTTGCGAGATTAAAATGAATAGCAATAAGTGGAAAGATGCAATTGATAGGTTAGTTTCTAATAAACTATCTTTGTTCGGTTTAATCTACATAATTTTTATTATTACTCTGGCACTTATTACTCCCTTTATTGCTCCTTACGATTACGCTTATCAGAATTTAGAGCTGGGTCCTTCACCGCCTTCGCCAGAGCACTTGTTAGGAACAGACACGTTAGGCAGAGACCTTCTCACTAGAATGATGTACGGAAGCAGAGTCTCCTTGATGGTGGGGTTTTTAGCTACTACTGTAGCTTTAACTATTGGGGTAACTTGGGGAACTGTGGCAGGATTCGCTGGAGGTAAGACCGATACGGTTATGATGAGGATAGTGGATGTGCTTTATGGAATTCCATTCATAATCTTTGTAATACTTTTGATGGTTATTTTCGGACGAAATTTAGTTCTATTGTTCATGGCTATTGGTGCAGTTGAATGGTTAACCATGGCCAGGATTGTTAGGAGTCAAGTTATGTCGCTAAGTAAACAAGAGTTTATATTGGCAGCAGAAGCTATGGGTGTAAGTAAACCCTCCATCATCTACAAACATCTCATACCTAATACAATCGGACCCGTGATTGTGTACGCAACTCTAACTGTCCCTCAGATAATGCTGCTTGAAGCCTTTTTAAGTTTTCTGGGACTTGGCGTGCAAGCACCACTGAGTTCCTGGGGTCTTCTGATCAGGGATGGTGCAGTGTCTATGGAAGAATACTGGTGGCTACTAATTTTTCCGTCTTTAGCATTTTCTTTAACGCTTTTCTCTTTAAATTTTATTGGTGATGGACTTAGAGATGCTCTAGACCCTAGAACTGCTGATTCCTAAAGATATAGTTTAAGCACCTGACCTGGAAAGATTCTCGAGGCATCTTCTAGCTCGTTCCAATCTTGTATTTGCTGCGCAGAGATTGCAAATTTAGAAGCTATTCTGCTTATAGTGTCGCCTGACTTTACAGGATATAGCATAGTTCTAAGTTGTCTCGACGGGACATCTTGCCTGATTCTTTCGTATCTGGAGAAGATTTTAATTTCTTGATTAATTTGTAAAGGTTTTTCTATATCTAATTCATTCCACAAAGCTACGTCTTCAATGGATACTCGGAACTTTTTAGATATATTCCATAAGGTATCGCCTTTTTGGACACTGTAGGTTTGTTCTCTTGGATTTTGTTTGCTTGCCCATGCTGATCCTCTTGGCACCATAATTTCTTTACCAGCAATGATTAAATCAGAGTCCATTCCGTTAATTTCTTTAAGAACTGCGATTTCAATTTTATACCTGGAAGCTATTCTGGATAAATTATCTCCTCTTCTAATTTTGTAACGGTCCCATCTAACAAGATCGCTTGCATCCAAGGATTCAAGTTGAGTTATGAATCTATCAGATACGCCCATTGGGAGAAGTAGATAATGAGGGCCACTTGGGTCTGTAGCCCATTGATTAAAACCAGGATTTAACTCATAAATAGTTTCTGGTTTCAATCCTGCCAGATCTGCAGCCTGCATAAGGTCAAGCTGCCCTGGGATTTTTACTCTTTGAAAATATGGCCTATTAGCGATACTAGGTAGATTGACACCAAAAGAATCTGGACTTTTAATTAATTCGCATAAAACAAGCAACTTAGGCACATAAGCAGTTGTCTCTTTAGGTAGATCTAAATCCCAAAACCTAGTAGATTTACCTTCTCTTTTATTTTTTCTAATCGCTCTATTTACTCTTGTGGGACCGGTATTGTACGCAGCCATTGCAAGCAACCAATCGCCTTCAAATTTCTCATGTAAATAGCTCAAAAAGTTTAAAGCAGCATCTGTAGACGCAAGAACATCTTTTTTACCATCGTACCACCAATTGCTTTTCAGGCCCCATTCTCTTCCTGTTGCCGGCATAAATTGCCATATGCCTGTGGCTCCATCAACGGATTTGGCATAAGGATCAAATTCACTCTCAACAAATGGAAGAAGGGCTAACTCAACTGGTAAGTCCATTTCTAGAGCTCTCGTTAAGGTATGATACAGATATCTTTGGCCTGATTTACTAATTCTATTTACAGCAGATTGATTCTTATAAAGCCTCTCTCTATAGAGACTGGTCGCTGCTATCTGATCCTCAGGAATGGAGATACTTAATTCAAGTCTTATTCTCTCCCAGATATCAACAGGAACGAAATCAGTGCCAGACTCAACTGAATTCACAGATTGGGTAGAGCTTATCTTTGACTCAGTCTTTGTAACTTCTTTGCTGTTAATTGAAGAACAGGCATTCATCATAAGCAGAAGTGAAAAGAATAATAATTTTTTCATTTTAGAAGTTGTCTTTCCAGTCTCTAATTTCTCCCAATACTTCAGAGGTAGAAGACAGTGGCTTAGCTGAATAGACTTCAGCAGCTTCAATTACCGTTTTCTCCCTACATCTGAGAAAAGGATTAATCTTAAGCTCGGTCTCTAATTGTGAAGGAAGAGAAGGTTCATCATTATTTCTTAACACTTTCACTTCCTCAACTTTCTTCTGAAGATGCTCGTTATTTGGCTCCACAGCTAAGGCAAAATTTAAATTGGACTGAGTATATTCATGACCGCAATACACAAGCGTATTTTTGGGCAGTTGCGCATATCTATCCATTGAAAAAAGCATGTCTTCAGGAGTGCCTTCAAACAATCTGCCACATCCACCAGAAAACAAAGTATCTCCTGAAAAAAGTATGGGGCTATCAGATTCTTCTAGAAAATAAGATAATTGATCATTTGTGTGACCAGGCGCATATATTGATCTAAATTTCAATTTGCCCAAGATATTGAAACACTCTTGATCCTTTAATGGAAAATTAACTCCTTTTATATGTCCTCCGGAGGGCCCATAAGCAGGGCATTTGTATTTTTCTCTGAGTTCTTCTAAGCCTCCGGTATGATCCCAATGATGATGGGTAATTAAAATATCACTGAGCCTGTAACCTGTTCTATCGATATATTCGTGGACAGGCTTTGCATCTCCAGGATCAACAATCGCAAAACTTTGATCTAATTCTATTATCCACATGTAGTTATCACTAAATGCTTTCAA
>TARA_B100000674_G_scaffold313004_2_pt1 | contig 14105 bp, 13 predicted proteins | sample TARA_B100000674 | Tara Oceans TARA_B100000674 (sample SAMEA2622759) | marine metagenome | biome: marine biome (ENVO:00000447); feature: surface water layer (ENVO:00002042); material: "saline water (ENVO:00002010), including plankton (ENVO:xxxxxxxx)" | depth 5 m
TGCCGAGATCGAAGGTGACACCTTCCTTGATCCCCTTCCTGCCGATCAATGGCGCGAAACTGCACGCCAAAAGGTCGATAACCCTGACGGGCCGGATTACAGCTTTGTCACCCTCGATCGGATCGTAAAATCCTGATTTCTCAGTGGGCTATAAGCTGCTGGTTGATTTTCCGTCCCAGACGGCCCATCTTGATCTGAATTATAGAACACTCGTTCCAAAGTTTGGAACTGATCAAAGGATCTGCTGATGCCGCGGCCACGTGCGTTTGACGAAGAAAGCGTTCTTGATAACGCCATGAACATTTTCTGGAGCAAGGGGTTTGAAGCGACCTCTATTCAGGATCTGGTTGATGAAACCGGCCTGAACCGCGCCAGCATGTATGCAAGCTTCGGCGACAAGAAGGCGCTGTTCCTGCGTGTCCTTGATCATTACAGCCAGAAAATCAGTGCGCAGCGTTTTGCAGATCTGCGCAATATCGAGGACGGCCGCGCGGCAATTGAAAAGACATTCCGCGACACGGCCAAAACCGGCTGTGCCGAAGGCCGCCACAAGGGCTGCCTGATGGTCAATTCCGGTATGGAACTTGCCCCGCACGATCCGGAAACGGCGGCCATCGCCCATCAGGCATTCCGCCGGGCCGAGGATACCTTTGCCGCCGCCCTTAAACGCGCCATCGATCAGGGCACGATTTCCAAAACCAAGAATGTCCGCGCACTTGCACGTTTCCTGACCGGATCATTCCAGGGCGTTCAACTGATGTCGCGCCGTGGTGCGGATCAGGAAACCCTGCAGGATTACACCGACACCATTCTGGCCGCCCTCGACTAAACCAGAACGTTTTCTTGATCGTTTCCGGTTGCGCTTTGCTCTGCACTCCTTGATAGTCCGGCACTTCAATCAATGCCCGCAAATCGGGTACACAAGCCGGACACCACATGAAACGCAGCGACACCTTCTGGGACTCTGTAGCCGACAAATACGCCCGCAAGCGGATCGGTAACGAAGCCGCTTATGCGCAAACCCTTAACCGCACGCGCGCCTATCTTTCGACCGATCAGAAGGTTCTTGAAATCGGCTGTGGCACTGGCACAACGGCCCTGAAACTGGCCCCCAATGTCGCGCAGCTGACCGGCACCGATATTTCCGGGCGTATGATTGAAATTGCCCGGGACAAGGTCCGGGATGAAGCGATTACCAACGTCAGTTTTGCAAAGCAGACGATTGAAGACATCGCCGCTACCGCTGATCGCTATGACGTCGTGCTTGGCTTTAACATCCTGCATTTGCTTGATGAGCCAGAAGACGCGATCGCCACCCTGCACAGCATCATCCAACCCGGCGGTATGTTGATTTCCAAAACACCCTGCCTTGGTCAAAAGCTTGGCTATCTCAAACCGCTGATCTGGGTTTTGCAGAAACTTGGCAAAGCGCCGCGCGTGCATTTCCTGAACTATGACCGGCTTGAAAACATGATCCGTGCCGCCGGGTTTGAGATACTTGAAACCGGTGAGTATCCGGCAAGCACCGGATCGCGCTTCATCGTCGCCAAGCGGGTTTAACAGCCCTTCCCGACAGAAGCTTCCCATCACAGTTCGGTGATGCCGGATCTTTGTTGTTGATTTATGGAATGATCATTCCATAATAAGTGTAACAAAACACGGCCCAAGTCATGAGGAACGAAATGTCTGCAATTACCCCGCTTATGCCGCGCCAGAAGGTGCCATCGCTTTCCGTCCCGCTTGTTGGTGGCGGCACATGGTCGCTTGCCGATCAGAAACCGGAAAACTTCACCATGGTCGTTTTCTATCGCGGCCTGCATTGCCCGATCTGCGGCAAATACCTCAAGGATCTTGATACCAAGCTTGAAGACTTCGCCAAGCGCGGCGTCAATGTTGTCGTGGTTTCGTCCGACGGCGAAGACCGCGCGACCGAGGCCAAGGCGAAATGGGGCCTTGAGAATGTTGACCTTGGTTATGGCCTGTCACTTGAGAACGCGCGCGAGTGGGGACTTTATATCTCGACCTCGAACGGTGTGACCTCAAGCGGTTATGAAGAGCCGGCCATCTTTTCTGAGCCCGGTCTGTTTCTGGTGCGCCCGGATGGCACGCTTTATTTCGGCACGGTTCAGACCATGCCATTTGCCCGTCCGGCCTTTGACCAGATCCTTGGCGCCCTTGATTTCGTGATTGCCAAAAACTATCCGGCACGCGGCGAAGTGATTGATCATACCAATCTCTAAGCACGCCTTTTAAAGGCCGATAAAATGCCAAAGGGCCGGTTCCAAATCGCAGAAACCGGCCCTTTTATTCGTCATACCATTACAGCCGCCGGGTTAGCCCGCCATGGCAGCAGCAAAATGCGGCGCATCGAGTTCCTGCGCGCGTTGATAAGCCGGGCGCGCATCGATCCGGGCGATATAGGCCTCGAACTCCGGATATTTCGGCAGAATGCCAAACATGCAGCCAAACCGGATGGTCGAACCAAACACCACATCAACAGTGGTGAAGTTCTCCCCCATCAGCCAAGGGTCCGCCTTGCCCACAACATCAACCAGGATCGGCACCAGCGTTTCCCAATCGCGATAGGAATTCTGACTGCTGTCTTCTGCCGTGTAGTGGCGTACCCGGTCAATCATGGCCGGTTCGATGGTGGACGGCGAAAAGAACAACCAACGCAGATATTCGCCGCGTTTCGGATCATCGAGTTTTGGTGCCAGTCCCGCCTCGGGATACAAATCCGCCAGATAGCAGCAAATGGCGGCCGCCTCGGTCACGACCGTGTCGCCATGGACGATGGTCGGCACCTTGCCAAGCGGATTTAGTGCAAGGAATTCTGGCGTTTGCCCTTCCCCGCCGCGAATGTCGAGAAGTTTGACATCAAACGGAATGCCCAGTTCCTGCAGCATCCAATGGACAGTACCGCTGCGGGACGGGATCGCGTGATAAAAGGTCAAATTCCGATCTGATGACATTAAGAGTGCTCCTGCGTTTGCGCGTGTTGTTATGTGCGTTATGCAGCCGCAATTTCCCCTTGTTTCCCAACAATGTAAATCGCACCACTCGCAGGTTCCTGACAGCTGTATGGCAGGAGGATGTCAGGCGCCCATCAAAGAAGCTCGCAAACCCGCAGGCTTTCATTATATGCGATAGCCCTTAATAAAATCGCCTCTGAGTTGTATAATATCACCCAAAGCGACCCAAAAACGATCGCAGGGGCATCACATCACACACAGGGGACTTCACATGACCAAGCGCAGACTTATCGTGTTTTTTGACGGCACCTGGCAGGAACCGGCCAACACGCCCCAACCCACCAATGTCGTCAAACTTCTGCGTGCTGTCCCCAGCATTGCCGGGGATATCTCCCAGATCGTGTTTTATGATCGCGGGGTTGGTACCGGCGATTTGTTCGACAAGGTCCGTGGCGGTGCGTTTGGCAATGGGTTGCTCGAAAACGTCGTTGATGGCTATCGCTTCCTTGGCAACAACTATCAGCCCGGCGACGAGATCTTTATTTTTGGCTTTTCACGCGGTGCCTTTACCGCGCGCAGTCTGGCCGGGTTGATCGGGCTGTGTGGTATTTTGAAACCGCCCTATCTTGGCCATCCGCTTCAGGATGATATCGCAAAAATTGCCAGCTCAGAATTATCGGCAGAGGCAAAACGCACCAAGATTTCGACCCTTGATATCGAAGCCCATCAGGACGTCCCGATTGAATGCGTTGGCGTCTGGGATACAGTCGGGTCGCTTGGTATTCCAGGCGACCTTGGGCGGCGCCTGATCCCGGCCAAGTATCATTTCCATGATGTTCAGCTTGGCGCGAACGTCCGGGTTGCCCTGCATGCCATGGCGATTGATGAGAAACGCAGTGCCTTTTCGCCAACGCTCTGGGTCAAGAAAAAGGGCAGCAAACTGCCAAAAGACCAGATCGTCGAGCAGGTCTGGTTCCCCGGCGTGCATAGCAATGTTGGCGGGTCTTATGATGATTGCGGGCTTTCTGACATCACGCTTGATTGGATGATCAAGCGGGTCAAGAAACACACCAAGCTCAAGATCGATGAGACGGATCTGAAAACCAAGCTAGCCCCATCGGTCGATGGGCGCGGTTATGAAAGCCGCACGGCGCTTTATGCAGACTCTCGTCTGTATCCTTATCAGCGCCTTATCGAGCAAATCGCGCCCGCAACAAAGACCTTCTGGGATAAGCTGCGTCTTGAATGCCCGGACTATGATCGGCGCAACATCATCCCCGCGGGGCTTGAGACGATCAACGAGGCCATCCATGTCAGCGCACTGGAACGCTGGAACATCAGCACTGGCGTCTTGCATGACAACTCAACCGAAGGATCGCTTGAGCGTGTGCTCTATCGGCCACCCAATCTGAATGCTGTGCTCCACGCCCACCATGCGGGCAAGCATACGCCTAACATCATCAATTGGACCGGTGCCACCATGCGCAAGGACATTCCATGGCCAGAGCTATCCACACTGGAATAAAGGATGGATCAATCGTCGTTGTTTGACGGCTTGCGCGGACGCAGAACAATCCACGCTGCCACAAGTGTCAGCAACGCCATACCAAACCATGTCAGGGCATAGGACAGGTGGTTGTTGGGGAAGCTAATTTTGGTCAGGCCACCGAGGGGCAGCTTGGCCGGGTTTTCCGCCCCGTCGCCATCAATGAAGTATGGCGCGACGTTTGAAGCATCAAGGCCCCGCTTGGTGGCCATCGCATGCGCATCGCGCGAATACCAGCGTTCCTCGGATGGGACGTTGTCGCGCATGACGGTACCGACCGGTTCGTTGATGCGAAGCAGGCCGGTTACGGTAACTTCGCCCTCCACCATGCCTTCGGGCCTCGTATCGGGATCACGTTTTTCGGTCGGAACGAAACCACGATTGATCATGACGATCGTGCCGTCATTCCGCATCAACGGGGTCAGAACCCAATAGCCCGCACCGTAATCGGTGGCGGTATAGACCTGACTTTCAAGATCGTTGCGATAGGTGCCCGTCACACTGACCTTGCGATATTCATCGCGCGCCCGGCTGACATTTTCCCAGTCACCCCGTGCCGGGGCCGCCACCGCATCGCCATGAACGCGCGCCTCCACCCGTTCAATCAGATCAAGCTTCCACGCCCGGCGTTCAACCTGCCAGTAGCCAAGGGCGCAAAACCCGGAAAACAGGATGGACGCCAGCAGCACGACAACGATCTTTGTTGTCGTCGAGGGGCCCTTTTTCGGGGTGTCGGTTGCAGGGTTGGAAAGCTGGTCGTCAGACATGCCGGGTTCTTTCAAAAGGCAGTAAGCGGATGTTTAAACAAAAAGGGCGCGATCCCCATACAGGTATCGCGCCCCCTTCAAATATCAAGCAGTGCCTAGCCGAAGCTCGGGATCATATCGTGATCCATCTGCGGCATCATGTTGGTGTTGAGGTGATACATCACCCACAGCGAACCGGCGATGGCAATCGCCACGATCACGATGGTGAAGATCAACGCAAGGAAGTTCCAGCCACCTTCGGATTTGGTGTTCATGTGCAGGAAATAGACCATGTGAACAATGATCTGAATAACCCCAAGCCCCATGACCCAAAGGGCGGTTGCAACCTTGCTGTCAAGAACACCGTCCATGACAAGCCAGAACGGGATCGCGGTCAGGATGACCGACAGGACGAACCCGATCACATAGCTTTTGTAAGTACCGTGAGACGCTCCACCATCGCTGTGATGGTCATCATGTGCGTGTGAATGTGCGCTCATCCCAGAACTCCCAGCAGATAAACAACGGAGAAGACACCGATCCAGACGACGTCAAGGAAGTGCCAGAACATCGACAGGCACATCAGGCGACGCTTGTTCTCGACGATCAGGCCGCGCTGGGCAACCTGAACCATCAGGGTCACAAGCCAGATGATGCCAAAGGTCACGTGCAGACCGTGGGTCGCCACCAGCGTGTAGAACGCGGAGAGGAAACCACTGCGCATCGGCGTCGCGCCCAAGTGCCAGAGGTGATGGAACTCATAAAGTTCCAAGCCCACGAAGGCGATACCGAACAGGCCGGTAATCGCCAGCCAAAGCTGGGTGCCTGCAACATTGCCCTTTTCCATCGCCAGCATGGCAAAGCCATAGGTGATCGAGGAAAACAGCAACATCGACGTGTTGATCGCTACCAGTTCGAGATCAAACAGATCAGCAGGCGAAGGACCTGCGGCATAGTTCTGGCCAATAACGGCATAGGTTGCAAACAGAATCCCAAAGATGAGGCAATCGCTCATCAGATAGATCCAGAAGCCAAGCATCGTCCCGGTTTCCGGGTGATGCTCTTCTTTCAGGTAAAAGACCGGCATTTCGGTCTGTGCGGCAGTGTTATTCGCCATTGTCATTCCCTTACGCCTGCTGTTTTGCCAGAAGGGCAGTACGTTCGTCTTCGGTTTCCACGACTTCAGATGCCGGGATGTGATAATCGCGGTCATAGTTGAAGGTATGGGCAATTGCACCGACGATCAGCACGATGAAGCTTGCCGCAACAAGCCACCAGATGTGCCAGACAAGTGCAAAGCCAAGAACGAGCGAGATCGCAGCAAGGATAAAGCCAGCGCCGGTATTTTTCGGCATATGGATATCCAGGAAGCCTTCCGTCGGACGGACATAACCACGTTTCTTCATGTCGGCCCATGCATCAAGATCATGGACAACCGGGGTAAAGGCAAAGTTGTAGGCTGGGGGCGGCGACGAAGTCGACCATTCCAGCGTACGACCATCCCCCCATGGGTCACCGGTTTCATCACGAAGCTTGTCACGTTTGATCACCGCAACAACGATCGACAGAATGAACGAACCGATACCACCGGCAATCAGAAGCGCACCAAAGGCGGCAATCACGAACCAGATCTGAAGCGACGGATCGTCAAATTGGCTCATGCGGCGGGTAATCCCCATCAGACCAAGAACATAAAGCGGCATGAAGGCGAAATAGAACCCGACAAGCCAGAGCCAGAAGGACATTTTGCCCCAGAACGGATCAAGCTTGAAGCCAAATGCCTTGGGGAACCAGTAAACGATACCGGCAAACATCCCGAACACCACACCACCGATAATCACGTTATGGAAATGCGCAATCAGGAACAGGCTGTTATGCAACACAAAGTCAGCCGGCGGAACCGCAAGCATAACACCCGTCATGCCCCCGATCACAAAGGTCAGCATAAAGCCGATGGTCCACAGCATCGGAACATCAAAACTGATGCGGCCCTTATACATCGTGAACATCCAGTTGAAGACTTTCGCACCGGTCGGGATCGAGATGATCATGGTGGTAATGCCAAAGAAGGCATTCACACTTGCCCCGGACCCCATGGTGAAGAAGTGGTGCAGCCACACGATATAGGACAGGATGGTAATAACCACGGTGGCATAAACCATCGAGCTATAACCAAACAGACGCTTGCGGCAGAAGGTCGATACAACTTCGGAAAACACACCAAACGCTGGCAGGATCAGGATGTACACCTCCGGGTGCCCCCAAATCCAGATCAGGTTGATATACATCATGGCGTTACCGCCAAGATCGTTGGTGAAGAAGTTGGTGTCCGCATAGCGGTCAAGACCAAGCAGAACCAGAACAGCGGTCAGAACCGGGAACGCAGCCACGATCAGAACGTTGGTGCAAAGTGCCGTCCAGGTAAAGACCGGCATTTTCATCATGGACATGCCCGGTGCGCGCATTTTGACGATGGTCACAACCAGATTGACCCCCGACAGCAACGTCCCGACACCGGCAATCTGCAAGGCCCAGATATAATAATCGACCCCGACCCCCGGACTGTAGACAATGTCAGACAGCGGCGGATAGGCCAGCCAGCCGGTTTTCGCGAACTCACCGACAAACAGCGACACCATGATCAGCGCGGCACCACAGGTGGTCATCCAGAAGCTGAAATTATTCAGGAACGGGAACGCAACGTCACGCGCGCCGATTTGTAGCGGCACGACAAAGTTCATAAGCCCCGTCACCAGCGGCATGGCCACGAAGAAGATCATGATTACGCCGTGGGCGGTGAATATCTGATCGTAATGATCAGGGGGAAGGAAACCTTCCGAGCCGCCAAAAGCCATCGCCTGCTGGGCACGCATCATAAGCGCATCGGAGAAACCACGCAAAAGCATGACAAGCGCCAATATGATGTACATAATGCCGATTTTTTTGTGGTCAATCGACGTGATCCACTCGTTCCAGAGATATCCCCAGAGGCGGAAATAGGTGATACCGCCGACAACAGCGATACCGCCCAGAACCACCGCCGCAAACGTCACCACAAGGATCGGTTCATGGAACGGAAGTGAATCAAGTGACAGCCGGCCAAATATAAAATGTAAAAGGTCCGGATTAGAGAACATCGGATTACTCTTCTTTCAAATGCAGACAGGCATCGTAGCCGATGCCAAAACTGCGAAGGGCCGGTTGGCTTTTACCAACCGGCACTGCTTCAGAACCCTGTTGAAACACCTGACGGCGCAACACTCATGGCACGCGAGACCTGTTCATTGTCAAACAACGGCAGGTTCGCAAGTTCACCAGCCAAGCCACCTTCCGGTGCAGTGCAAAGCGTCGCAACGTAGGACTTGCTTTCGGGCAATGGCTGACTGCCACGCATCTGCGGCACGTCATAGGTCAAGGACATGACGTTATTGATACCGGCCAGACCGCCGCCACCATTTTCGTCAATATGCATCATCTCGTTCATGCACATTTTCGACTGGTCAACGCACATGTTGAGGATCGCGTTGTAAAGTTCCGGATCTACCGAGCTGAAGTACCGAACCGGTTCCTTGATGCTGGGTTTTTCAAGCTCAAGATATTGCGAACGCCCCAAAAGGTTTTCATCGGCCTTCACATTATCGACCCAGGCATCAAACCCGTCTTGGCTCAGCCCGTGGAACTTAAAGCGCATATGAGAGAACCCCTCACCGCTGTAGTTCCCCGAGAACCCGTCAAAAACACCTTCTTCATTGATTACGGCATGGAGTTTTGTTTCCATCCCCGCCATCGAATAAATCTGGCCCGCAAGAGCCGGAATGAAGAACGAGTTCATGATTCCCGAAGAGGTGATTTTGAACTGGATTGGCGTATCGACCGGAGCTGCGAGTTCGTTGACAGTCGCAATGCCCTGTTCCGGATACAGGAACAGCCATTTCCAATCGAGAGAAACGACTTCAATCACCATCGGCTCATGATCTTTTGGCAGTGGACGTTCAGCATCAATACGGTCGAGCGGACGATACGGATCAAGCGTATGGGTCGTAACCCACGTAATCGCGCCAAGGGCAATAATGATCACCAGCGGGGCAGACCAGATGACAACTTCCAATTTGGTGGAATGATGCCATTCGGGATCGTATTCCGCATCCTTGTTTCCCTGCCGGTATTTCCAGGCAAAGAAGACCGTCAATGCCATGACCGGAACAATGATCAGCAGCATCAGGATGGTTGATACGATAATAAGGTCGGCCTGCTGAGAGGCAATATCGCCCGACGGATCGATCACAACAAGGTTGCAACCGGCCAGAAGCGAGAACATTGAGGTCAATGCGACGCCACGTACAAGTTTTGAAAGCATGCGCTTCATACTTCCTCAGTCACTGGAAGATGTTCTCAAAGGCAACCATATGCCAATGAGTCGCATAAGCGATCCACCAAAGACCGCTACGCGCCGTACCCCGCCGCAACCGCATATAGGAATTACAATTCCAAACATCCACGGAAAGGGCACAAAGAAAGCAATTTTTTTTCAAAAAAATGCCGGATCGGAAAGTTGGCGAGATTGCTATAGCTGCATCGCAGCAATGTCAAGCTACCCGCGGCGCATAGCAGGGTCATAATGACAATTATCATTCTAATGTAAACCGGACGTTGTGCGGTGCAGAACGATAATTGACACTGACGTTTGCAATTCACATGTCTATACTTAGACTCGATCCAAAGTCGTATCGTTCTGTGATCCGGATTTGTGATCCAATCAAAAGCAGTTAGGACCAAAATGGTCCGACCAGTGATTTAGGGAGAACGGCGTGAACCAAACGACAGAAAACTACGCGACCGCCACCTCTTCAGGTTTGGAACGCGATGCGCGGCATCACAACGCCGACGCCACCAATGATCCGGGACAAATCGCGCTTGGCGTGATTATTGGCCGGACATCCGAGTTTTTCGATTTCTTCGTCTATTGCATCGCATCGGTACTGGTCTTTCCGCAATTGCTGTTTCCCGGTGAAACGGCCCTTGTCGGCACCATGTATTCCTTTGCCATCTTCTCTCTGGCCTTTATCGCACGTCCGGTCGGATCCCTCGTCTTCATGACGGTGGACCGCCAATATGGACGTGGTGTGAAACTGACAATTGCCATGTTCCTGCTCGGTGGCTCCACCGCGGCCATGGCTTTCCTGCCAAGCTTTGCCTCGGCAGGGGTGCTTGCGATCTATCTTCTGTGTGCTTTCCGCTTCCTGCAGGGTCTTGCATGGGGCGGTGCATGGGACGGGCTTGCATCGCTTCTGGCACTTAATGCGCCCGACAACCGCAAGGGTTGGTATGCGATGATCCCGCAGCTGGGCGCACCGCTTGGTTTCATGCTCGCCGCATCACTGTTTGCCTACCTTCTGCTGACCCTGCATCCGGATGACTTCCTGGCCTTTGGCTGGCGCTACGCGTTCTTCGTCGCCTTTGCCATTAACGTGGTCGCGCTGTTTGCCCGCCTGCGTCTGGTGGCAACCTCGGAGTTCGGCCATCTGCTGGAAAAGAACGAGCTCGAAGCAGCCCGCGTCATGGATACGCTCAAACATAACGGACGTACAGTCGTGTTGGGCGCACTGGTGCCGATGGTCAGCTACGCACTATTCCATCTGGTCACGGTCTTTGCGCTGAGCTGGGTGTTCCTCTATGCCGACGGCAATCCGGGCCAGTTCCTGCTGACCCAGGGTGTTGGTGCAGTTCTGTGTGCCTTCGGGATTGTGGCATCGGGCTTTATCGCTGATCAGCTCGGCCGTCGCCGCTTGCTCGGCTACAGTGCCGGGATCATCCTGCTGGGTGCTGTTCTGACACCGCTGCTTTACACCTATAACATCATCAATGAAGGCATGATTGTTTTAGGTGGCTTTGCGGTTCTGGGCCTGTGCTTTGGTCAGGCGGCCGGTACACTGGCATCGAACTTCAAGCGCGAATACCGCTATACCGGTTCGGCCCTTACATCCGACCTTGCATGGTTGCTCGGCGCTGGCTTCGCACCGCTGATCGCACTTTATCTGTGTGACAAGTTCGGTCTGCCCGGCGTTGGGGCTTACCTGCTGTCCGGGGCTGTGGTGACGCTTCTGGTCCTGCAGTTCAATAAGCAGTTTGGTGCTAAAACCAGCGACTGATCATCAGACACCTTAATATCGAAGCAAAACACCCCGGCCAGATTGGTCGGGGTGTTTTCGTTTAAAGCCGCGATTGGGCTTAGGAGTAATTCGACGGGAACATCGCGCGTTTTGCTTCTTCGTCCATCTCGGTTTTGAACGCATGGTTCTTGCCGACTTCGCGTGCGCTGATGGCGGCCGGCAGGCTGTTGATCGCGTCAAACCAGCGTTTGATGTTGGGATACTTGTCCCAGACATCCGGGTTTTTATGAACGAACGGTGCCTTGTCGATCCAGCCCCAAGCAGAGATATCAACAATCGTCATCTCGTCGCCAACGATAAACTCGCGACCTTCAAGATGGTCTTCAAGCACCTGATAATGGCGCGCGATCTCATTGCGATAGCGGTTGACGCCATAGTCGCTGCCTTCGGGTGCGACATGCTGGAAATGCACGGCCTGCCCCGAAAACGGGCCAAGGCCGGTTGCGATGAACATCAGCCATGACAGGAACTCACCGCGATCTTCCGGCTTACCCAGGAACTTGCCCGACTTTTCGGCGAGATAAAGCAGGATCGCGTTTGAATCAAACACCCGCACTTCCTTGCCGCCCGGTCCATCGGTATCAACAATGGCTGGCACCTTGCCATTCGGGTTGATCGCCCGAAAGGCCGGGTCATGTTGCTGCCCTTTGCGGGTATCAACCGGCAGGACCTCGTAAGGCAATCCGGATGCCTCAAGCATCATCGAGATTTTCTGCGGGTTCGGGGTCGGGTGATAATAAAAACGGATCATGATGTCTCCTTGCAGGGCATCGCATTTGCACGATGCGTAACCTGCGTTTGCATTTTGGAATGATCGTTTTAAATTGACCCATAACGTCCCGATTGGCAAGCTTCGATTATTGATGAAGCCACCAGAAAGATTTGCAGGAGCGATAAGCCCATGATTGATCTGTATTACTGGCCGACACCCAACGGCCATAAAATCACGCTGTTCCTTGAAGAAGCCGGACTGGAGTACAAGATCGTGCCGGTCAATATCGGCGCCGGGGATCAGTTCAAACCGGAATTCCTCGCCTTTTCGCCCAACAACCGCATGCCGGCGATCATTGATCACGACCCGGCAGATGGCGGGGATGCCATCACGGTGTTTGAGTCGGGCGCGATCTTGCAATATCTCGCCGAAAAAACCGGAAAGTTCCTGCCAACCGGCGTGCGTGAACGCAAAACTGTGATGGAATGGCTTTTCTGGCAGATGGGCGGCCTTGGCCCGATGGCAGGGCAAAACCATCATTTTGGCACGTATGCCCCGGAAAAACTGCCCTACGCCATCACCCGCTATGTCAATGAGACCAACCGTCTTTATGGCGTCCTCAACAAGCGCCTTGAGGGCCGCAAATTCATTGCCGGTGATGACTACACGATTGCGGATATGGCCTGCTATCCGTGGATCGTCAGCCACGAGAAACAACAGCAGGACCTTAATGACTTCCCGAACCTCAAACGCTGGTTTGAAACCATCAAGGCCCGTCCGGCGACAGTTGCGGCCTACAAGGCCGGCGAAGATCTCAGCAAATGGCAAATGAGCGAAGAGGACAAGAAAGTCCTGTTTGGCCAAACCGCCAAAAGCACCAAGGCCTGAAACAAATCCCACCGCCCTGCGTTGATATGATGCAGGGCGGTTTTGTTTGCGCAGCCTACTGAAAACAGGCAACAAGTGATCTGCCCGGCTAAAGTTCGGCGTACATTTTCAAACAGTTGCGCGCATTTGTGTCGCCACTGCCTGACGACCAAACACGCAACGGGGATCAGATGCGTCACAACCAGACCACTTCGGACGAAATTAAAGATTGGCGCCGCGCAATCGCCCGCACAGCGCGCACGATCCTGACCGTTCTGATCCCGACTGCCGTGCTTACATCCTGCGCCTTCCCGCCCGAGAACGAACTTTATCAGCAATCGCCCGATATCCCGCCCTACACCCAAGAAAGCTTTGCCGAATATGTCGCGCAAACCCGTGACTGGGTGGCCGAGCATCGGGTTTTCATCACCGATGATCATGAAACCGAACTGGCGCGCAATATTCCGTTTGAGCTGGGCCGAACGACACCGGATGGCGATGCCCCCAAACGCGGTGTGCTGTTTGTTCATGGACTGGGCGCAAGCCCGTGGTATTTCCATGATATCTCAGCCGAGATGGCCCAAAACGGCTGGCTGGCGAGATCCATGCTGCTGCCCGGTCACGGGACGCGTCCGGCCGATCTCAGCATCCCGAACTATGCCGACTGGACCGCGGCGGTCGCCCATCAGGTCAAATTGCTTGAACGCGAAGTCGATGAAGTCTGGCTTGGCGGGTTTTCCACCGGTGCCAACCTTGTGACAAGTTATGCTGCGCGAAATCCTGAAATCTCTGGTCTTTTGTTGTTTTCGCCGGGCATTGAACCGGGCACCAATCTTTTGTTCCTGACACCCGTCATTCAGCATCTTTGGGATTGGGTTGACGCCGACGCCGAAGACAACGCCATCAACTATCAATCCCTGTCGACCAAGGCATCCGTGCTCTATTACCGCAGTGTTACCGATGTCGAAGATGCACTTGATAACGCCCCGTTTGAGCGCCCGGCGCTTGTTTCGATGAGTGCCGATGACAGCGTCCTTGATCCGCTGGCCATATTACGTCGTTTTGAAACCGGTTTCACCCACCCGGCATCGC
>TARA_B100000674_G_scaffold267447_2_pt1 | contig 14088 bp, 9 predicted proteins | sample TARA_B100000674 | Tara Oceans TARA_B100000674 (sample SAMEA2622759) | marine metagenome | biome: marine biome (ENVO:00000447); feature: surface water layer (ENVO:00002042); material: "saline water (ENVO:00002010), including plankton (ENVO:xxxxxxxx)" | depth 5 m
TGTGTAATCACCGTTAGTGTATCCGCTATTACCTTCATTATCGGTTGTTGTAATTCCTACCCCACTTCCATCAGAAGGTGCTGATACGAGAACATTGGCACCTGGCTCACCGTAATTTGTCTGGTCACCATCATGGTCTACAGCGGTCACTGAAATAGTGAATCTGCTATTTGCATAGCCGTCCAGATTTGAATCATCATCACTTGACAAACCATTTCCTGCAGCCCATGTGATCACGTTTCCTAAACCGTTTCTGCCATTGTATGCATCATCCTCGAAGGCTGCAATCATCAGTGGACCTGGTCCGGATAGAGTTTGACCATTATCTGATGGACCCCAGCTATTGCTGTAGATGTCGATGTCATCGTTCAGGTGTGAGAGAGCGTTTGCTTCATCATTGTCGGAGTTACCACAAGCGATTAGCATCAATCCCGCAAGCGAAGCATCAGGCGCTGCACCACTAACGCCTAGGCCATTGTTACCGATTGCAGCAGCAACTCCTGCTGCAGCAGTGCCGTGTGCATCCCAACTTGCAGGCATAGGGTCTGAATCATAATTGCAATAATCATAATCAAGGTTAGATTCGTAGTTGGCTGATAGGTCTTCATGGTCCCATTCTAAGCCATCATCTACGACTCCAATGACTATGCCAGTACCTCGAACACTGTTCCATGCACCAGTGATGTTGACATCTTCTCCGGCCACCCCGTTGTCTTGTCCCGTGTTTTCAAGATGCCATTGATTTGAGAAGTATGTGTCATTTGGGGTCCATCTTGGAGTCATCTGTCGCTCTACTAACGGATATGCAACCTCTATTACCCCCTTATCTTGTAATTTAGCGAAATGAGATAATGCAGCGTTTGGTTCTACTTCAACAAACCATGAATTAGCGAGTAACCCGGTAGGCTCACCCATCTTCTTTGAACTCACAACTACCCATTTTGAGGTTGATTGTAATTCGCTTTCAGTATATTGTGAGAGGTCACTTACTCGGGCAAATGCGGCTCTAATTGCAGGAGAATATGAGTAAGTAATTGGAGCATCTTCAGGATTATCGCTGAGAGGGGCTGCTGATGCAGCATACTCGGGATTTTGCGCACTAGCCAACGGAGTTAGAATTGATCCCAACATTAGCAGAATAATCGAAATTCCAATTTTTGATTGAACCTTTGAACACTGAGCACTATTGTTGATGCCCAGCCCATACATAAGCAGCATTCAGCGCTTGAAGTATATCAAACCCTGTTTCAGATGCAGTGCAGATGTATTCATCTGCGGGAGTGATTGTTTCGCGATTTGCGCTTATTGTCACCGCCGCGCCCACGACTTCTTCCTGGTCCTTTTGGAGGCCTCTTGCTTCTGTCAAACTTGCGTTTGCCTGAACCTCTACGTCCACCAGAATTACCACCACGATTCCCCCCTCTGGAGTCTCGACTTCCACCTCTAGTGTCATCCCTACCGTTTCTTCTTCCGTAGTGCTTCTTCTCCCTGTTGCGATTACCGCCATCATTTGGTCGGCCTCTGCGGTCCTTTCTTTGACGAGAGTTACGACCACCTCTTCTTGGAGGCAGAATATGAGAAATGTCTTCATGTTGAATCAACTCATTGAATTCCGGAGTCGAGAACTTGATGTTCAGTCCTACCTCTTTCTGAATAGTTGACCACTTCTTCTTCTGAGGGTTCTGTACCAAACTGATTACGTTGCCTGAACCACCTGCACGAGCTGTTCGTCCTGAGCGATGCTTGAACGCTTTACCGTTTTCAGGAGGATCATAATGCACTACGCAGTGGACACCTTTGATGTCAAGGCCACGGGCTGCGACATCAGTTGCTACGATTGCATGACTTCTACCCTCTGTGAAATCTTCAACGGCTTGAGAGCGCTTCTTTTGAGGCATTCCGCCATGGATGCTAGTAACACGTAAGCCCTCATCTTCCAACTCATCTGCGACTCTTTCAACTCCAGCACGGGTTCGACAGAATATGAATCCTCGACCCGACTTACGAATCGCTTCTGCACTAATTCTGCTTTTCATGGAATTAGGCATCAGCCAAAAGTGATGGTTCATTTCTGTGACCGAAACTTCCTCTGGACCGATTTCTATAATCTGGGGTGTTGTTTGATATTTATCTCTAATTTCTGCGACTTCATCATCAAGTGTAGCACTGAACATTACAGTCTGCCTTTTTGGAGAACATTCTTCCAATATTTGGCAAACTGGTTCTGTGAATCCCATGTCAGCCATTCTATCGGCTTCATCAAGAATTACGATTTCGACCTCATCCAAGAATACATTCTCCCTATCTATTAGGTCTAACAATCTTCCAGGGCAGGCGACCACGATATCCACGCCCCTGTCCAATCTTCGGATTTGTTTGGAATACGAGACTCCTCCGTAAATTGGCATGATCTTGAGATTCAATCCCCAAGCGATTGGATCGAGAACTCCATGAATCTGCTCAGCAAGTTCTCTGGTTGGAGTCAAAATAAGTGCCTTAGGAAGGCTTGGCTCACCTCTTCCAACCCTTTCTAGCATCGGAATTCCGAATGCTAGAGTTTTACCGCTTCCAGTTGGAGCTCGACAACAAACGTCTCTACCCAACATCATATCTGGGATGGTTTCTCTTTGAACCTCAAAAGGCTCATCGAAGCCAGCACGCTTGAGTTCATGGCACATTTGCGGACTGATACCTAAATCGGAAAAACGCACCTTCATTCCTCAACCTCCAAAGCAAGCCCGACTGCCGTACCTATTTAGCATGCTCAGTAAACTAATGGAGAAATACGCAGTACTGACAGATTTCAGATGAAACGGGCCCGTTGTACGCAGATAGCATTTCGATTGAGCGGACTTTAACAAATCGTTAATAGCAAATTATCAAAGCGCCAGCCATGAAAAAGAAAGGAGTGCTCCTAATCAATGTAGGCACTCCCGATGAACCTACTGTAAAATCTATCAGGAATTACTTGAGAGAATTCTTGCTTGACCCAGACGTTATTGATGCTCCGTACATCATTAGACAATTGTTAGTTCGAGGAATTATTCTGCGTGTACGTCCCAAAAAAATCACACCACTATACCAAAAAATATGGATGGATGAAGGGTCACCACTCAGGGTTTATTCTGAACGCATCACTAATTCTCTTAACTCCATGACAGATGAATACGAATTTGAGTTCGCAATGCGATATGGAAACCCATCAATTAGAGCTGGATTGGAACGATTGCGCTCAAAGGGAGTTGAGGAGTTACTGCTTCTTCCTATGTTCCCACACTACGCTCAAGCAACCACTGAATCCTCATTGAAGCATTCATACAAGCAACTCACGGCCATGGATTGGAAGCCAGAAATCATAGAGATGGGGCACTTTGAAACAGAAGAAGAATACATAATTCCATTGACAAAATCAATACAAAAACACATCGACGATGATACGCATCTATTGTTTTCATACCACGGATTACCTGTTTCTCATGTGAAGAGGATTGACAAATCTAAGTCACATTGCCAGAAAATCAATGATTGCTGCAGTATCAAAACTGATGCAAACTCACTATGTTATGGCCATCATTGCATGGAAACTACTCAGACAGTTGTGGGGTTACTAGGCCTGAATAAGGACCAATGGTCGATTAGTTATCAAAGCAGAATTGGGCCTGTGAAGTGGCTACAACCATCCACGACCGACAAAGTGGAAGAACTTGTCAAGCGAGGTGTAAGGAAAATCGCCATTGTTGCGCCAGCATTCCTAGCAGACGGACTTGAAACGCTCGAGGAACTCGATATTGGAATAAGAGAACATTTCCTGGAATTAGGTGGTGAAGAATTGACCGTAGTAAAGTGTTTGAACGATGACCAAGACTGGGTTGAAGGCTTGTACAAACTCGTTGAAAAAAGGTTTTCAGGCACAGTACCAGCCTAGAATAAACCTGCAATTCTTTCGGATTCATCTACAACATGGGTAATCGAAACGCCGCTGTAACACCATCCTGCGTAAGAGCATGGAGTTTCCATTTTCTCCACTCTTGACATATGACCCGGTTCATACTTTGGGATTTCTCTTACTCCTATCTTTGCGAAGATTTCGGGGTTTGGAGCTATGAGAGATTCCGCACATTTCTTGATTGAAGAATCATCTTTGTCCCAACGATTGTGAGGTACCATCAATCTGAATAATCGATGACCTGCTGGACTACGTTGTGATTGATGCACATCGCTTTCATGCAAAATTCCACTAATTGGCAATTTGGAATCTGGAATCAATGTGCCATATCCTTTCTCGATGTGAGAGACTTGCTCTTGCTTGTATCCAATAGCATAGACCGATATTTTCGAAGAACTCTGGTCTTTCCCAAGCGGTACTGTCCATAAGACTGATTCCATGCCTACTTGGCTGGCTTTAGCAATTGATTCTGGAGATTCTGCACTACTATCATGAATTATAGTTACATTTTCTAACTTAGTGATTTCAGAGATTATAGCATCAATTAGGGTTTGCATACCTCCTTCGATAGAAGCAATCGAACCCTTCTTTGGAGTGAAAATTGGATAGGTTTCGGAAATTAATTTATTGAGTTTTGATTTTTTAATCGGTGGATTTTCACCAAATCTAGTTAATGATGGAAACAAAAAATCAGCATCTACATTTTCTGAAGTATCATTTACTATACCAAGACACATTGCATCCGCAATTTGTTTATTCGGAATCAATTCAGATACCGACATACCACCACTCCTAGAACGTTTGACACTTTTTAGTAACTTGATTGGACCAATTTTGAATATGGTTCTCCAAGATAGCTTGTGTCTTTTGCCATCAAGTATAACCCATCTTGATTTAGCAACAGGGTTTGATGCTTTGAAAAACGAATTCAAGTTCAAATCATCAATTAAACGCCAAAAAGCAGGATGTGGCCTTGTTGCATTAACTGCAACATCACAGAGCCATTCATTTTCTGCCCATGTAGAAATTACTCCTCCAAATTTTGAGGATTTTTCATGGAGAATGACTTCGATATCTGGTCGCTTTTTTGCAATCCTGTAAGCACAACATAGTCCACTCAATCCTGCTCCAACGATAATCAGTTTTGTTGATTCAATTATTTTTGGATTTACAAGTAAAGGTCGGCGCATCTCATCGCCGTGAAGAACCCATTCATCCAAACCTGTCATACAAATCCCAATTCAATCATTAATCCAGTCTTTCGGCTGCCTCAAGACTTCAAGCAATCTACTTTCCTCACTACCAACCGGGACCTCGTGACAATATTCCCAGCGTGCAGTAAGCGGTAAAGACATCAATATGCTCTCTATTCTTCCATTAGTTGTCAATCCAAAGGTAGTACCTCTATCATAGACGAGGTTGAACTCAACATATCTGCCTCGCCTGATTTGTTGCCATTCTTTGTGTTCCGGCGTGAATTCCATATCCTTTCTTCTTTCAAGAATTGGAAGATAGGATTCTAGGAAAGACTCCGCGCAATCTGTGACAAATGCAAAGCAATCTTCTCTGCTTGCATCATTGATATCATCGAAGAAAATACCACCGAGCCCTCTTCTCTCATTCCTATGTTTAATGAAAAAGTAATCGTCACACCATTTCTTGAATTTACTGAAATCACCAACCTCGTGACGGTCGCATGCATTTTTGTGCACAGTGTGGAAATGAACCGCATCTTCTTCAAACAAATAACTAGGAGTCAAATCAGCACCTCCACCAAACCACCAGCTTCCTGGCTTTTTGCCTTCACCTCGCTCGAAATATCGGTAATTCGCATGAACTGTAGGAGCCATCGGATTGAGTGGGTGAAGAACTAAACTAATTCCTGTAGCGAAGAAGTCCAAATCTGTGCCTTGTAATTCGTGCCCCCCTCCCATGCTTGCAGCGGCTTGAGGACTTAATGTTCCATGAACTACGCTTACATTTACTCCAGCCTTTTCGAATACTCTTCCTCCAGAAAAGACTCGGCTTCTGCCGCCTCCTCCTTCTTCTCGAGTCCACTCATCTTGACGATAATCTACATCGTCAATTTCCCTAAGAGCATCACAAATCTCATCCTGAATACGATGGACCATGTCCACCATTTTCTGGCGCATGATTACTCACCTACTATTTCTCTGAGGACGGTTTCGACACAATCTATTCTAGCAGACGGAGCAAACCCATGACCTAGATTGAAAATGTGACCTGGTTTGTCTCCAGCTGCATTCAAAACTTTACGAGTTGCTAATTTTGCCATTTCAGTTGAGCCGTGTAGTAGGGAAGGGTCAAGGTTGCCTTGGAACGCATATTTGTCACCGAACTTTTCTCGATTTAGGGCTAAGTCATCTCTCCAATCAAGAGAAATTGCATTTAGATCAAGATCTCTAATGTCTGAATGCAAATGTCCAGAGCCTTTTGCGTAGTGGATTATAGGAACATTTGATTCTACTTTCTCTCTGAAAACTTCGATTGTCCTTGCAGTAGCAGGCTTCGCAAACTCCTGATAAATTTCAGGAGACAACAATCCAGCCCATGTGTCAAAGATTTGTACAGCATCAGCCCCTCCATAAATCACTTGGTCTGCAAGTAAATCACCGACAATTTCTCCCATCTTCAGGAACATATGTTTTGCTTCCTCGGGGTTTGAATACACCTTAGCCCGAGCATTGTGGAAATCTTTGTCGCCAGTTCCCCCTGATAGAAGGTACATGCAGATTGTCCAAGGCGATCCTACGAAACCAAGTCTAGCAGTAGAATCTCCGATTTCCTCACCGACAGATTTCAGTCCATCTGCCGCCCATGGTGCATGTTTTCTAGCACTAAATGTAGTCCAATCATCTACATCATCAAGAGAAAAATCGCTTATTCGGATTCCTCCACCATATTCGACATCATATCCTAGACTTGGCAATGGGGTGAGAATATCACTGAAAATGATTGCAGCATCTATTTTTTGATACCTCTCTAATGGCTGAAGAGTTATTTTGGTGCACAGGTCAACATCCATGCACCTCTCCCAAAAAGAATGTTCTGCAGCAATCTTTCGATACTCCGGCAAATGTCGTCCTGCTTGCCTCATAAACCAAACAGGAGTCCTGTCTACTGGTTCCAAATTCAGGGCTGAAACAATCCTCTGCTTACCGTTCATATCTACAACTCCATTGCTGTTAGCACTTCATCGAGTGCCTGAACCATACCCAAAATATGGTTCTTGTCATGAACGGTTGCGATGAAACCGATTTCATAGGCTGAAGGCGCCAACATGTACCCCTTTTCTAACAAGCCTTTGTGAACATCTGAATACAATTTACCAGCATCACTAGGAATCAAATCCGCTCTTGCTGGCGGCTTGGAAGAACCCGGTGAGAACCAAAACAAACTTCCCATTCTGACCAATCTCATTGGATTACCATGCTTCTCCAAAATCGGTTCAACAGCATTTTGGAGAATCTGTCCTAATTCCTCCAAACGGTCGTAGGCATCGCTGTCTAACAGATCTAGAGTCATTATCCCCGCAGCCATGGCAAGGGGGTTTCCTGATAATGTTCCAGCTTGATAAACAGGGCCTAAAGGAGATAATTTCTGCATTATTTCACTTCGAGCGCCATAGGCTCCTACTGGCAGTCCTCCCCCGATTACTTTGCCTAGAGCAGTAATGTCTGGAGCAACTCCGCAGATATCTCCATAACTTCCATCCTTGAATCTGAATCCGCTAATTACCTCATCAAAGATTAGTAATGCACCATGTTCATCGCAAAGTTCTCGCAATTTTGCTAGGTATTCATGCCTTTGGACAAGTAGTCCATTGTTTGCAGGTAACGGTTCGATTACAATTGCCGCAATTTCATCTCCATGCTCATCGAATAGGTATTCTACGGCTTCAATATCATCTAATGGTGCTACTAGAGTTGTTGCAACTGTATCCTTGGGGATACCTGGGCTACTGGCGATACCAAATGTCGCTAATCCACTTCCAGAGTTAACCATGAGGGAGTCGACATGTCCATGATAACAACCTTCGAATTTGATGAGTAAATCCCTACCAGTGTAGCCTCTAGCCAATCGAACAGCGCTCATTACGGCTTCAGTACCTGAGGAAACAAATCGTACTTTGTCCATGTATGGGAAGCGATTTTTTACTCTCTTTGCAAGTTCAATCTCACCGATGTGTGGAGCACCAAACGAAGTACCCTTCTGCATTTTTTGGTAAACCATCTCGATTATTTTCGGATGAGAGTGGCCATGAATCAATGGACCCCAAGATTGTACGAAATCTACCAGCTCATTTCCATCAACATCGGTAACTATTGCACCCGAAGCACTCTCGAAGTAGATTGGATTACCGTGCACAGATTTGAATGCTCTAACTGGAGAATTAACTCCCCCTACCAAGTGGTTCAAAGCCTCTTCATGTAGAGAATTTGAATTTACACGTTGCATGAAAACACCTCAGTCAAACCACTTTTGCGACATCGCTTCTCTGGCGTGGTAACTGACAATAATGTCAGCCCCTGCTCTGTTGAACGAATAGAATATCTCTTGAACCATTGCTTTTCTCTCTGAGATGTCTTTCGATGATGCCATCACCATCGAGTATTCGCCACTTACGTTGTACACTGCTACTGGCTTAGATACCGAATCAGCAACTTGTCTAACCACATCCAAATATGTGATTGCTGGCTTAATCATGATTACATCAGCGCCTTCCTTTTGGTCGCTCATTGCCTCAAATACTGCTTCTTTGTAGCCCGATCTGATGTCCATTTGATGACTTTTCCTGTCACCGTGGTTGGGAGATGAAGATGCGGCGTCTCTGAATGGACCGTAAAATGAACTTGCATACTTAACTGAATAAGAAAGAATCCCCGTACTGGTGAATCCTTCACTTTCCAAGGCCTTTCTAATTGCCTTGACTCTACCGTCCATCATATCTGATGCAGCGATGTAATCTGCTCCTGCTTCAGCATGTGACAAGGAGATTCTAACTAATTCGGGGATTGTCAAATCGTTATCTATTTCTTGATTGTGGATTACACCACAGTGTCCGTGGTCAGTAGCGGTGCAAAGACATACATCTGTCATCAATACAATCTCATTTCCATATTTTTCTTTGAGTTGCAAAACCGCCCTCTGAAGAGGCATCTCAGAATCAGAAGCTTTGGAAGCCATTGGGTCCTTCTCGTGGGAATCAACAACTCCAAACAGCATATGTGAGGATATACCATTATCCATATCACCTGCAATGGTTTCCATTAGTACATCTACTGATTGACGGTTAATGCCTGGCATGGTTTCTATGGCGTCATCAACACCACTTCCAGCCACTACGAAATGCGGCTGAACGAGTGAAGATTTTATCCCTGAAGAGAATATCAAATCTCTTCTTGATTGAGTCCATCGGTTTATTCTTGGCCTTTTCTTCACTCAATCACCACGCTTTGTTTTCCACCACTTTGACACAAATTCTGCGGTAGGCCCCTTCAAGATTTCAACTGTTGACTCGCTAAAGTAACCTAGGGAATCAATCTCCTCTAATGATGACTTCCCCATGCACAGTATACTTTTAGGTATGGGTAAGGAGTTTTCAACCCACGCTCTGGCAGAAGATGGTGATGAGAGAAGGAGGACATCATCAGACCCAATCTCTATTGATGGAACGGATTTACTGCGGTTTTCGTATCCAATCCAACTATCCGTACTGAAGCCCAACTCTTCTAAAGATTCAGATAATTTCCTATTCGAAACATTCGACCTCGGAATCATTAGTCTAATCTTTCGGTCAATGTTCTTGTCGATGTAATCGATTAATTCAATTGAGTCTCTCGCTTTGGCACAAATTGATACAGTTACGCCTCTAACAAAGCAAGCCCTAGCAGTACCTTCTCCAATTGCCAACCATTGTATTCTATTCAAATCAGGATTTGACTTTGATACTTCTATAGCACATTTAGCAGCGAAAGGAGAAGTCAGGATTAGGTATGGCCAATCTGACCTAGGTGAATCATTGTCAATGAAAGATTTAGGCCAATTTTCGGGCCTCGAAACGAGTTCAATCACCGGTTTGTTAACAACATTGATTCCATCGTTTTGCAAAATTGTTGCTAATCTGTCAGAATTTAATGTGGAGATTAATTTTGGACCTTTATTCATCGGTAGATTGTCCAAAATTTCGGTTTCAGGTAAGGTGGATTCAAATTCAGATAATCTGCCATGGTAAATTGTGCTAGGGAAAGGCAGTCCACGAGAAAATATCTCTTTCCAATTCATTGGAGAAATTTGTACATATGCATTGTCTCCTCTGACTTTTATGCCGGCCGGATACAAGCAACCACCGCCAATAGATTGCAATATTTCCCTTTCAATATTGACATCGGTTTCAGTTTCTTCATGATTCAGAATCTCTCTAATTTCACTCAATCTTACGCAGTCATCTGTCCTGCAATGTACAGAGATAGCACCTTGTCCGGGAGCTGTGGGCCAGTCACTATCGCTAATTCTGATTGCACTAAACTCCAAAATCCAGTCATCTAGGGCACCAATCTGATGCAATCTCTGCAAACCAACTTCTGCAAGAATTATTGCGTCTACTCTACCTTCTTTCAATCGCTTAAGTCTAGTCTCTACTTGCCCTCTGACTGCGATAGGGATAATGTCAGGGCGATTTCCTAGCAAGAATGACTGACGACGCCCTGAAACTGTTCCAACCATGCCTGATTTAGGAATTGTTGCAAGGGCATCTCCTACGGAAGTTTCTTTTTCAGAATTTAACAAATCTTTGAGTGATGCATGCTGTTTGCTCTTCGGGAAAATTAGCAGATCATTTGTACAGCCACGCTCTAAATATGCCAAATTGGAAATTTGTTCATCAAAATCAACTGGCACGTCTTTACTCGAATGAACTGCAATGTCGATATTTCCCTCTATTAATTGAGAATCAACTGCATGAATAAATTGGCCAACGGATGATGCCAAATTGCCCCCTAATGATTTGTCGCCTTTCGATTTAATTCCAATTATTTCAGTCATAATTCCATTTGATTCTAACAAGTCACAAACCTTCTTTGCTTGCCACATTGCAAGATTAGAGGTCCTTGTTCCGATTCTCACGTTCAAGAATTATCACCCGGAAAAGTTGGCATTTTGTTGATGCGATCAACCGTCTCATTTACGTCATGTGCCACCTTTTTGAGAAGAACTGAATTAATTGGTCTGCTAGTTGACATCATCATATTTTGTAAGTCAACTTTTGTGAAGGGTCCATCTTGATTGCAAATCCATGTTGCAATCTCGCGTGAAAATGCGCCCATTTGTTCTACTGAATCCTCAATGAATTCTGATTTTTCCCACTCCCGGGACATTGCTTCTAGAGTTTGATACATGAAAGAGCGGAACTTTGCACGTGACCTATCGGTCAATGCACTCATGAATTTATTTTGAATCTCAGAAATTAGAATCTCACTTTTTTCTATGGTCGAAGTATAATCCCACTCTACTCCTAACCTATGTGCTACTCTTATCCAATGTTCCATTCCGAAGAGTTCCATTTTAGTTGAGACTCCACTTTTATCAATCGAGGGAGGCCAAGAAAAATCCATTACCATTGCAGAACTTGTGCCTGGAATTGGATTTGATTCATTGAATGTTGGTTGATTATTCCTGATTGTAGAAATAATCAAGTTCGGCTCGATTGAAGATTTCTTCCAATCTTCAAAAGTCATTATTTCTACGCTTGACGCTAAATCAGGATTCCTGATAATTGCATTTTCAGGGGAACGAGATACAACATAGATGTTGGTCTGCCCTAGAGATAGTAAAACTTCAACCGCTTTGCAACCCATGTCTCCAAAACCAAGAATTACAGAGCAAGTCTCCTCTTTACTTGATACAGCCTCTTCCAGAGCATTGGTTGCAAGATTTAGCATTGATTCTGTTGTTTGGTTAAATCCAAATTCACGTCGTATGATTCTGTTAGCTGAGATTACATGGTCGAAAAATGAACTATTAATGTCACTCACCAATTCATGTTTCCTATGCAAAGCAACAGATCCCCTAAACTGTGACATAACCTGGAGTTCGCCTATAATGAAGGAATCTAAACCGCTGCAAACCTTAACCAGGTGGCGCCATACATCCAATCCAGTAAAATGTTCAAATGGCGCACTTTTCAAAGATGTAGTTTCCAACACGCAGGTCTCAAGATCTTGACTTGTAACTCCGAAACCGACATACAACACTCGATTGCATGTGGACATTTCGAAAACATCAGATTGTAGGCTATCACGAATTTTACCGATGAAAGTCAAACGCTCTTCCTTCGAAAGTCCTTCCGTTGTAAGATATTCTACGTGTTCAACATTATCTGGTTTGATTTTCATCGAAATCATGCTGACGCTATTGATTAGTTCTTGAGGGTCTACTGAGCGCCCATCTATTTCGTGAACATACGGTTCTGAGAAGAATCTCGACAGGTCAATTTTAGGGGCACCTAAATCTGACATCTTCTCACCTTGTCAACCCAACGGCTTATCCTTTATCAAAAGGAGTATACTACTGTTCGATTTATCTTGATAGATTTGCATTAGAATTAGTTCCAATCCAACATATTTGGTGCTTGAATTGGCTTTTCTGAATTCCACATTTCGGCATTGTTTTTTGGCGGCCTAGACCTCTTGAACAGGAAGATACCAATCAAAACCACCGCAGTAATTACGACTAGACTGACTATCACCCCAGTCCACGAATCTAGGCTTGGATTATTCGGGAAAGCATCTGCAGAATCGGCAACTCCGTCTCCGTCACTATCCCTTTTCTTACTTGGGTCAAGCGGCCATAGATCCGAATTATCTCCTACTCCATCACCATCACTATCCCTCGTCTCTGATGCATCGTATGGGTCGAAATCAGAATTGTCACCTACTCCGTCATAATCACTGTCTGCCCATTCTAGAGGGTCGTTAGGCCAAGGGTCACTATTGTCCCCTACTCCATCTAAATCAGAATCAATACAGTCTGTCGAATCGAATGGGAATGCATCCGAGTTGTCGCCACACCCGTCAAAATCACTATCCAACCATTCAGTCTCATCGAATGGGAATGCATCTCCATTATCTCCAAAACCGTCCATATCGGAGTCTAACCATTCTTCTGAATCATCAGGAAATGCATCGGAATTATCACCTATTCCATCTCCATCAGCATCATTCCAGTCATTGGTATCATCTGGGAATTGGTCATTATCATCCGCGTAACCATCTGAATCTCGGTCCGGGCAGCCCTTAGGGAAGTATGACGTTCCGAACTGGAATGGACAATCATCTGAATTATCACCAATCCCATCCAGGTCTGAATCATCCCATTCGGTAGGGTCATCAGGGAATGCATCGGTATTATCGCCTACGTCATCATAATCTGAATCGGCCCACTCTGACTCATCATTAGGGAAAGCATCGGAATTGTCTCCATAGCCATCGGAATCAGAATCTTTCCACTCGCTAGGGTCAGTAGGGAACGCATCTTGGCCATCCCATACTCCATCATCATCTGTATCTACGTCGAAAGGGTCACTCCCAGCTTCCGATTCTTCATCATCTGACAATCCGTCTTGGTCATCATCGAGGTCCTCATCATCGTGGCAACCATCCTCGTCAAAATCGTGAGAATGTAAACCAATCTGTCCTTTAGGACAGTAATCTTCAGTATCGATAACGCCATCGTTATCATCATCTTCATCCACTAAATCAATGCACCCATCTGAGTCGTAATCCTGTCCAGATACATCGTTTGGACAAGGGTCCACATCGTCAGTTAGTCCATCGCCGTCGGTGTCTTTTTGATAATCAGCACAGCCGTTTATGTCGACTGAATAACCTGGGTTTGTACCAAGACATTCGTCGTTAGCATTGGCAACACCATCTGAATCTTCGTCCTGTTGACTCCAATCACAGCCTTCAGCATTCACTGTTGAAGCGTCCTCGGTCCAGTCACAAATATCGTTTGAATCGGGAACACCGTCACCGTCAGTATCGGCATCACCGATGTTCATTACAGCAAATTGACCAATTATCTTGTGCATAGTCGCGCTTGGATGAGCTTTGTCGAAGAAT
>TARA_B100000674_G_scaffold64289_2_pt1 | contig 14044 bp, 13 predicted proteins | sample TARA_B100000674 | Tara Oceans TARA_B100000674 (sample SAMEA2622759) | marine metagenome | biome: marine biome (ENVO:00000447); feature: surface water layer (ENVO:00002042); material: "saline water (ENVO:00002010), including plankton (ENVO:xxxxxxxx)" | depth 5 m
CAAAAAAAGAATGACGCGCAGCGTACTGGACGACATATCTGGGCTAGGAGACGTGCGTCGTAAACGTTTAATAAAGCAATTCGGGGGTGTGCGAAAGGTGCAACAAGCTTCACTCGATGAGCTCCTCGCCCTGACGTGGTTACCTGATCCGGTAGCGCGTGCCGTATACGACCGAACTCAGGGGAGCGCGTGATCCAAGATTCGTGGGAACAACACTCCCACTGGTGGCAGCGGGAGTTCACTCGGGGCGCTGATCCCGAATATGAGGAACAAATTCTTCCCTTATTGATGGACTTGGCGGGCGAAGGGGGCAGAGTCCTTGATATTGGGTGCGGGGAAGGGCAAGTGTCGCGTTTGCTCTCATCTACCTCAACCAAGGTCTTTGGCATCGATCCAGCATGGAGCCAGATCCGTGAGGCCGTACGCCGCAGCACACAAGAGGCATATAGCCAAGCTTCCGCAACGGCGCTCCCATTCACGGCAGGAGTATTTGACACGGCCGTAGCGTGTCTTGTCTTTGAGCACATAACCGCCTTAAGGCAAGCAGTCGCTGAAGTCTCTCGGGTGCTGGCGAAAGGCGGAAAGTTTATTTTTATGTTGAATCACCCACTCCTGCAAACTCCTGGAAGCGGATGGGTCGACGATTATATTTCAGATCCACCGAGCCACTATTGGCGTGTTGGCCACTACCTCGTAGAACAAGAAACTCTTGAGGAAGTTCAACTCGGTGTGCACATCCCATTTGTGCACCGGCCTTTGAGTGAGTACGTCAACGCTCTCTCAGAGAACGATCTTCAGCTAGAACGCATGCTTGAACCGTCGCCGCCAGCAGGGTTTCTGGAACGAAATGACTCCTATCGGGCAGCAGCACACATCCCCCGGCTGTTGGTGCTGATCTGCAGAAAGCGCTGATGTTCGCATTGAGGCGACCTAGGCTTTAACCATGCAGGACGGACCAAACTTCGTGGTAGTGGCCGGACTGTCTGGAGCCGGCCGTTCAACAGTAGCTGACACTCTTGAAGATTTGGGTTGGTTCGTCATCGACAACCTCCCATCCAGCTTGCTCTCATCAGCGGCTGAGCTGCTCACCGCTGCGGACCCCCGAGTGCAGCGGCTGGCCTTAGTGGCTGGGTCACATCAGCACCAAGAAGATCTCTTGGACTTCTTGGCAGGTCTCAACACGTCCCCAGCCCGAGTAAGTGTCGTTTTCTTGGATGCGCCCACAGATGTGCTTCTACGTCGCTACGACCAAACACGGCGGCGACACCCCCTTGCAACCAACAGCGAGTCCGTGGCTGAAGCGATCCAACGGGAACGTGAGCTTTTGGACCCGATCAAACAAAAAGCTGATCTGGTGATTGATACCGGTGATCTCATCGTGCATGAATTGAAATCTCGCGTAGTTGAAGCGTTCAGCGAAGCTGGTCGAAACCAACTAATGCAGACAACAGTCATGTCGTTTGGGTATAAACATGGCATCCCAATCGAAGCTGATCTAGTCATCGACTGTCGGTTTTTGGCTAACCCACATTGGCTGCCAGAGTTACGGCCGCGGACAGGTTTGGACCAAGAAGTAAGGGATTATGTACTCGGAGAGTCATCAACCATTTTGTTCTTGGAGCGTCTTTTGCCGCTCCTTGACTTTTTGGTTCCTTCCTATGTCGAAGAGGGCAAGGCATACCTGACTATCGCCTTCGGGTGTACGGGAGGTCGTCACAGGAGTGTCGTGGTTGCCGAAGAAATAGGGCGTATTTTGACGGAAAATGGTTATGCGCCGCGCACGCGCCACCGCGACCTCGAATCAAAAGAAATATAGAAGTAGAGCATCAATTCGCCACACTCTGCGACCCATGCGGTAGACATTCAGCAGCGTCTCTATTCCCTTTTAGAAAGCGAGTCCTCTATGACCGTGCGTGTTGGCATAAATGGTTTCGGTCGGATCGGTAGAAACTTCTTCCGAGCCGCTCAAAAGCAAGGTGCTGATCTTGAAATCGTTGCGGTGAATGACCTCGGCGACCAAAGCACGATGGCTCATTTATTGAAGTACGACTCGGTATTGGGAAATCTACCCAATGACATTTCAGCCATCGAAGGCGGTATTTCCATAGACGGTCAGCTGCTGAAGGTTCTGTCCGAGCGAAACCCTAGCGACTTGCCATGGGCTGATCTGGAAGTCGATGTTGTTATTGAGTCGACCGGGATTTTCACCGATAGGGATAAAGCTGCTCAACATCTAGATGCGGGAGCACCTTTGGTAATTGTCTCGGCTCCGGCCAGTGGAGCTGACGCAACCATCGTCGTTGGGGTCAACCACGACGAATTCGAGAAAGGCGTGCACCAGGTGATCTCTAATGCCAGTTGCACAACAAACTGCTTTGTCCCGATGGTCCAAGTCCTAGATGATGCCTTCGGAGTGGAAAAAGGTCTGATGACGACAGTGCACGCGTACACAGGTGATCAGTCGCTCGTCGATGGCCCACATAGTGACCTGAGAAGGGCGAGGGCATCGGCTGTGAACATCATCCCTACTTCCACAGGGGCTGCTCGCGCAACGGGGCTGGTACTCCAAGCGATGAACGGCAAACTCGATGGCACCTCGTTGCGAGTGCCGATTCCTGATGGGTCTATCACTGACTTCACCGCAGTTCTTGCGTCGAGTCCCACAGTCGAGGAAATCAATGCCGCGTTCGCTGAGGCCGCCGCTAAAGCGCCGCTCGCCGGGATCCTCGCCTACAGCGAAGACCCACTAGTTTCCTCAGACATCGTAGGAGATCCCTCTAGCTGCGTTTTTGACGCGGGTCTCACTATGACGATGGACAATCTTGTTAAAGTCAGCGGCTGGTACGACAACGAATGGGGATACTCAAATCGTTTAGTCGACCTCGTTGGGATTACCTGCGGTTGAGCGCGACGTGAATGATTTTTCAGTCCCAACTCTCGAGGATTTAGAATCATCGGTTGGTGACCTAGAAGGGAAGCGCATATTGGTTCGCTGCGATTTCAACGTTCCCCTTAGGGATGGAGAGATCGCAGACGACTTAAGGATTAAGGCCGCCGTGCCAACACTGTCCTGGTTGCAGGAAAGGGGTGCCCACGTTGTTGTTTGCACCCACTTCGGGCGACCTGATGGTAGACCGGACAAACGCTTCTCAGTCGATGTTCTTCGTAGCCGAATTGATCAATTGATCCCCGGTGTGGAAATCATCGAAAACCTTAGATTTGACCCAGGAGAGACAGATAACTCACCGGAGTTTGTGCAGTACCTAGTGGAAGGTGCCGGGGGCACAGCCTTCGAAGGGTATGTCAATGACGCTTTCGGAGTGTCCCACCGTTCCCACGCATCAGTTGTCGGCCCCCCAGGCTTGGTGCCTTCAGCGGCAGGTCGACTTTTAGAAAAAGAAGTCGAGGTGCTGGGAGCAATGAGATCTGCGCCACGGAGGCCTTTTTTGGCTGTCCTTGGCGGCGCTAAAGTCAGCGACAAGTTGGGGGTTATCGAGGCTCTACTCGATGTCGTTGACCGGCTCGTCATTGGGGGTGGCATGTGTTTCACCTTTTTGAAGGCTCTTGGGAACAACGTCGGAGACTCGCTGTGTGAAGATGACCAAGTTGACGCGTGCAAGAGAATCATCGATTCAGGAGCCCCGATACTTCTGCCAACAGACATCACAGCGCTCAGCCCTGAGGGCGAAATTCGTCAGATGGGACAGTCCATGCCAGAAGGATGGAAAGGCCTTGACATTGGGCCTGGGAGCGCCGCTGAATTTGGTGATGCCATTCATGAAGCAAGGACAGTCTTTTGGAATGGTCCAATGGGATTATTCGAAGATCCGCGCTTCGCGGCGGGCACCAGAGCTATCGGACAGGCCCTAGCCGACTCTCGGGCCTTTACAGTTGTCGGAGGGGGAGATAGTGCCGCTGCCGTAGCTGAATTCGGGCTAAGCCCGTATATGGACCACATCAGCACTGGTGGGGGAGCCAGTCTCGAGTATTTGGAATTAGGCGACCTCCCCGGATTAGCCGCTCTTCGAAAATAAGGAACGTCATGGCTCGCACCCCTCTCATTTCCGGTAACTGGAAGATGAATCTCAATCACTTCGAAGCTATTCAACTGGTTCAAAAATTAAGCTACGAGCTCCGAAACCATGACTATGACAAAGTCGAAGTTTCAGTTCACCCACCCTTCACTGATCTCCGGTCAGTGCAGACAGTGATTGATGCCGACCGGATGCTCTTTGGGCTGGGAGCGCAGAACTGCCACGCTGAAACCTCAGGTGCTTTTACAGGTGAAGTGTCGCCGGCGATGTTGCAGAAGATGGACGTCGACTTCGTCATCGTGGGGCACAGCGAACGAAGAGCTTTATTCGGAGAAACGAACGAGATTGTTGCGGCGAAAGCATTAGCGGTAGCAACACACGAGATGACCCCGATTGTTTGTGTTGGGGAAACCCTGCAAGAAAGAGAAAGCGGGGAAGCCGAATCAGTGGTCGAAGCACAGGTGTTAGGCAGCTTGGCTTCTTTAAAGGGAGAGAAGCTGACGAAGACCGTCGTCGCGTACGAGCCGGTCTGGGCTATAGGCACAGGAGTCACGGCCTCTGCTTCGGATGCGCAGCAGATGTGTGCCCATATTCGAAGTGTGATTGAAACGATTAAGAAATCAGCGGCTGAAGAGGTGCGAATCCAATACGGGGGATCAGTGAACGCAGCTAATGCTGGGGAATTGATGTCGATGCCTGATATCGATGGGGCTTTGGTTGGCGGCGCATCACTGGATGCGGCCTCTTTCGCGAGGGTCGTAAGCTTTCAAGACACCTAGTATCAACTTATGTCCCCTGCTCAGTCGAGTCCCAGCCGCCCAGCACTCCGAGATGGCCTCATTGCCGTTGTGAAACGAGACTGCCCTACTTGCGTTGATATTGCACCGGTCCTCGAAGAGATCAACCAGCGAGGCCCGGGCGTTACCGTCTATACCCAAGACGACCCTGATTTTCCGGAAGTAATCACAAATAAGATCGACGACCGAACTTTAGAGTTTTCATGGCATTACGACATAGAAACGGTACCGACCTTAATGTTTGTGCAAGACGGAGTGGAGTTAGCTCGCACTGTCGGGTGGAGCCGTTCCGATTGGGAAGCGATGTCTGGAGTCGATGATCTGGGTAGCGACCTGCCCGATATGCGTCCTGGATGCGGATCTTTGTCCGTAGACCCCAATTTGGCGGATTCGCTAGATCTGAAATTCGGAGATCGCTTAACCCAAAGTCGGCTTGTGGAATTCGCGACCCTTGAGGACGAATTCGATGCAATGTTCGATCGAGGGTGGTCCGATGGGCTGCCTGTGGTTCCGCCCACCGAGGAGCGAGTAGCGCGCATGCTAACGGGAACTGTGCGCCAGCCAGACGAAATTGTGGCAATCGTCCCTCCGACACTCAATTCCTGCACTGTGGAAAAAGTTGCGATTAATGCTGTTATGGCGGGATGCAAACCGGAGTACCTGCCAGTGGTGTTGGCGGCGGTTGAGGCAGCGTGCACTGACCAGTTCAACATGCACGGTCTCCTGTGCACCCTATGGTTCTCCGGTCCGATCATTATCGTCAACGGCCCGATTCGGCGGCAAATCGGAATGAATGTGGATAAGAACGCGTTAGGGCAAGGCAACAGGGCAAATTCCACAATAGGGCGGGCACTGCAGCTGATTGTAAGAAACGTTGGCGGTGGCAAACCCGGGGTGGGTGGAATTGATCGGTCAGCGTTGGGGGCCCCATCTAAAGTTGGGTGGTGCTTTGCGGAGGATGAAGAAAATCTGCCTGAGGGGTGGGACCCACTTTCCGTCACTCGGGGTTTCGAACGAGGCGACAACACGGTCACTTTGTTCGCGGGGCACGGACCTATTGGTTGCATAGATCAAATCTCCCGAACGCCTGAGTCGTTGATCCGGACTTTGGCTCAGCAACTACAAGCAGTTGGTAACCGCAAACTTCCGAGTGAAGCGATGATTGTTATGACCCCCGAGCATATGAATGTCTTCGCCGGGGCAGGATGGTCAAAGGCGAGGTTTTATCAGGAGTTGGAGCCCTTGCTTCAAATGGATCCTGAACTTTCAGCGAGAGGTGCTTTGGGTATTGAAGAAGGTCTACCGCTGTCGTCGAGCGAGGAGACGGTATTTGGCTCTCAACCCGGGCGTGAGATCCGCAAACTCCCGGAGTGGTCACCGATGATTGTTCGGGCTGGGGGAGGAGCGGGGGGCTTCTCGGCGATTTTGGAGGGTTGGGTTCCGGGGAGCAAGGGAAGCACGCCAATTACTCACCGGATCGGTAGCTAACTTGCGTTCTCGATCTAGCGGCTTGAGATCGAGGAGTCGTGGAGAGACGCTGGTACCATCTTCCCTGTGTTGACCTGGATAGTTGGTGCTTTGCATCTAATCTCTGCATTCTCACTTGTGGGCCTTGTGTTGCTGCACAGCGGCAAAGGTGGAGGTGTTTCCGACATGTTCGGAGGGAGTGTCGGTGCAACCGCTGCGGGGTCAACAGTCGCAGAAAAAAACCTCAGCCGCATTACGGTGGTTGTAGCAGTCACCTTCGGTTTCACTACTTTGATATTGGGTCTATTACTCGCCTAAGCCTGTTTCTTGAGGCGATTGAGAGCGACCGGGTTATGTTGGCAACTTTGAGGACGTTGGTAGAGTAGTCCTTCTTCCGGACAACCGGAACGGCGTCGGAGTGGCGGAATTGGCAGACGCGCTAGACTAAGGATCTAGTGCCCGTTAAGGGTGTGGGGGTTCAAGTCCCCCCTCCGACACCAGCGTTTACGTCGAAAATTTGGGCGTCGCCTACGGCGGGTCGACGATCCAAAGCTGTCGTGTAATTAGAAATGAGAACCATTATCATCGCCGATATGGCTGATGATCGTGTACCAGTGACTGTGTTGACGGGCTTTCTGGGAGCTGGCAAGACCACCTTGTTGAACCATATTTTGACAGAGCAGCATGGGAAGCGGATAGCGGTAATAGAAAACGAATTTGGCGAAGTCGGCATTGACGACGCAATAGTTCTCGACGCGGAAGAAGAAATTTTCGAGATGAACAACGGTTGCATTTGCTGCACAGTGCGCGGCGACCTAATTCGGATTCTTGGCAATTTAATGCGTCGAAAAGACCGATTCGATCAGATTCTGATCGAGACAACCGGACTTGCAGACCCCGCACCGGTCGCGCAAACATTCTTCGTTGATGACGAAATGGCTGCTCAGCTGCGCCTTGATGCCATTGTCACGGTCGTCGATGCCAAATTCCTACTTCCCCACCTAGATGAAGAGAAACCACCGGGTGTGGAGAACGAAGCGGTAGAGCAGTTGGCCTTCGCAGACAGGATCGTGCTTAACAAGATTGACCTCGCTGATGACAATGAGCTCGATGCAGTGGAAGCGCGCATTCGAGAAGTAAATCCGCTTGCTCCTATTGTCAGGACTCAACAAGGGAAAATAGAGCTCGACGCGATTCTTGAGGTCGGTGCATTCTCCCTTGACCGCGTTTTGGAAGATGATCCGGAGTTCTTGGACCCAAACGCAGAACATCAGCACGATTTAACGGTTACGTCAGTAGGTATAGAGATCGATGGTGACCTTGACTTGGACAGGCTAAACGATTGGTTGAGTGACCTCTTACGAACAAAAGGCACCGACATATTCCGTTCGAAGGGAATTCTGTCAATAGCAGGGTGGGAGGAACGGTACGTGTTCCAAGGTGTTCATATGCTCCTCGATGGTCGGCCGAATGGTGTCTGGGGATCCGGCGAACGGCGCAACCGCCTTGTCTTCATAGGTCGGAACTTGGACAGAGCCTCGCTAGAAGCGGGCTTCAAGTCCTGCGTCGTATGAAAATAGACGCAGCCACTCTGAGGTGGCGGGTTGTTCTAGAGGATTACGTTTCGGTACTCGAAGTGGCCCCTAACTCGGTACAGGCAGTTGCCGGTTCGTTGGCGGGTGACGTCGTGCTTCTGAGCACTTCTGACGGGTCAAGTGAAGCCCTCCATCCACATGATATGGGAGCGTTGAGTGCAGCTTGGTCAAGTGATGGGCGGCGTCTTGCCGTGGGAGGCCAAGACGGAGTCGTCCGTTTGTACAGCGAAGAAGGTTCCCCTATTGAAGTAATTCAGGTCTCAGGTTGGGTGACTGCACTCGCCTGGTCACCTGCGGAAACGATGCTTGCTATCGGAGCTGGGCGAAGCCTTAAGGTTGTCAATGAAGACGGTTTAGAGCTTCACGATTTTGACGAGCAAATCTCTACGGTCACTGACGTTGCGTGGTCGTCGGATGGTACACGTGTTGGTGCTGCTGCCTACGGCGGAATTAGCTGGCATGACGTGGCGGGGCCTCGAAGCGGCCGGAGGCGACGCTTCGACTGGAAGGGGTCACTGTTGGCCCTCGCTGTGTCGCCTGACGGGAAGTGGGCCTGCGCAGGCGCGCAAGACTCAACTGTGCATTTGTGGAAGCTTTGGAGCGGTCGAGAGCTTTCGATGGGGGGATATGCCTCCAAAATTGAGCGCCTTGCCTTTCGTCCTGACGGTCGTTGGCTCGCAGTAGCTTGTCTCAGTGACCTAACGGTTTGGGATTTTGGAAAGAGGGGACCCGCCGGTACAACCCCAGCAGCATCCTCCGGTCATGAAAAACATATTGAGGATCTTGCATGGGCACCGTCTGGTCAATGGTTGGCGACAGGTGGAGGCGATGGACGCACCATCGTTTGGCCTAGTCCTAATAAGGCGGGCGAAGACTTAATACCGGCAAGAATCTTTGAGTCTGAAGTACCAACAAGCAGACTTCGCTGGGTCACTGATGAGAACCTCCTCATCGCTAGGGCCGATGGCGAGGTGTCCTCCTCCGCCCTCTAATGCATGCGATCGAGCTAGCGTTCGTCCCCAGCGCTACCAATAAAATCAATGTTGAGGTTTGCTAATAGTTCTAGTCGTTGGCAATCCCAACTCGCCCTTGCTCTCCTGCCACTAAAGCGTCTAAGTCGACTTGAATATTGCCGGGCACGTTGGTTCTTGTGGTCGTGCAGCACTTCGAGCTGAGCAGCCGCGTAGAGACGGCGACGGTCTTGTGTTCGGCGCGAGCACATCTGGAGCGAGAGCCCTTTCCGGTGGATGCTGCGGAGTCAGTCATGCCGTCCTCAAGTGGAGCCCTTCTGACCGCACAATGAGCCACTGAGGGGAAATGTGCGGCATGCTGCTACTCTCTCACAGCGTAATGAGGCCTTTTGTACCGTTTTTTGCAAGATCTTAAGGTTCTTCTTAGGAATAGATCGCAAGCTTCGTCCATGCACAAATTCCTATTGTTGGAGGGTCTTACTGAGTGGACCCGGCATCCGGACTCCGCCGGGAGCATCGATGCGAGGAGCGACGGCGAAGTGTTGAAACGAGGGAATGCAGATCGACACCGAGACCGCTTCCGAGTGCGGTTGCTGATTGCGCTCCTGGCCGCCACGCTGTTCGCCCTCGGCTGCGGCAGCAACGCGACCGATGAACGATCGGTCAAGGACCGCAGCGACGTCGGTGTTCCGGACGCAAACGACCAACCAGACCCCGGATCCGCTCCGGAGTCTCGGGCAGCCGAGGACGAGGCGACCGAGGAGGTAGCAGCTGACACACCGCTCCCGTCGTCGCCGGTTGGACTCGGCGCTGCAGGCCCCGACGCTGACGACTCCCCACCGGCGTTCCTCGACGACCGGATCATCGCCGCGGACCTGTGGGGTCCTGAGTTGGCGATCCTGTCCGCGGGAATGGGGTTCGACGGAGTGATCGGCCTCCCCGACACGGACCTCGAGACCGTCCGTGCCGCCGGAGGCTCCTACTACTTGCCTGAGTGCGCCGACGCCCCGATCGTCAGCGGGGCAACGGCGGTCGGGATCAACGCCTTGTACCGAGGCACGGCAGACGACTCGCCCGACTACGACGACGGGCTCCCGGTGGTGTTCACCTGGCCCGTGCTGGGTTCGACGGTGCATCCGGAGGACTTCCTGTTCACCCTGAGCAACGGCGACCAGGTAGTGCCGAACTCCGCCGGCCTTGTGCCGAACTGGGAGCTCAACGAGCGCAACACGGTCGTCGTCTTCGGCGACTTCGGCAACCGAGGTGCACCTGGAGAGGTCGGCGCGGTCTACCCGGCCAAACTCGAGATCGTGGACGACGGCACGCCGCTGCGTTTCCTCGGGCCCGATGGCGAAGAGAGCGGTGTCGGACTCACCTGGGAAGGCGAGGGCGCCACGGGCTACGGCACAGGACCGCAACTCGTTGGGGCCAAGCTCAACCACGTCGGCGATGCGCCGGCCGGCGAAGGTGGAGCGCCCTTCTTTGAACAGGTGCAGTTACCCAACGACGAGTTCGCGCTTTACGGCGGCGGCGACTTCCGTTTGCGCATGCTCACCTCGGGCGGCTTCACCCCGACCGGAATCACCGGACTGACCCCCGACGCCTACGAACGCCACTTCCGGGTTCATGCGACTGCAGAGGACGGTTCGACCGTCCTGCTCTCCGAGGTCGATGTCGATTACGAGGTCGCCGGAGGCAGGCTGCGAGTCCTTGGTCTCGCGGACCTTGGCCAACCGCTCGGAGACGGTGTTGTCTACGACGACTGCTACGTCGAGGACGTCGACAACCAGATCGACATCATCCTGCAAGGTGACGATGCCGCCGCACGTTCGATCACCCACGTCGAGGTGCCATCGAGTGGCGACTATCTCCCGCTCTACAACCCCGGAGGCCCAGGCCCTGAGCCGTTTCCGGAGGTGCGCTACAGCGAGCCGAGCCCATATGACCTCGAACCGGTCGTCATCGCCCTCGATGATCCACTTCGGGTGAGTAACACCCCGTAGGTTGCCCGGAGGTGGCTTCCCGTTCCGCGCGACGCCTCGGCTGCGGTCTGACTGTGACAGTGGGACCCTCGTGTTACACCTTTACAGCATGGACAACACCACCAGAATCATGTGTCAGGGGGAGAGTGTGTTTACGCGAACCCTCCGGCACGAGGAATAACTCAAACGGTAGGGAGGCCTGGGCGGCCAGCCTTTTGGGCCTGCGAAGCCTTAGTCGAAAGCTATTACGGTGCGCCCTTCTGCTCCAGTAAGCATCGCGTCTATCGCTAGCTGAATGTCCTGAATCGCTACTCGTTTGGAGATCAGCCGATCGACAGGTAAACGTCCTTGTAGATAAGCGGCGCAGAGGTCATCAATTGCTTGCCCTGTGTCAGCAGCTGCGTAGTAGCTGCCTTTGATTGTCTTTTCTGAACGTATGAGGTCCGCGCTGATGAAACTTGTCGAATCGGATGTGCTTGGTACGCCCACCAATACCATGGTTCCTCCTGGTCTAACGGCTCTCAGCCAACTCTCTTGAAGAGCGGTGTTGCCAATCGCTTCGATCACTACATCAGCGCCTCGACCCTCGGTGAGGTTCAAGACTTCATCTATCGCCCTGTCGTCAGCGGTAACAAAGTGGGTTGCGCCTAGATTAATTGAAAGGTTCTTTTTGGATGCTGCGCGGTCAACCGCAATAATCCGTTTGGCTCCCGCCATATTGGCACCCATTACCGCACTTAGCCCCACTCCGCCCGCGCCGACTACAACCACGGTGTCGCCCTCTGAGAGTTGCCCCCTGTGAACGGACGCGCCTACACCCGTTGCCACTCCGCAACCGATGAGCGCCGCTACCTCATAAGGCACGGCGTCGGGAATGCGCTTACAGCTAACTTCTGCAACGACCATGTGTTCGGACCAAGTTGAGATGCCGCAGTAGTGCAATATCGGTTGGCCGTTACGAGAAATCCGACTTGTCCCATCTGCCAAGAGACCGCTCCAAATCCTCTCGGTGCCATCCGAACACAAATGTTGCTGTTCTCGGATGCAGTAGAAGCAGACTCCGCAACTTGGGACCCAATTGAGGGCAACCCGATCGCCGATCCGTATTTTCTTAACGTTCGGACCAACTGCAACTACTTCGCCTGCTCCTTCGTGGCCAAGCACACAAGGTATTTCGGCTCCGTGTTGACCCGTGATGGCGTGTTGGTCGCTATGGCAAATTCCTGCTGCGCCCATCTTGACCAAGACTTCCCCGTCAAGAGGCTCACTCAAATCGAGAGTTTCTACCTGAACAGGTCCTCCGACAGAGTTGAGGGTGACGGCAATGGTTTTCATGAACACCTCCTAGATCAACTCAATTTAGGGTTCCAGGGCGACTAGGTGGGACATTGAATCTCTGAACGCGCTGCCTGCATCATGCGAGACTGTGGTAATGGGTATTGATTACCGGCAATTGGTTCGTGGTGACCGGGTGCACGCAAGCCTGCTCCATGATTCCGAAGTCTTTGTAGAAGAGATGGAACGAATCTTTGTGCGAGGTTGGGCTTTTGTCGGACACGAATCGGAAATAAAAGGCAACGGGGATTGGGTTAAACGTCAACTGGGTAACGAATCGGTAATTATGGTTCGAGCAGATGACGGGGATGTCAATGTCCTTTCGAACCGTTGTGCGCATCGGGGAACTGCGCTGTGCTGGGAGCACAGTGGCAACGCTACATTTTTTCAATGCACCTATCACAATTGGAGATTTGGGCTAGATGGCAGCCTGCGTGCAGTCCCGTTTCCGGATGGGTATTCGAAGCCTAAAGCGGACCTCGGGTTAGACCGGGCCGGCCAGGTAGCGAGTTATCGAGGGTTTGTATTCGCAAATTTAGATGGAAGAGCTGGGTCAATCGATGAACACTTAGGAGATGCTGGTTACGAACTCATAGACCGGCTCTGCGAAATGAGCCCCACCGGCAGAGTAGATCTATCAAAGGGTTGGATCGGTCACCGAGTGCAGTCAAATTGGAAACTCTGGCCTGAAAGCGACAGCGATGGATACCACGTGGGGTTTGTTCACGCGTCAATGTCGGCTTCCACTGACACTTACTACGACGATGTTGCAGTAGGGGGAGACGCAGTTAAGAGCTCACGAGCGGTTGACTATGGAAAAGGACACCTTGAGTTAGATTGGCGTCCAAGTTATAAGCAAGAGCTCTCCTGGCTTGGGGTAACACGGGAACGAGTCGCGGACTACTTTTCCGCGCTTTCTGAACGTGTAGGCGAAAACGCTGCGCAACAAATGCTTTGGGACGGCCCTCCACACGCATTCCTTTTTCCCAATTTGTTCTTAGGGGAAACCGTGATCGCAATTGTGGAGCCAGTGAGTCCGACGGAAATGATTCACCGGCATACCGCAGTGCAATTTGAGGGAGCAGACGGCGCTTTCAACGAACGGCTTCTCCGCCAGACTGAAGCAGCTGTCGGACCGGCCTCATTTATCACGACAGATGACGCTATTACTGCGGAGCGGGTCCAGGCCGGAGTCGCGGGTGCAGCAACCTCCTGGGTGAACAGCAGCCGAGGTTGGATAGATCTCAGTAGAGGTCTTCATCGAGAAACAATCGATGCGAGCGGGGTGCGATCAAGCGACGCATCCGATGAAACTACGAATCGCGGCTTCTGGTACCGGTATCTGGAAATAATGAGCGAAGAGAGATGAGATTGACTTCGCTGGAGACGAGAGCGGAAATAGAGCAATTCTTGTATCGAGAAGCTCGGTACGCCGATGAGTTTTCACTCAAGGAATGGGAAGCGCTTCTCACCGAAGACTTCCATTATTGGGTACCGGCAGGCCGTATCGGTGGTGATCCCGCAAAGCAGCTTGCATATCTGAACGACAACCGAGCACGCGTAGCCACCCGAATAAGGCAGCTACAAACTGGAAAACGCCTTTCGCAACTCCCGATGTCGCCGATGCGACGCATACTCTCCAACATTGAGATTGCTGAGACGCCTGAGGACGTGTTCTCGGTGAACGCGAACTTTGTAATCTACGAGGTAGCTGCTCAATCAACTGGCGAACTTCGAGTCTGGCCGGGCCAAGCCCAGTACCAACTTCGACGAGTAGACGGTGAGCTACGCATGGCTGCAAAGTGGATCGAACTGGTTACGGCTGAGGCCGGGCAAAGGAACCTCACATTTCTCATATGAGCA
>TARA_B100000674_G_scaffold498921_1_pt1 | contig 14028 bp, 15 predicted proteins | sample TARA_B100000674 | Tara Oceans TARA_B100000674 (sample SAMEA2622759) | marine metagenome | biome: marine biome (ENVO:00000447); feature: surface water layer (ENVO:00002042); material: "saline water (ENVO:00002010), including plankton (ENVO:xxxxxxxx)" | depth 5 m
GTCATCAGACGGGTGGTGACTTCGCTGTTTTCGCGGATCAGGCTGTTAACGTCGGCTTCGATCACCGCGGCTTCCTCGGCCGTAACGGCTTTGGGGTGCGAGATATCAAAGCGCAGACGATCAGCCGCCACCAGCGAGCCCTTCTGGGTCACGTGATCACCAAGATGCTTGCGCAGAACCGCATGCAAAAGGTGGGTCGCCGAGTGGTTGGCACGAAGCGATGAACGGCGGCTATGATCAACGCGGAATTCCGCAGCGTCGCCAACCTTGACCTCGCCCTCGGTCACCTTGCCGAGATGCACATGCAAAGCACCCAGCTTTTTCTGGGTGTCGGTGATTTCAATGATCGCACCGTTTTCGGTTTTGATCACACCGGCATCGCCCTGCTGACCGCCAGACTCGCCAAAGAAAGTCGTCTGGTTGGCAAGAACAGCAACCTCGTCACCCTTCGACGCGGTTTTGACTTCGGCACCGTCCTTGATGAGTGCTGTTACCACACCTTCGGCACTTTCGGTTTCGTAGCCAAGGAATTCGGTCGCGCCATCACGGTCATTGATGTCAAACCAGACTTCCTCGGTCGCCGCTTCGCCCGAACCGGACCATGCCGCGCGTGCCTTGGCTTTCTGTTCTTCCATGGCAGAGGTGAAACCGTCTTCATCAATGCCGATTTTGCGTTCTTTGAGCGCATCGGCGGTCAGATCAAGCGGGAAGCCATAGGTGTCGTAAAGCTTGAAGGCGACATCACCCGAAAGGGTCGCGCCCTCGCCCATGCCATCGGTCGCGTCATCAAGCATCTTGAGACCGCGATCGAGCATGGTTTTAAAGCCCTGCTCTTCGAGCTTGAGGGTTTCTTCGATCAATGCCTGTGCACGAACCAGTTCCGGGAAGGCATTGCCCATCTTGCGGACCAGTGCCGGGACCAATTCATACATCACCGGATCCTGGGTTCCGATCATGTGCAGATGGCGCATCGCGCGACGCATGATACGGCGCAGAACGTTACCGCGACCGGCATTGGACGGCAGAACGCCATCAGCAATCAGGAAGCTGGTCGAACGCAGATGGTCGGCCACCACGCGGTGTGACACATTATGCGGACCATCCGGATCGGTATTGGTGGCGTCTGCCGATGCTTCGATCAGCGCGCGCATCAAATCGATGTCATAGTTGTCGTGTTTGCCCTGCAGGACTGCGGCAATGCGTTCCAGACCCATGCCGGTATCAATCGACGGCTTTGGCAGGTCAACGCGTTCGCCATTTGCCATCTGCTCGTACTGCATAAAGACGAGGTTCCAGATTTCAATGAAACGGTCGCCGTCTTCTTCCGGGCTACCCGGAGGACCACCCCAGATGTGATCGCCATGGTCAAAGAAGATTTCCGAGCACGGGCCACACGGGCCGGTATCACCCATCGACCAGAAGTTATCGGAGGTCGGAATGCGGATGATGCGGTCATCGGTCAGACCGGCGATCTTTTTCCAAAGACCATGTGCCTCGTCATCGGTGTGATAGACCGTGACCAGCAGCTTGTCCTTGGGCAGGCCGTATTCCTTGGTGATCAGGTTCCAGGCGAATTCGATCGCGTTTTCCTTGAAGTAATCGCCAAACGAGAAGTTGCCGAGCATTTCAAAGAAGGTGTGATGGCGCGCGGTATGACCGACATTCTCAAGGTCGTTATGCTTGCCCCCGGCGCGCACGCATTTCTGCGAGGTCGCGGCACGCGAATAATCGCGGTGTTCCTGGCCGGTGAAAACGTTCTTGAACTGAACCATCCCGGCGTTGGTGAACATCAGGGTAGGGTCATTGCGCGGCACCAGCGGGCTGGAGGAAACGACTTCGTGGCCGTTCTTGCGGAAGAACTCCAGAAACGTGGTGCGGATATCGTTAACGGTCTGCATATCTCTCCAACCCGGAAAACGCGGAAAAACTGCGCCCGCCATGCTGGCGAACGGACTGCCCTATTTAGCGGCTCGGCCCTGCCCTGTCCAGTCAGGCGAAAGAAGTCCGGGGCATTTGCCGCAAGTTTTCCGAATTTAAGGGATCAGATGGCATTCAAACCGCTTTTGCCGACCCGAATTTCAGCCGCGCCGGAGTAAAAATGTGAATCGATCCCGGTTCATTGCCTCGACAAAACCGGTCGGCTCAAACCCAAGGCCCAGTAGCAATTTGTGTGATCCGATATTTTCAGGATGGGCAAAGGCGGTCAGGTGCGTGAGTGATGTGTTGTCACGGCCATAGGTCAGGGCTGCATTGGCCAGCTCCCGACCAAAGCCCTGCCCCCATGCAGTCGGTGCGAAGTAATAACCAAGTTCCGGTCCCCAGCCGGGAGCGAACGGGTCCGTGTAAAGCCCACCCCAGCCGATGATGTCGTCGGTTTCACGCAACCTTACGACCCAAGGCGCAAAGCCGTCGCGGCGCCGGAACCATTCATGGACCAGCACGCGCTTGCGACAAGCGGCAAAGCTTTCATCGCAATGGGTGAAGCGCATCGCATCACGATCGCCAAGGAAGGCATAAAGATCGGGGATATCGGCCAGTCGGGCAGACGAAAGCTCTAGCCGTTCGGTGTTCAGACTGGCCCCGCGAAGATGGGCCGTTTTCGGACTAGTCGTTTGCACTGTCCTGAATCGTCTTACCAAGGTTTTCCATGTCACGCCCGAAGCCTTCGGCGGTTTCGCAGGCACCAAGGGCAAGACCAAAGCCAAGAACCATCAGGACGGCCAGAAGACGCTTTGTGATCGTTTCCATCTTTTCAGGATGCTCCATTCAAGTCCGGATAACGGGCATGTCGCCCGTCTTGTTGTTTATCGCAATATTCTGGCCTTGGGGCATCGGGCTTGCAACCGTTATCGCACCGGCCAGCACAGCAATGATCCGGACACAAAAAAAGGGACGCCGTTTTGGCGTCCCTTTTTTACATGCGTTGCTCGTATCAGAGCTTTGCAAATCTCTGCCCGTCAGACCGGCGGGCGACGGCCGCGCAATGCGTTGACCACAAGGGAAATCACAAACAGCGCGACAAAGACAAAGAACAAGATCTTTGCAAAGCCAACGAAGGTCCCGGCAAGACCGCCAAAGCCAAGAACGGCAGCGATCAGAGCCAGAATCAAACAGAATATTGCCCAACCTAACATGGGAGTCTCCCAAGGTTATTATTAAGGATTATACGAAATGATCCGTTCGGGATCAGGAAGCGCCATCCTGGATTGCTTCACCGGCATCTTCGACGTCTTCGCCAAAGCCTTCGGCGGTTTCACAGGCAGCAAGACCAAGGCCCATGCCCGAAATCATCAGAATCGCGAGAAGCTTTTTCATCGTATTCGACATGTTCGTTCTCCTGTTTGCTCTTTTTAACGTGCTCACAGGAATTCAAACGACAACAACCATGAATTGTTCCTCTGATCGCATCTCGCCTGATGATTTTTGACCATCTGACCTCATTCAAAATATTGTTTTTAAATGCTTTTTCTGAATCGTGATCATTTTGGGGCACATGCATTCAATCGGTAAAATGGGAAGGCCTTTTGCGACCTCCCCATGCTTTTGTGCAGCTTTTGCATCCCGATTTCAGGACGCCTTTGGCGCGAGCGACAGATAACGGCTGATTTCATCAATGATCTGCTGGTGGATCTGAGCTCGGTCGGTGCCTTCCGGGTCCGAACAGATCGGATCATCATCCATCTCGGCCAGAAGTTCGGCTGCCCCCGGATTGCATTCCCCGAGAAAGGTCAGATGATTGGCCGGGGCAAAGACCACATAGGACGGGTCATCGAGTTCACCCAAAAGGTTGCTTCCGGTTTCCGTGACGTCGGCGGCCTTCCAGCCATGTTCGCGCCCCAAGCGGATGAAAAGCAAATCCGGGTCGACATCGCCAAGGCTGTCGTCATTGACGGCAAAGGTCATGCCCGGCTCAATCGCGACGAATTTCGAAATGCGGGCATCTTTTGACCCGGCTTCTAGATCGGCCGGTAGTTGATCAAGATGCACACCACCCTTTTGCAAAAAGGCACAATCCTGAACCGTCGTGCCAAACTGCTGGCAATAATCGCGATAAGCATCACGATCAAACCGCAAACCCGCAAGGTTCAGCACCGTCGCCCCGCCCAGCGAAAAGCCCGCAGCCGAGATTTGGTCGGTGTCAATATAGGGTTCGAACTCCGGGTGTGAGAGAAGCTGATCAAGGGCCGCCTTCATATCCTTGGCGCGCGCACCAAGCTCGGCCATGCGGCGCGGTGATGAATCGCCCGATGTGCTGCCGGGGTGATTGACCGCAAGCACCATCGCACCGCGCAGTGCCAGTTCGGATGACAGCCAGCCAATCGCATCCATATTGCCGCCCGATCCGTGCGACAGCAAAATCAGGGGATGTTTGCCCGGTGCCACCGCCGCCCCGATATAGGCATCCGTGCTTTTCCAAAGTGCGCTTTGGTTGACCGGTGCGCGATAGATGAAGGTTTCGGCCCGATACCAGATGGATGCAGCCACCGGGCGCGACCGATGGGCCGCATCGACATCAAAGCGGTCATATCCGGCAAGGTCATCTGCGGCGTAAGCCGGCATGGACGCAAGCGTTGCGAAAAGACCAAAGGCAAAGGCGCATGCAGAAGTTACGTGTTTCATGATTTCAATCCGTGTTCTAAGTTTCACGGACATCAAATTGCACTGGCCTTGCGGTTTCTGGCGTCCTCGAACCGGTTTAAGGACGTGCAAAACCGGTTTTGGGACATGCACGCCCGGATAACGCATTTCTGGATAATACCGCCACCATGATTGCCTTACCCGTTTCCTTGATTGTCGCCCTGCTGTTGGGATTTTTGTTTTTCCGCTCTGTGCTGTTTGCAAAAACCACGCACTTGCTGGGCGCGCTCTTGCTGGCCTGTGCCGTGCAAAGTGTCGTGGTGTCACTGGTTCATTATTACGGTGTTGCGGAACTGCGCCTTGTGCAGCCGATCACCGCTTCTGTCATCCCGGCACTGGCATGGGTCGCCTTTCTGGAAGGTGGCGTGCGCCCACGTTTTCAAACCAGCGACATCTGGCATCTCGCCGCCCCGATCATAATGGTGGCGGTTGTGTTGGTCGTACCCATTTTGATTGACGCACTGCTGGGGGGATTATTTGTCGGTTACGGGCTTGCCATTCTTTTGGCCCTGCATCGCCAGGGCAATGAACTGGCCCACACGCGCCTGGCATCAGGCCCGGTTCCGGCATTGATCTGGCGGGTGATTGCGATTGCGCTTATCGTTTCAGCCGCAAGTGACGCCCTGATTTCCGTTGCCTTGCAGCTGGGAGCGCAACAGGCTCCGGGCATAATTCTTAGTATCTTTTCATCACTGGCCCTGCTCGCCATCGGCTTTCTGGCGCTATCGCCTGATATTGCGCTTGCCCGTGACGACGACGAAGCGACTGAGGCCGCAGCCCCAAAACCGGAAACCAGCAAGCCCGAAACCGAGATCCCGGTAGCGGATATCATGGCAGAGCTTGAAGAACTGGTCGCACGCGAGAAGCTTTATCTTGACCCCGACCTGACACTGGCGCGCATCGCACGGCGTTTGGGCTATCCGCTCAAACAGGTTTCAACGGCAATCAATGCGGTGACGGGTGAAAACGTGTCGCGCTATATCAACAAATACCGGATCGACCATGCCTGCCGTGCTCTGGATGCCGGCGAGAATGTCACCAACACCATGCTCGCAAGCGGCTTTAACACCAAATCCAACTTCAATCGTGAATTCCTGCGCATCACCGGCAAAACACCCAGCCAATGGCAGCAGCAAAACAGCACCGTGCGCTGAATTTCGCTGACAGCTTAGAGAGCCGTTCAGTCGAGAACCGGGCGCATGAAGCTCCGCTCATAAGAAATTATGCTCCGATTGCGCGCTTCCATCTCGAAAACATCTTGGCATTCGGGATCGTTTGCCATGCGGTTGCGGTAATCCTCGTAATCGGCAAGGCTTGGGAAACTGAAAAGCGCATAGGCAACGTTGCTCGCCCCTTCATGGGGCAAAAAGTAACCATGATGGGTTCCGCCCATGCGATTGACGATGGGAATCCAGCGTTTGGCATATAGCTCAAATTCAGGGATCTTGTGGCTGTCGATGATGTATTTCAGATAACACGTGACCACGGTGGGGCTCCGTCAGAAGGATCGCGAATAAAAAAGGCGGGATACATCAGCATCCCGCCTTTTGAGATTATTTTGCAAGATCAATCAGATCAATCGTCATTGACCGGTTCATCTTCGCTCATGTTGGTCATGGCTTCGGCGATCAGACCGGCACTCTCGCGAATGCTGTTTTCGATCTCCTGGGTCATTTCCGGGTTCTCGCGCAGGAAGCTTTTCGCGTTCTCGCGGCCCTGACCGATACGGGTCGAGTTATAGGAGAACCAGGAACCGGATTTCTCGACGATGCCTGCCTTGACACCAAGATCAAGGATTTCGCCCATCTTGGAGACGCCTTCGCCATACATGATGTCAAATTCGACCTGCTTGAAGGGCGGGGCCATCTTGTTTTTGACGACCTTGACGCGCGTCTGGTTACCAACGACTTCGTCGCGGTCCTTGATCTGTCCAATACGGCGGATATCAAGGCGAACAGAAGCATAGAATTTAAGCGCGTTACCACCGGTGGTGGTTTCCGGGCTGCCAAACATCACACCGATCTTCATACGGATCTGGTTGATGAAGATAACCATGCAGTTCGAACGCGAGACCGAGCTGGTCAGTTTACGCAGCGCCTGGCTCATCAGGCGGGCCTGCAGGCCAACATGGGTATCGCCCATTTCACCTTCGAGTTCCGCACGCGGCACGAGGGCTGCGACCGAATCGACGACCAGAACATCAATCGCACCGGACCGCACCAGCGTGTCGGCGATTTCAAGTGCCTGTTCACCTGCGTCCGGCTGGGAAATCAGCAGTTCGTCAGTGTTTACACCCAGCTTGCGGGCATAACTCGGATCAAGGGCGTGCTCGGCATCGACAAAGGCACAAGTCCCGCCAAGCTTCTGGGCTTCGGCGATGGTATGGAGTGCCAGCGTGGTTTTACCGGAGCTTTCCGGACCATAAATCTCGACGATACGGCCACGCGGCAGACCTCCAATGCCCAGTCCAATATCAAGACCGAGCGAACCGGTTGAAATTGCGGAGATATCAACGGCGCTTTCCCGCTGACCCAGCTTCATAATCGAACCTTTGCCAAATGCCCGTTCGATCTGCCCAAGGGCGGCTTCGAGTGCCTTCTGCTTATCCATAGTATCCTTATCCACCAAATGCAGCGCGGTCTGAATCATTGCTCGAACTCTCTTATTCCACAGGGCCGGGTTGGATGCAACGCAGGCGGTTCCCCGGACCTAATTGCGGAACGCCACCGCTAGACTGTCTTGTCTGTTGCCGCGGCCTGCCACCGCGTTCTCATAGACAAAACAACTGAGAACATAATGCGAACATTCTCACAAAATTTCAGATGTTGCAAGTTTGTTCTCATTTTTACGGTTTATGGAGATGGGAACGGGCTCAAACCATTTGTCGCACAAAACAGGCTCATGGTCCGCCATCACCTAAATTGGACGGAATGCATATTAATTTGGACTCTCGGCACATTGTATTTTTGCCGGCAAGCGATATGCTTTTTGCCATCGCGTCCCAAACGCGTATCCCTCAGGGGATGGGAGGTGCAGTTGTCACATGCCTTGCGATTTTAAGAGCCATCGCACGGCAACCCGGGACGGCTCCCTCCCGACATGCATATCCAAAGCGTCCGCAGTTCAGCCAGACCAACAGTGCCGTCAGGTGGTGATTTTCAGGTGCTCGTGCTTATGAGCATGGCCGTGGTGATCATCGCCGTGATGATGGGTTTCGACATGCAATTCGCCCGGCACGGTATAAAGCTGTCCGTGGCGGACACCGGGCTGGGCCAGCACCTTGTCGGCAAAGGCCCGAATTTCCGAAAGCCTTCCGCGCAGCGTCACGCTTTCAAGGCAGGTGTCATGATCAATATGGAAATGCACGGTCGAAACCGTCAGGTTGTGATGTTCGTGCTGGGTGCTCATCAGGCGTGATGCCAGCATGCGTTCCTCGTGATCATAAACATAGTTCAGAACAGCAATCCCGACTCCGTCGGCATTTTCCTCGAGCTTGGTGTTCTGAAGCTTTTCACGGATCAGATCGCGAAATCCCTCGGACCGGTTGGTGTAGCCCCGGTGATCAAGGAAGGCATCAAAGGCCTCCATCAGGTCATCTTCGATGGAAACGGTTACACGGGTCATGGCTTTGTCCTGATGGTCTTTTGGTTTGCGTGCCCGAAGCTTAGCCGATTGATCGCAAAGTCAAAAGGGGTCAACGCAGTTTCGCCTGCCAGCATCACTGATCGCTAGTGCATAAACAGCAAGGCGACACCGCCAAAGGCAAGGCACGTGCCCGTCACCGCCTGCCAGCCAACGGAACGTCGCAAGATCAGGCCTTCATAGACAATCAGCAAAACCGGCGGCAGTGCCATCAGGGTCGAGGCAATCCCGACATTGGCGTTTTGAACTGCGAGCATCGAAAGCCATACACCCACCGCAGGCCCGATAAAGGCGCCGAGCAACAACCACTTGCCAACATCTGGCGCAATACAGGCCGTGACCGTGCGGCGAACACGACCCAATATGACGGCAAGCCCCCACATGGCGATCACCGCGACCAGGGTTCTGATCCAGCTTGCCGAAAGTGCTGAATATCCATCAATCAGGGCATATTTGGCGGTGATCAGATTGGCGACCTGCCCGATCGCACCGCCCAGCCCGAACAAAATACCCCGGAGGTAATCCCGCCCGACAAGCCCGACCGGACGCCCCTTTTTGCCAAGAATGACAATCAGGATGCCACCAACGCCACAGGCTATACCGGCAATTTCAATCGGACGGAGCGTTTCATCAAACAGAAGCCAGGCCAGGATCGTCCCCATGATCGGAACGGTCGACATCAACAGCATCGACAGTCGCGCACCAATGGTGACAAAGGCCTGAAACAGCATGGCATCGCCAATCACCAGCCCCAGCACGGAAGACAGCGATAGCCAGCCAAGCTGTTCCCATGTCACAGCATTCGGCCAAGGTTGACCTTCAAGGATCCAGTGCAAAACGGTCAGACAAAAGATCGAGCATGCCAGACGCCCGCGATTGACCGTCTGCGCCCCTGCCTTGCCGCCGACATTGGAAAAGATCATGCTTGAGGTCGCCCAACAGAGCGCAGCAGTGAAGGCAGCGGCCTCGCCAAACAGGGGAATCATGGGGCGCGTTTCCGAAAATGTTTGTTTGCCCGGCCTTGTGACCGGTTGAGCTAGCAGGTCATGGTGGGGCGACCCTGCCTGTCATAAGCAGCAAATTTTCGGTGGTTTGCAATTGCTTTTATTGCATGACGGTCCCGGTAATCGGGCGATTTTGTATCAGGATTTGCTTTCCGGGTTGGTCATATCAAGGGCTGCCCGAAAGATATCCGTGCCGCGATTAAATTGCGGTAACAGCGCCTCGTACTCCTTGCGAAGCCAGCTATAGCTTGTGCGGGTTTCAAGCTCAATCGCGCGGTAGCCTTCCGGCACGCCTTCGGTCTGATTAAGAGAGAAATCATCAATCAGCAAACCATCAAGACGCCCATGGCGCAGCATGCGCAACATCATGCCAGCCCCGCCGGGCACGGTGATAATATCGGCCAGTCCCACAAGTTCCTGCTTTCCGCGATCATCGCCAAGCCAGACACCAATATCCTTGTCCTTAAGGTCACTCAGCGCATGCACAGTGGCATCTGCCGTGATCAGAAGGCTTTTGGGGCGACCGACAACCACACCACCGGCAACCAGCGGCACACCGGCCGATTGTTGAATGGTTTCACCGCTGGCAAACACACCATCAATCTCGCCACGTTTCAGGGAAACTGCCGTACGTTTGTTGGGCAACCAGACCGGCTGGACACACAACCCGGCCTCGGCCATCGCCGCGCGATAGCGTTCGGCAGATTGATCACGATCGGCCATTTCGGGCAAAGCAATCTTGAGACAGACTTCTTCGTCTGCCTTTGCCGAAGGCAGCAGTTCAAAGGACAGGAAAAGTGCTGCCAGTAAAATGACAGCAAACATACACGACCGAATGATCGCATTTGGCTTGCGAAGCGCCATAGTATCACCCCCAAGGCAACCTTGGTCCCGACGTTGCGAGACATGTTGCGAACCTACCTGATTGCCCGCCGTCATTTTTATGCGGTCGGGTCATTTTCATTGGTATTTCGTTTCGGCTTTTGCCGTTATGGGAAAAACTATAAGCGCAATCAGAGCGTCTTGCCAAGCGCCCGCAAGCCGATTTACCTGCGCAAAAGTATAGGTTGCCGCGCAACATTATTTCGCACCGGAAGCGGCAAGTTTTTGATATTCAATCAACGCTTGTAAGCCCGCATCGCAGCAATCGCCACCAAAAGCGGATCAGCGGTTTCGTCTAAAGTTTGATGCCGCTCAGGACGCCTGACCGTGCCAGGCCAGGATTTTCTCAAGATACCGGGCGGTTCCAATATCAAACTTCGCGATCTCGCTGGCATGCTCAGCACGCAGCCAGCTATAAACCGCAAGCTTGGTCACAGGGATTTGCACAAAGCCATCGGGCACACCGCCCTGAACACTGAGCGAAAACGCGTTTAGCAGCATGCCATCCAGACGGCCTTTCACCAGCATTTCGCGCATCATTGCCGGACCACCTGGCACACGCACAACATGATCATAAGCACCAAGCAGCTTTTCCGACCATGACGCGCCGAGCCAGACACCGATATCTTCGCTGGTCAGCTCCGCAACGCTATGCGCGCCGCCCTTCTTGACGACCAAAATGCCATCCGGGTTGCCAACCCGAACATTGCCACGAATGACGGGCGTTCCGACGCTGCTTTCAAATTCTTCAAGCATGGCAAAAACGCCATCAACCTGATTGTGGCGCATGGACATGAAGGCGCGGGCATTGGGCATCGGCATGGGATCAACGCACAATCCGGCATCGCGCATCACCGCACGATAAACATCTGGCCCAACCGGACCACTCGCGGATTCGGGCATGGCAATGCGAAGACAGGTCTGCTTCGCCTCGACACTCGGCAACAGGGCAAAGGAAAGAACAAGCGCAACGATGGAAATCGTTGCCAGAACACAGGTTCGAACGAACCTGCGCAATTGAAAGCGCACCATTTTCAGGCCCCCACGGCACCAACGAATTGTTGAATGACCGTATCCCGGGAAAGTCGGCTTGCGATTGGGCCGCAAGTCCTTTGTTCGGATCTTTATGACCCGTTGTCAGATACGTTATAGCCATGCGCATCAATTGGCTAGGGCCAATTGCCCGCCTTGCGTGAGTCCAGAGGGTTTCTGCGCCGAAAAATGGAACAGATCAGCGACCAAGGGCCGTCAAATAATTACGGGTTCCCTGATCAAATTCTGGCTTCAAGCTGGCAAACTCTGCCTTAAGCCAGCTATGCACATCGAAATGATCGACCTGAATGGCCTTATAACCATCAGGCACGCCACCGGTAAGGCCCAGTGAATAGGCATCAGCCAGCATGGCATCAATCCGCCCTTCGGCGAGCATTTCCTGCAACATGGCCGTGCCGCGCGGCACTTTGACGATATTGGCGTATCCTTCGACAATGCCGGCACACCAAGTCGCCCCTAGCGGCACGCCCAGCACCTCGGTACTGAGATCAGAAAAACTTTTGATCGGGCCTTCGCGCACGACCAGATAGCCAGCAAGCGAGCCAAGCAGAACTTCACCAGGAACCATGGCGACCTTTGCCATGTCCGGCAGGTCATTCTTGGCAGCAAAAACACCATCGATCCGCCCCGAACCCAGGGCGGAAATCGCCCGAATTTGCGGCAAAACCAGCGGATGAACGCACAATCCGGCATCCTTCATAACCTGCTGATACAGAATGAGTTTTTGTTGATCGCTGTGAATTTCAGGCATGGCAATGCGAAGGCATTTTTCGTCTGCACTGGCGAATGGCAACAGTCGGAAAGACAGCAACAGGGCGACAAAACAAATCGTCGCAAACACACAGGTTCTGGCAAACCTGTGCCTTGAAAAGCGCGCCATACACACCCCCACGGTATTTGGCATATTTTTGTTCTTTACCACCACGACCAGGCAATTTACCCGCGTCGCGAGAGCTTTATTGGGGCCTTTTGGCCCGTGGGCGAAACGATATGTCGGAACACGCGAATTGACCAGCGCGAAATACCAGCGCCCTCACGCACCGCAGGATGTGTGTAGTTTAATGGGGACTAATAACCCGCCTGGCTCAGATAGGCTTTCGTGCCTTCATCAAACTGCGGCACCAGATCAGCATATTCGGCACGTAACCAGCTTCGGATCAACAACTGATCAACCGGGATCGCCTTGTACCCGGTCGGCACCCCACCAGCCAGATTGGCAAGCGAGTAGGCATCAATCAGCATCGCCTTGATCCGCCCTTCAAGCAGCATACTGTGCATTGTTTCTACCGCCTGCGGAATCGTCACCAGATCAGGATAGCGGGCCATGAGTTTTTGCGGCCAGACTGCGCCAAGCGGCAGGCCGAGAACCTCACTGGTCAGATCATCCATGCCAGCAATCGGACCTTCGGGCACAATCAGCATGGCGGGCAATGTCATCAGCACGACATTGCCTGGCACAACCGGCACGCCGACAATAGCGGGGAAGTCTTCGCGTGCGGCAAGGATACCATCCGCCTCCCCCTTGCTGATGGCATCAAAGGCACGGATTTGCGGCACCGAGATCGTGTACACACAAAGCCCGGCATCCTTCATGACGGCCCGATACGTAGCGGCCGTTTGCTCATTTGTGTGCAGTTCGGGCAGGGCAATCCTAAGGCATTTTTCCGCTGCATTCGCCGTGGACATCCCAAACACTGCCAACATCACAGCAATCAGGGACAGCGCGGCGAAACCAAGAGTCTGACGGATCGCAAAGCTCGGGCTTGGCCCCATGCAAACGCCCATGGCGCTTCCTTCTGATGATGTGACGAACGACCGTTGAATCAAGTGTGTGCAACGCTGTCAGAATGCAAGATGCCAGGACTCTTATGGTGTTGAAAAATGGGAACTTCAGTTTTCAATATCCGGCGGTGTTAATCCCTCCGCAAGACTACGTATTTCGAGCTTGACGGCACCCCGTTTAGCGCGCACCATCCGCGTGCTGACGTTCCGGAAAACGGGAACATCGCGCTACCAAACCACCACCGTCATTTTAACCGCGCCACCTTGCATCCCGCATGGATGCACTACGCCCCATATTCCGGACGCCCTTTATGAAACCAGGGGATATTGCCCGCTACCTGTTCCTCGCCATCGTGTGGGGACTGTCGTTCCTTGTTGTAGTCAAAATTGTCGAGGCCTTTGGCTGGGTCGGTGCGGTCACGTTCCGTGCCCTGATTGCGGCGGGATCGCTTTATCTTCTTGCCCGCCTGTTTCGCCGCAAGCTTGACTTTGCTGCCGGTTGGCGCCCCTTCGCCATTGTCGGCGCGACAACCGTTGCCGGGCAATTGATCGGGCTTTCCTATGCCGCACCCCGTATCGGCACTGCGATGGCGGCGATCTTTGTTGCGGCCATTCCACTGTTTTCCATGATCATCAGCCAGCTCTGGGGGCTTGAGCGCGCCACCCGACAGGGTTTTGCTGGCTTGGTGCTGGGTATTGGCGGCATTGTCTTGCTGGTGGGCTTCCCGGCCGTACCTGTGACATTCGAATTTGCCCTTGGTTGTGTGGCATCGATCCTTGCCGCCCTTTGCGCCGCGTTTGGCAGCAACTATGCCAGCCGTCATCTGCGCAACAGCGGCAATTGGGAAACCACCATCGGGGCATTTCTGTTTGGCGGGCTGATGACCCTGCCGCTGATTTTTGCCGTGCCGCTTGAACGCACACCGGTTGCGATGGATTACATGTATCTGATCATTGCGGCGGTTCTGATGAGTGTCTGCACCTATATCGCCTATTTCCGACTGGTGGCTTCCATCGGCCCGACCCG
>TARA_B100000674_G_scaffold447031_2_pt1 | contig 14011 bp, 8 predicted proteins | sample TARA_B100000674 | Tara Oceans TARA_B100000674 (sample SAMEA2622759) | marine metagenome | biome: marine biome (ENVO:00000447); feature: surface water layer (ENVO:00002042); material: "saline water (ENVO:00002010), including plankton (ENVO:xxxxxxxx)" | depth 5 m
ACGCGGCGTCACGGCGAAGAAATCGTAAACGGCGCGAAACGCTCGACGAGCGCCTCGGGACACGAAATCGGACGCATGGAGACACCGTCGAGGCACGTGCACGTGATGGCGGCGTATCCAACGCACGCACCGTCGTCTGTGACGAGGGACTGGTGAAAGACGATCTGGATACCGCGTCGCTTCATCTCGACGGAGGACGCCACCGTCCAGTCCGGAATCGTCGAGGCGGCGGCGCTCGACGTGATTCGCTCTGCAAACCGCGCCTCGAGTCGTGACACGACGACGACGACACCAAATGTTTCCTTGAGTTCGCTCAGCGCGTCGGGTCCGCCGATCGCGTCCGTTCGCCCCCTCTCGAAAAATCGCAACGCGTCGACGTGCGAACAACTCGAGCCGAGCGAACGTTCGTTTCGAAACAGTTTCACATCCGTCGTCGCGCCTTCGCTCGCCACGAACGGACACTCCAACGTCGCAACGTTCACATTCGACTCAGAGTCATCACTGGGGTCGACGACCCCGTACGTCACGTCGGCGACGAGAAATACCGTCTCCTCGTCATCCGCCGAGACGATTTCCTGCCGAAGCGTCGCCTCGCCCTTCTCGACGCGCGTCGCCGTCGATCGCACGCGCACGACGTCCCCGAGCGTCGCCGCGCGCGAGTACTTACAATTCTCAATCTTCACGCACCTCGCCCGCGCGAAATCAAATCCAGACCCCTCTCTCCCCGTCCCCGTCCCCGTCCCCGTCGTCGACGCGCGCGCGAACGCTTCGCACGCCTGCGCCAAGAATCCAAAGTACCTCGCGTAAAACACCACCCCGTACCCGTCCGTGTGTTCGATGTACACTCGAAACTCGCTCACCGACGTCACCGACGCCGATGCCTCGTCCTCGATCGTCGTCGTCGCTCTCGCGCGTCGTCCTCGCCTCGGGACGCCGCGCGCGTCCCATCGTCCCGCGCCTCCTCGCGCGCCCCCTCGCGCGAGCCTCGCGCCTCCTCGCGCGACGCGCACCGCGCGCGTCGTCACCATCGCCCTCGCGCCTCCTCGTCGCGCGAGAGCGAGACGCGTCTCGCTCTCGCGCGCGCGTCCCGAGCTCGCCCAACGACCGAACGAATCGCCGCGCATCACATCGACGCGTCTCGCGACGAGAGACGGGGCGAACCGACGCGAGCGAGCGCCATGTCCGTCGTCCTTCGTTTCTCGGTGGTGAAGCGAGAGAGACAGACGAACCTTCGACTCGCGTGCGTCGCGCTCGAGCGCGTCGTGGTGGTCGCGGATGATGCGGATGACGACGAAGATTCCACCGCCGACGGCGATGCGCTACAGCGAACGCGCGGTGAGACGTCGCGAGAGGCGAACGAGGGGTTACTGCGTGATCTGGAAGTCGCGGGAGGAGAGCTCACGATCGTGGGGTTTTGGGAATCGAGGGAGACGTTTGATCCGCTCCCGGCGTTGCACTTTCTGTCTCGGGACGCGGGAGGGGCGCCGTCGTTTCGGTGCGCGCCGAGCGATGGGTGCGACGCGGAAGAGCGGGAATCGATCGAGGCGTTGCACGGGGAGATGCTGGGGGAGAATAAGACGGCGGTGGTGCAGATGAAGGGGGCCGACGGGACGACGAGCGAGTTGCACTTGGTGGCGGTGCCGGCGCGCCGGGCGAGCGAAGACGGAGGGGAAGAGAGCTCGATGACGGCGGCGATGGTGGAGAGGGCGCGATTCATCGCGTTTAAGACGAAAGAGATGGCGCCCGCGTACGCGATGCCGCTGTTGAAACACAACAGATTGGTGGTGGTGCTCGACTTGGACGAGACGCTTGTGCAGGCGACGACGCTGCACGCGCTGGACAAACGCGTGGAGAAGATGCGCGGGCGCATGGTGAGTCTGATGAAATTCGATCACACCAATCCGCGGGCGTCGGCGGTGATGGTGGAGGAGGTGAAGAAGGAGCGCATGGCGTGTGAGGTGGCGCTCAGGCGGTTACAGACGGATCGCGCCATGTTGGCGCAGTATTGCGTCGAGGGCGCGGTGACGCTGAATAATCGACGATCGGTGACGATTCCAGAGATTGAATCGCTTCCGAACGGGACGCAGAGACTAAAAAATGTGATTCGTCTGCCGAGTCCGCACATAAAAGGAGGGATGATGGTGTTTACGGTTGTCAATCCCGCCGATCCCGGCACGGCGATGTTGGTGCACGTGCGACCGGGATGGGAAGAGTTGCGCAAGTATCTGTCCGGGCAGGATCGGCAGTCGAAACGCGCCGAGGTGTTCGTGTGCACGATGGCGAATATCGAGTACGCTCGAGAGATGTGCCGAATATTGGATCAACACGGCACCGTATTCGATCCCGCGCAGCTCGAACACAGGGTGAAATCCGTCGCGCCGAACGAGTTGAAATCGTTGTCGACGACGTGCGGCGCGCACTTCCCCACTGAACTCGCCGTCATCGTGGACGACAGAACGTCTGTGTGGGAACCCGAGGCGCGTCCACACATCCTCGCCGTGACGCCGTTCATGCCGTACGGCACTGACGTCGAATTCGGGACGACCATCGAGCAACACGAGGCGCGAGGGACGGGGGGCGTCCTCGGCACGGCACAAAACATGATGGAGGCGCTTCGATTGCGTTGGCACATGGATTACGAAAAGTTTGCGCACAAGGCGAGAAAACACGTTCAGGACACGGTCATGCACGGCGCACTGCGTCCACCGCCGCCGTCGCCGACGAGGGACGAGGACGCCGCGCCGACGACGTCGAGGGACGACGCCCTCGAGGGCGAACACCACGTCGCCGCGCAGGGGCCGGCGGACACGCTTCGCGCGGATCACGCGCGTAAGAAAGCGATTCATCTATTTTATCCACCGAGCGCGGCGGATTTATTGACGCCTCTCATGGACGCTGAGGCGAAAGAGGCTGCGTTATCCATCGCCGAGCGCGGCGGCGCGGCGCGCGCCGCCGCCGGCGCGGGGTCGCGACTCGCCGCGGCGTTGGGAACGTTGGACCGGTACAACAAGACGAAGATTGACATGCAAATGGCGAAGAAGAGGGCGGATGCGGACGCGGAGGGGGACACTGACTCGAAGGACGCGACGAACGACGCGGAGGTGAAGAGTGAAAATGTCGAAAAGGAGAGTAAACCGCGGTTCAGGCACATCGACATGTCGGAGATTTCCGTAAAGACGCCGGCGACGAAAACGACGGCGTCGACGGAGCAGACGTCGCCTGCGAAGAAAGTCTCGCCGAAAAGTCACGAGAGGACCTTGTCGGGGAAGAAGCGATCTCGCAGAGACTCGTCCGATTCGGAGAGTTATTCCGAGCCCGTCTCGGAGTCCGAACCGGAGGAGGAAGACGAGGAGGAGGAGGAGATGGTGAATGACGACGACGAGGACGACGAAGACGACGAAGAATGCGACCAAGAGGAGGAGATCAAGGCGACCTCTCCCAGGGCGAAGGCGAGAAAAGCGCCCGCGAAACCCAAGACGAAGGCGTCGCGAAGCAAGTCTCCTGCCAAAAAGGCGCCGGCCAAAAAGGCGCCGGCGAAGAAGTCTCCGGCAAAGAAGTCTCCGGCGAAGAAGTCTCCGGCCAAGCCGAAGAAGGTGTTTCGTAAGGGGACGCGCGAATCGACTCGTCTTTCGCAATCGCAATAGGTCCTCGCCGTTAAAACTCTAGCTCTACGTACTCTACTACCGTGTAAATCAACAAGTTGCAAATAACTTAGAATCCTCCGCTGTCGCGCTTCGGACGTCCACCGCCTCGCCCTCCGCCTCGTCCACCGCCGCGCCCACCGCCGCGTCGCTCAGAGCGCTCCTGGCCGACGTCGGCGCCGGTGGCGACCGCCGCGGCCGCCCCGGCTTCGGGATTTTCCTCGAGGAGCACCTCCTTTCGACTGAGACGCGTTTGTCCTCTGCTGTTGATCTCGATCACTTTCACGTCGATCAAGGCACCTTCAGACGTGACATCGGCGACGTTAGGAACGCGCGCGACGTCGAGTTCGCTGATGTGCACCAATCCCTCGAGACCGGGCAAATATTCCACGAAGCAACCGAACTCGACAATCTTTTTTACTTCGCAGTTGCGGTAGGTGCGACCAATCTCCGGCTCGACAATCATGCCCTCGATCATGGCGATGGCGGCTTCGAGATCGGCATCACCGCCGCCGCTCACGAACACCATCTCTTTCTCTTTGTTCACGTCGATGTTCTCGGCGCCCGTCTTCTCCATGATGGAGCGAATGGTTTCGCCGCCTTTTCCGATGACTTTTCCGAAGAACTTTTCCGGCACGGGGATGGAGAGAATTCTCGGCGCGTATTTGCTCGCCTGACCCGCGGGCGGGGGGTTACACTTGTCCATCTCGCCCAAAACGTGAACGATGCCCTTTTGCGCCTCTTCCAGCGCCGTCTTCATGACGTCGATGGTGATGCCCTCCACTTTGATGTCCATTTGGAACGCCGTGATGCCCTCGGCGTCGCCGGCGACCTTGAAGTCCATGTCGCCAAGCGCGTCTTCCGAGCCCAAGATGTCGGTGAGGATGATGGGTTCGAGCTTTTCACCACCACCGGCCACTTCAGAACCCAAAATAAGACCCATGGCGACGCCGGCAACCTTCCTGCGAATGGACGAAAACGAAGACGCGGTCAGAAGCGAACACGGAATGAGGAAAATAAATGCAGTGAATATCCACGCGGCTCTCGATCGCAGTTTGGGTGAGTTGACGAATCAGCCCATCTTGCTTTTCGAACGCTTGCGCGGCGGCGAATGATCGACGCAAGACGCGTCGAATCGCGTTTAAATGTCGCCAAGTTATGACTCGATCTCTCTCCATACGCCGCGAGAGCGACACGACGGAGAGCGTTCTTAAGGACCTGGCTTTTCGAGAAAAACGAAGAGATCGAACCGAATCACGCACCTTTTGATGGGAACACCAGCGTCGAGCAGAGCGAGCGTGCCCGCGCACACGGTCGCCATGGAGGACGAACCGTTACTCTCCGTGATGGTGCTCTCGAGTCGGCACACAAACGGAAAGTCATCCTCGGACGGCATGATGGGCGCCAACGCGCGCTCGGCCAAGTTACCGTGACCGATCTCGCGTCGAGAAGCACCACCGACTCGCCCAGTCTCGCCCACGGACGAGGGCGGGAAGAAGTAGTGCAACATAAATCGCTTATCTTCGCCCGCTTCGACGTCGTCTTGTCTCTGGGCGTCTTGAGTTCCGCCGAGAGTGGCGACGCCGATGGCTTGTGTTTCGCCGCGAGTGAAGAGAGAGCTGCCGTGCGTTCGCGGAAGAACGCCCGCTTCGCACGCGATCGGACGAACCATCGTCGTCGTTCGGCCGTCTTGACGGCGGCCTTTGTCTCTGATGTTGTCGCGAAGGGCGCGCGATTCAATCTTGCCGCACGCGTTGACGACGGCGGCAGCCTACGGCGTGTACACAAAGAACCAGGTCAGTCACCGCGTGCGCTGCGCGAAAAACAAGAGATTTACAATGCGTGCAAAGGGCGCGTCCAGAAGTACTCGGCTGCGACACCAAGGTGGGCTGGCCGCCCGTTCGAAGCATTCACGTTTATATACGCGCTCGCAGTTGAGCCACGACCAACAAGTTCTCGAGAGAAACGGTGGTGACCATTCGGTAGAGCGCGATGTTTGTTCGAGAAAAGACAAGAGCTCGTCACACGAACGCGACGGATGGACGTACCTCGAATTGATCCTTGAGCGCCTCGACGGCGCGTTCGCGAGCGGCGCCGATCATCGCGCCTCGCTCTTGTTTAATGGGAATGACAATGGCCTTCTCCAAATCCTCCCCGACGAGAGCTTCGACAGCCTCTTCGACACCCTCCGGCTGAACGATGAGTTTGTCCATCATCTTCACCGGAGCGATGCTCGCGGCCCACGCCTCGATCTCCTTGCACGCCTTGGATACTGCTTGGTGACCTTTTTCGATGGCGTGCAACATTTCATCCGTCGTCAAAAAGTCGCAGAAACCTTCAATCATGAGCACAGCTTCGTCGGTACCGGCGAGCACCAAGTCCAAGCGCGATCCCTTCATCTGCGCTGATGTCGGATTCACGATGGGCTCGTCGGAACCGGGCATCAAACCGACTCGAACTCCCACGACGGGCTTCTTCAGAGGAATGTCGCTCACCGCCATCGCCGCCGAAGCGGCGGTGATGGCCAACGCATCCGTCGATCGCTCCGCGTCAAAGCTCATCAACCACTGCAAAACTTGAGTCTCGTAGCCCCAACCTTTGTACATCATCGGACGAATCGGTCGATCGACCAATCTCGCCTTTAACGTCTCGTTCTCTCTGAGCCCGCCGTCGCGCTTCTTGTACCCGCCCGACGTCTTTCCAGCCGCCGAAAACCGCTCCGCGTAGTTCACCGTCAACGGCACGAACGACCCGTCGCCCGTACAATCTCTCGACGCGCACGCCGTCGTGTACAGCATCGTCTCTCCCTCGTGCGCGAAGACCGCGCCGTTCGCCTGCAAACCGACGCGTCCCGTCTCCAAACGAATCGTCGACTCACCGATCGCGAGCTCGAGCTCTCGCGCCTCTCGCACCGCCTGTCCACCGACGTAGAGTTCATCCAACCGGTGTTCGGCGCCGCGCGCGCGCGAGAGTCGTCCCCGCGTCGTTCGCGCGGTTCTCGTCGTCGCCCTCGCGCGCGGGCGTCCCTCGCTCGAGCGTCCCTCTCCGGCGCCTCTGGCGTCGCCTCGCGTCGCCATCGCGCGTCGAGACATCGTCAGCGCGCGTTCGGCGACCGTCATCGCGATCGTCGTCGCGGTCGGGAGCGAGCGCGTGTGCCGGCGTCGTCGCGGTCGTCCGCGGTCGTCGCGGGCTCGCGATGATGATGTCTCGCATCTCATATCATCGGACATTCGATACGTGTTCTAATTCTTCAAAATACTATCCGTATAATATTCATCTAAACACACATTTAAAACCATATAGAGTTAGAAGAGTATACTGTATGGGATTCCCGTCGAGACCGAGCTTCGGACACACGGTGCAAAGCCTAGGGTCAAGACGACCGCGCGACCGCGCGACCGCGCGTCCTCAGAACGACGGCGCGTGCGGCGATCGCGAGGGCGACCCCGAACCCGCTCGTCCGACTTCCCCGCGCCCTCTCCGCGAGGACGCACCGCGAGGTCGACAGAGGCGGTCCGAAACCGCGCGACGGACACGAACGGCGGCGGGTCGTCCGAGACGGATCGATCGCGACGACGACGGGTACGCGCGACGACGCGACGCGCGAGCGCAACGCCAGGGCGACGAGAAAGGCGATCGTGCGTCGAAGGCGCGCGGCCGTGCGAAGAGTGGGCGGCGGTGACGCGTGCGAAGGGTGGGAAATCGTGAGAGGGAAGATCGCGTTGGCGAACGGCGAGCGACGATGTGTCCGAGGACGGACGAGGAGGGGATCGCGCGCGCGGAACGCGTGCGAGCGAGCGAGGCGCGTAGAGTCGCGCGCGGGTGGTGGAACGGATCGGAGGTCGTGGAAGCGAGGGACTGGGTGACTGACGAAGGAGACGCTTTTTTCTGATAGGGACAGCGATCGTACGCGAAGAAGCGTCGCGTGAATAGAGAAGAGAGGGAAGTGCGTCATGTCGACGCCTCCGCCGCAGAGAGGACAAGGCGTGCCGCAACCACGAGCGAACGGGGGCGGTAAGGATGGAGAGGAGAAGAAGGTGATTGCGAGCGCCGGCGCGGGCGTGCCGCCGCAGCAATTCATGTTTGGGACGATGAACATGGCCAAGAGTCCGGGTGGACAGCCGGGCATGCCAGGTATGCCGCCGGGTGGACGACCGATGCCGGGAGCGCCCATGATGGGCATGATGCCACCGGGCGGTAAGCCGGGCATGCCGGGCTTGGGCATGCCGCCAGGTCAAATGTTCACGCCGGGAAGCGCGCCGTTTAATATGGGCATGATGATGGGTGTGCCCCCGATGGGCGTGCCCGCGTACGCCAAGCCGCCGGGCATGAAGCCGCCGTCGTCGCCCTCGACGCCACCGGTGAAATCTGCGAGCAAAGCGATCAAGATTGTCAATCCGAAGACCAAGCAAGAGGTCAAGGTTGGCGCTCCGGCGACTCCGCCGGCGGCTCCGGCTGCCTCTGCGCCCGCTGCCGCGCCCGTTGACGCCGCTCCACCCGCTGCTGCGTCGCCAACGCCCGCGGCCCCGGCCTCGGCGCCGACGCCGACGCCGGCCCCGGTGCCTGCGAAGCCTGCGCCGGTCAACTTCGCGGCGATGGCGGCGAAGCCCGCCAGCCCGCCGAAGCCGACGCCTGCGCCGGTCGCGCCCAAGGCTCCGGAACCGAAATCTACTGAGCCACCGGCTCCGAAGGTCACCAAGCCCGAGGAAGCGAAGGCGCCGGTACCCGCTCCGGTCAAGCCTGCTGCCCCGACTGCCGCCGACATTTTGCGAAAGGCGCCCGAGGCGCCCAAGCCACAGCCGCCCAAGCAAGAAGAACCGAAGGAACCGCCGAAGCACAGGGCTGTCGAACAACTCGCCGAAGCAGTCGCCAAGGTTGACCTGAAGAAGTCAGAGTCTGCGTCCAGCTTTGCTTCTGATGTGACCTCGGACGCTGGCTCGGATGTGACGGAAAACGTGCCGAGGACGCGCTCTGCGCCGCCCGCGATCACGGAATTCACTCTGGCCGAGAAGCCGGCGGATGGCAAGTACACCCTTGACGAAATGAAGGCGATGCGTGACTCGCCGCTCGCTCAGACGAAGCCCGCGAACTGGATCGTGCCGGATGACACGGATTACTGGCCGGTTCCCGGTTTCATCTGCCCGCCCGGTGTGCAATCCTTTGGCGGAGGACGTAGTGGCGGACGTCGCGGCGGTAGCCGCGGCGGTGGTGGTTACGATAAGAAGGGAGACGACAAGTGGGCGCACCGTCAACTTCCGGCGGACGGTGGAAGACGCGGTGACCGCCGCGGGGGAGGATACAACCAGTCTCAATACCGTATTCCTCCGGGCGAGTTGCCGAAGTTGCACAAGACGGATAAGAAGTATGTCATCGGTGTGGTCGATGATGAAGAACAAAAGCGACAACGTGCGTTCAAGGCCATTCTCAACAAGCTCACCCCTGATAACTTTGAGAAGCTTCTCGAAAAGATCCTCGATGTCGGCATCACCGAGGTCGAAACCTTGGTGGGTCTCATCGGCCAGTTGTTCGAAAAGGCTCTGCAAGAGCCGACGTTCTCTTCCTTATACGCCCAACTGTGCCGCGTACTTTCTGATCGATTCGAGAGTGAGGGTGTAGAATTCTTAGATCCAACTGCCGAGAAAGGAATGCAGGCTATTACATTTAAGCGCGTCCTTTTGAAGAAATGCCAGCAAGAGTTTGAGTCTGGCGACAAGGCCATCGCGAGGGCTGAAGCGGGTGAAGATGAAGATGATGAGAAGAAGGAAGAAGAAAAGGAAGGTGAAGAAAAGACTGAAGAGAAGAAGGAGCTCGAAGAGGGCGAAATCGACGAGCCGCCGAAGCCAAAGACAGAAGAAGAACTTGCCCTCGAAGAGCGACGCAAACAGCTGAAGAGAGAAGAAAAGATCCTTCAAGCACGCAGACGTATGCTTGGTAACATTCGTTTCATCGGTGAACTGTTCAAGAAGTCTATGCTCGCCGAGGGTGTCATGCACACGTGCATCATGAAGCTGTTGGGCGACGGCAAGAGAGATCCGACGGAAGAGGACGTCGAAGCCTTGTGCAAGCTCATGATGACTGTTGGTGGTCAGCTTGACTCACCCAAGGCGAAGGCGTACATGGATGCTTACTTCTCACGCATAGCAACTTTGAGCAAATTGACCGATTTGTCATCTCGTCATCGATTCATGTTGCAAGATGTCATCGATACGCGCTCGAAGGGTTGGCGCGAGCGTCGCAAGCAAGAGGGACCCAAGAAGATTGAGGAAGTTCACCGCGACGCGCAGCGACAAGCGATGGAGCAAACGCGCCGCGCCGGTATCCGACCGGAACGATCTACGTCGTTTGGCAATCTGTCCCGTTCTGATAGTCGAAGAGGTGGTGGTGACTTTGAGCGTCCTCCGAGCCGCGGTGCCCGCGGGGGAGACGATCGAGGCAGTTTCCAACGCTCTGATTCTCGAAGTGGATTCGGAGGCGACCGTCGTGGCGATTCGAGAAGCGGAAGAGACTTCGATGCCCGATCCACGATCCCGGCGCCGAACAGAACCGTTCCGGCTCCCAACAAAACGGTGCCGGCACCCGCCTCGGCTGTTCCCGCTCCGAAGACGGCGACTGACGAAAAGGAGTCCGCCGCCGACGATGAGGCGTTCATCGCTGAGCGCAAAAAGACCACGGAGTACTTCTATGACGACAAGGACGTGAGTGAAGCCATCAAGGTGATCGCCACGTGGAGTGGCACGCGTCTCGTCGGTTTCATTGAATACTTCTTGACGACGAGCTTTGAGCGACGCGACATGGATTGGGACGCCGCATACGGTCTCGTTCGCGCTCTCGCCGCCTCTGACGGTCCCATGTCCGGCGCACAATTGATCGAGGGGTTTGTACCGCTCTTCAACAACATCGAAGACGTCATGTGCGATCTTCCCAAGGCTGGTGAGCACATCGCCGCGTGCGTCGCCGGTCCCGTCCTCGACGGTTCGTGCGCGCTCGCCGACGTCGCCTCCGCCCTTCGCAAAGCAACCCCAGAGGGCGAAGAGCCCGGATACACCTTAGCCGAAGGTTTCGCCCTCACGATTTTCGCGCACACGCTCGCCCAAGTCCAACGTCTCGCCGGCGACGACGACTCGGCCAAGATGCCCGCGCTCCTCCGGGCCTCCGGCGTCGCCCTCGCCGATCTCCGCGGCGACGTCGACAAGGAGGACGACACCGTCGTGCCCAAACTCATTGAAAAACTCGGTTTGCGCGGCGTACAGTAGACGATAAAGTTCCAGACTATTGAAACAACACCATTATTCGTAGCACACCGCGTCCTCCGCGCGCGAGACGTCCCTCGCCCCTCTTCGCGCCCGAAGGCACTCTGGCGCGTTATCCGATACACACAGGTACAGGTATCCCGACATTCCTGTCCGTCCCATTCCCCCCATACTGAACGACCATATAACCCATAGTAAAAACATACCCAAAAAAGTGCTTCCACGAAAAAGCACTTTTCGCACCCGTGGGCACGGTGACGCGGTGACGTCGCCCGCGTCCGCCGCAGACGCGGACGTCGCGCGCGGTCGCGCGAACGACCCCCCCCGCGTGCGCGCGAACCGGCGGTGTCGTTATTTAACCACCGTTTGCGCGCGTTTTCACCGTCTCGATCGTCGCGCGTCGCACGTCGCGCGCGGGCTCGATCGCGCGCGAACGGTCTCGCCGAGACCGAGGGGAGAATCCTCGCGCGCGCGCGTGCCCCCGCGCGGGAAGACGACGCGGACGTCGCGATCGAGCGCGCGTCGACGCCGATCGAGCGTGCGTTCGGTCGAGGGAATTTTTAACCGTCGATTTCGCGCGGTCGCGCTCGGGAGACGCGCGACGACGCGCGCGCGCGACGAGACGCGCGCGTCCCGACGCGGTCGCGAACGGATCCGAACCGAGGTGGGGCCCTTTTGTTTGACGAGTCATGTCTCGTGAACGTGTCCCCAGCGACGCGCGAATGACGACGAGTGGCCATGAAACGGGGGCGTACGGGAGCGATCGAGGCGAAGGGGTCGCCGTCAAGGCGTCGCAGGACGAGCACGGGCGACACGTGTCGCCGGACTCGCAGATCGAGGCGAATCAGTTTGCAAAGGCGGAGAGCGCGGAGCCGTCTCTGGACACCGAGCGCAGAGGAGCGGCGAGGGAGGAGGACGTCGCGACGACTGGATCGAGCGCGGGGGTTGAGGCCGCGCATCGCGTGGCTTTGAACGTTTCCGAGTCGTTGAGCGCTGGTGAACACGCGTTGACACGATCGGCGTCGAGACAACAAATCGACCGTCTGCTCGACGAAGCGCTGTCCAATTTTCACGCCACCGGACCTCTGGTGAATCCTCTCGAGCGAACGGCGAGTTCGAGCTCGATGGACATGCGCATTCGATTCGTCTGCGAGGCGAAAGGTTTTGATTATGGTATTTTTTGGGGGTACGACGACGACAAAAAGTCGCTCACGTGCGCGAGTAAAACGTGTCTCAGCACGGAGGCGGCGGGAGTCAAGTTGTTTGTAGAGACGTCGAGCACGATGTTCGCTCGCTACAGTATGGGGTTTGGTATGCCTGGTCGCATCGGATACACCGGCAACTACGAATGGCACGAAGACATACGTCAACTGCCGGCGTGGAGCTTTCAACGCAAGCGTCAGGCTGAGCAAGCCAACTTGCGCACGGTGATTGGCGTTCCGCTGGACCACGGCGTCGTGGAATTCGGCGCTCTCTCTATCAACGATCACAACGTGGCGACTGTTCAGTATATACAAAAGTTGTGTCAAGTATCACAAAACACATGATTTCGGAATGGAATTTGTGGAATTTGTATGAGCTAATGCATTCCACCTATTTCTTTTGTCTTTAATTTTTGCTCGCCATTGCGTGCAACTGTACGATAGGATTGTTATACCTTCCATCACATAATATTACCTCTACACGCGGCGTAAAATCTAAAATCAACGATTAGAGTTCATCCTTTGGCTCTTCGAACGCGGACGCGGATGTGTCCAGTCTGGTCAATAAATGTCGGAGAATTTTCTTTTCAATAACGCGCAACTCGACGGCGGAGATGCTTCTGCGCATCTCTCGAATCCTTAACTCGATGCGCGCGCCTTCCAAGAGTGGGAGACCTTCGCGTTCGAGCGCGTCGGCGAAATCGACGACAGATTGTCGCATCGACTCGAGCGCAGCCTCGTCTTCGCTCATCGTCGTGGGATACCTATCGAGTCGTTCGCGAATAAACTCGCTCAGCGACGCGCGCGGCACGTTTTGAGGGATACTGTGCTCGTCCACGTCGACGTGACGTCCGTGCGAGAGTTCGATGTACGCGGCGAGCAAATCTAAGCTTTGCTCTCTCGCGGCGAACGGAACGCACACGCGCCAAGGAACTTGGAAACCCGCGTCGCGCAGATTTTTCTCAAACTTCTTCTTCTTCGCCTCGAGCACCATCAAAACACAATTACGCGGTGATTCCTCGGCAACGACGGGCACGTATCCGAAGTGCTGTAATGATTCAGCGACGCTCATATCCCCCAATCGCTCGCACAACTCCTCACCCGATCCGTAATCGCGCTTGGCGTACACGACGACTTGATCCGCGTGCGGATCGTACACCGCGAACGAACGCTTCTCCTCCTCCTCACTCTCGTCACCGTCGCCCCCGTCCGCCGACGCGACCCGCTCATCGACGCCCGACGGGCACTCTCGTATCATATCCAGCACCGGCACCAGCGCCAATCCCTCCTTCCCGCTCACCCGCGTCGCCCTGGCGTGCGCCATCGTCCAGGCCCATCGCAACGCCGGCACCGTCTTCGCCGCCGACGACGTGAACACATCCGTGTACACATCAAACACGCGAACCCGCAGCGCGTTCGACACTTTATTCAACAACTTGAACTCATCCACGATGTCCCTCTCGTACGCATCGCTCCCGCGCAATTCCTTCGCCGTATCGTCGCTCCAGTGCGTCGGCGTATCGAATTCCTCCGGCCCGCTTCTAAAATACTCCGCGAACGCGCTCGCCTCTCCCATCTCGTACCGTTCGTACAGTAAACACACGATCAACGCCATCTTCTCATCGCTCCCGTACGAGCTTCGAAGCGACGCCAGCGCCGCCCCGAGCCCTTCCGTCGGCGCGTATCGCGACGGGTGCACCGTCGCGTTCCATCGCACGCGCGCGTACGCCTCCATCCTCTCCACGGGCGCTCCCGTCGTCGTCAACCCCAATCGTCGCGCGCCACCGTCGAGAACGTCGTCCCTGCGCGCGCGAGGCGCGATCTCGACCCCGTTCGAGAGATCGACGTCCCCGCGCGCGACCGCGTCGTCGATCCAACGCATCGCGCGCGACCGCATCGATTCCGCGCGCGCGGACGT
>TARA_B100000674_G_scaffold178387_1_pt1 | contig 14009 bp, 14 predicted proteins | sample TARA_B100000674 | Tara Oceans TARA_B100000674 (sample SAMEA2622759) | marine metagenome | biome: marine biome (ENVO:00000447); feature: surface water layer (ENVO:00002042); material: "saline water (ENVO:00002010), including plankton (ENVO:xxxxxxxx)" | depth 5 m
AATGCAAGTAAAGGACCTGCGGTTCGGGCGACGAGGATGCAAATCGATCGCTCTCTCTACCGGCAGTGGATTCGAAGAAAATTAGAGAACGCGAGAAATCTCACTTTATTCCAACAATCGGTGGAAGATTTGCACTTTGACAAGGGTAATGTAGCCGGGGTGCGAACTCAGGCAGGAATTATCTTTCAAAGTGAAATTGTCGTTTTGACCGTAGGCACTTTCCTCAATGGGTTGATTCACATCGGATCCTCTTCTTTCACTGCCGGTCGGGCAGGTGAGCCAGCATCAGTGAATCTATCGGAAAACATGGCGGAATTAGAGATTAAATTAGGTAGATTGAAAACAGGAACTCCCCCAAGATTGTCGAAAAGAAGCATTGACTTTGCAGCGATAGAAGAACAAAGGGGAGATGTCCCACGACCTTTATTCTCCTTTTTTGGGAATCCAAAAGATGAACCGACTCAAGTCTCTTGTCACTTGACCCACACTAATTTGGATACACATGCGATTATTCGGGGTGCGATTGAAAGATCTCCGGTTTTTAATGGGACGATTGCTAGTAACGGACCAAGGTATTGTCCTTCCATCGAAGACAAGGTTTCGAGATTCGGAGACAGGGGAGGGCATCAGATTTTTGTTGAGCCTGAGGGATTAGAACTCGAAGAGATTTATCCGAATGGGATTTCTACTAGTCTTCCTTTTGATGTGCAGCTGAAACTCGTGCGCTCCATAAAGGGATTTGAAAAGGCCTTCATTACCAGGCCCGGTTATGCTATTGAATACGATTATTTTGATCCAACTCAGCTAAAGCCATGGTTAGAGAGCAAGAAAAGAGACAATCTCTTTTTTGCAGGACAGATAAACGGTACTACAGGTTACGAAGAGGCTGCTGCTCAGGGGATATTGGCAGGAATAAATGCTGGGTTGCGAGCATATGATAAAGGGCCTTGGTATCCATCTCGGAGCGATGCGTATCTTGGTGTTTTAGTCGATGACTTGGTGACTCGAGGAACGGATGAACCTTACCGAATGTTTACCAGTAGAGCGGAATTTCGGCTTTCGCTGCGAGAGGACAACGCCGACCAACGCTTGATGCCTCTAGGTCGTGAATTCGGCCTCATTGACGACACCAAATGGGGGAAGTTTCAAGAAAAAGTTTCAGCAATAGAGGCAGAAGAGGCTAGGCTACAGAAAACTTGGCTTTCCCCAACTAGCAATGCAATGGCCACCGAAAGGAGTGAAAGGCCTTTCTCACTGAGGAAAGAGCAAAGCTTGGCACAACTACTAAGGCGGCCCGAAGTATCATATAGCGATTTGGAACCCTTTTTGGATGGGGATGCAGTTGAAGACGCCTCCGTGATTCAGCAGATAGAGTACAACGCACATTATCATGGTTACGTGGAGAGGCAAAAGGAGATTGTTTCTAGGAGCGAATCTGTGGAGAAAGTGGTTATACCTGAAAAGTTTGATTACGCCGAGGTTCGTGGCCTTTCGAATGAGGCGTTACAGAAGCTTAGTCATTTTCGACCAACTACTTTAGGGCAAGCCTCACGTATTTCCGGTGTTACTCCAGTGGCTATTTCGTTGATGAATGTATTTTTGAAGAAACATCAAAGCAAAAGCAGAGAGGAAGTGTAGTGTTGAACGCACTTGGTATAGGGTTTTGTGACCGATAGCCTCTACAGTATTTGCGTTAAGCTGAATTTACCAGTTAACGATTCTCAGCTCGTCATGCTACGAAATTATGCCGAAATGGTGTTGCGATGGAATAATATAGTTAATTTGACAGGTGCAAAAACGGTAAGTGAATTCGTTTCTGATCATGTTGCAGATGGTTTAGCGGTGGTTCCTTTTTTAAATAAAGAGAAAAGAATTATAGATGTTGGGAGTGGGGGTGGAATACCTGGAGTCGTAATCAAAATCATGTGTCCGAAAAGTAGGATCACCCTGTTAGAGCCTCGAGCTAGAAGAGCTAGATTTCTAGAGCAAGTGCGGATAGAGCTAGGTTTGCAAGAATTGGACGTTTTGGGGGTGAAATTACAAGAATTAAGGTTGGCGCAGTCAATCACAAAAAGTGTTTTAATTACACGGGCATTTGGGAAGATGGGGGACTTTGCCCGTTTATGCCAGAGGGTTAGGTCGCAGACGTCGAAAATTTATTTCCTGAAGGCCGGTATTGACCCTCGTGAGGTAGTCGAAGCTGAGGAAGTTTTAGGTAGAAGTCAAATCATTCCTCTAAGCGTCCCAGGCTACGTCAAGAGATCATTGGTAAAATTTAATAACTTGAAACTTGGCTAGCGTTTCTGTGTCCTAGGGAACTATACTCCTATCTGTGTCTGATAGAAAACAAATAAAAACTGGTTTTTTTGAGCTGAGAATATAACAAAATGAATAAGATAATAGCGGTTACAAATCAAAAGGGGGGAGTAGGGAAAACTACGACCAGTGTTAATTTGGCTGCTTGTCTGGCAGCAACAAGACGCAAATCACTGTTGATCGATCTTGATCCTCAAGGAAATGCTACGATGGGTAGTGGGGTTGAGAAAAATACTATCTCCGGGTCTGCTTATGATGTTCTACTTAATGAAAAAAAATTGAGGGCTTGCTTAATGCGCGAGGATTCAGTCGGGTATGAGTTGCTTCCCGCTAATGCCGACTTAACAGGTGCTGAGGTTGCTCTTCTCGAGGCAATAGACCCCGAAACTCGGCTAAGAGAGGCACTTGACCCCGTTAGAGCAGATTATTCCTACGTCATTATAGATTGTCCTCCATCATTAAATATGTTGACAGTAAACGCATTGGTGGCAGCAGATGCTGTAGTCATTCCTACACAGTGTGAGTACTACGCATTGGAAGGTCTTTCTGGATTGTTGGAAACTATAAGCAAAATTCAAAGAGTATTGAATCCAAACCTCAAAATTGAAGGGCTTCTAAGGACTATGTTTGACTCACGAAATAATCTAGCTAACGAAGTGTCACAGCAACTCCTCGATTATTTTGGAGATAAAGTCTATCAGACGATCATTCCTAGAAATGTTCGGTTAGCTGAAGCACCTAGTCATGGCTTGCCGGTTATTACTTACGATAAGTCTTCAGCTGGCGCACTAGCCTATTTATCATTGGCGGGAGAGTTTCTTAGGAAAGAGAGTTTAAGTAATTCGTGAATTTAACCTACCTTAGTGGAAGAATTGTGGTATGGCAAAAAAAAGAGGTTTAGGAAGAGGTCTGGATGCCCTTTTAGGTATTGAATCTGGAGGTTCAGGTGTAGGTGAATCTACAGCCTCGGATTTGTCAGAGCTGTCTGTAGAGGTTATAGATGCAGGAAGATATCAGCCAAGAAGACTTATGCCCACTGAAAAGCTTGAAGAGTTGGCTTCATCAATAAAGGCTCGAGGCATTGTCCAGCCTATAGTTGTCCGTGCGAGTAACTCTGGACGTTACGAGCTGGTAGCGGGGGAACGCCGGTGGCGAGCGGCGAAAATGGCTGGTTTAACATCTATACCGGCCGTTATAAAAAACCTGACCAATGAAGAAGCGATGAGCATTGGATTGATCGAGAACATTCAAAGAGAACAGCTCAGTGTTATTGAAGAGGCGCAGGCGCTCGACAGATTAGTTCGGGAATTTGAACTGACGCATCAAGAGATCGCAGATGTCATCGGTCGTTCACGAGCGGGCGTAAGTAATCTGATAAGACTTTTGGATCTAAACCATGAGGTCCGAGAATTAGTAGAGGCAGGCAAGTTGGAAATGGGTCATGCCCGCCCCCTTTTAGGGGTAGCGAAAGAATTGCAACCCCAGATAGCAATAGAAATAATCGGGAAAGGGTTGAGTGTTCGCCAAACAGAGGCGCTGATAAAAAAAGTGAAGGCCGAGAGAGTAGGGCAGGAAAATGCGAAAGCCACCGAAAAAGATCCTGATGTTGCTCGGTTAGAAGTAGAATTGTCTGAGCTGTTTGGTAGTGAAACTTTGGTCAATTGGAATAAGCGAGGAAAAGGCTCGTTGGTCATCAATTTTCATAGCCTAGATGAGTTAGATGGCATAATGAAAAGAATCAAGTAAAAGGAAAGGGCATTATGATTAGAGTGCTCTATCCATGAGTTCGATGAAGAAAATTATAATAAAGTTTGTGATTTCGCTTGCCGGATAGGTGCGGTTTTAGATATGATTCGCAGTGCATTAATTGGGCAGATGTGGTAACCACACCCCTTGGTCTGGGATTAAGGACTAAAGCATCTTACGAAGACGGAATATATGGAAGGTGAAAGGGTTAAAAGTCTAATTACAAGAATGATGGTGTTCCAATTAACGTTCATTCTTTTAATCGGGTTAGCATTACTTTTGTTTTTTGACGCTAAACTGGCTTTCGCAGGGCTTGTCGGAGGGCTAATTTGGCTACTGCCGAATTATCACATGGCGAGTGGGCTGCTGAATTTACAACGCGGACTTGAACCGGAGGACAGACTGAGAAAAATCTACTTAAAAAGCGCTTTCAAGATAATTTATTCCTTGGCGCTTTTTCTGATAGCGATTATTTTTTTTCGGGTCAACTTTTCGGTAGTTGTTACCGTTTATCTAACACTCGCTTTGGTAAGCGGATTGGCCTTTAGATACTCAGAAAGTGCAGCAATACGAGAAAATTAGTAGCAGCGTGGTGGAGAAGGACTTTTTAAGAAGATTAAGAAATCTTGGTGAAAAAACTATGGCATCCAGGGGAAGATTTTAAAAAATGGCGAGCAATACTCCGGCAGAGTACATAAGTCATCATATCCAGAACTTGACTTTCGGAAGGACCGAGGACGGCTCTCTAGGGTTTGCTCATAGCGCTAAAGAGGCGAGCGAGATGGGATTTTATGCGATAAACGTGGATAGCATGTTTTGGTCACTTCTAACAGGGTTAATATTCTGTACCGTATTCAAAATGGTTGCCAGTAAGGTATCAGTTTCCGAACCGCCCAAAATTCAGTTGTTTGTCGAATTGGTAATAGAAATGGTTGCGGGCAGTGTCAAGGATGCCTTTCATGGTAAAAATGCTTTGATAGCTCCTTTGGCATTAACAATATTTGTCTGGATTTTTCTTATGAATCTTTTAGATTTAGTGCCGGTTGATTTTATCCCCCACCTCAGCTACCTGGCTGGAATAGAGTATATGAAAATAGTGCCGACAACGGATGTAAATGTTACGTTTGGTCTATCACTATCAGTGTTTTTTTTGATGATTTTCTACGGAATTAAGGTAAAGGGTTTGGGCGGATTTTTTGGAGAGTTGGCATTCCATCCTTTTGGCAAAGCCTTTTTGCCAGTGAATTTGGTTTTGGAAACTGTTTCGCTGGTGGCGAAGCCGCTCTCTCTTTCTCTCAGACTTTTTGGTAACATGTTCGCGGGTGAGTTGGTTTTTGTGCTGATAGCTGCTCTCGTGCCCTTCTATTTGCAGTTTGCTTTGTCGGTACCATGGGCAATATTCCATATTTTGGTTGTTACTCTACAGGCATATATTTTTATGATGCTCACAATAGTTTATTTGGGACAGTCCCATGAAAGTCATTAGTTTGAATTTAGCGTATATTTATTGATTTAGGAGAAAAATAATATGGAACAAGTAGTCGCTTTTTCTGCTCTAGCCGCTGGAATAATGATCGGCTTGGGCGCTTTAGGAGCTGGTGTTGGCATAGGGATTTTGGGAAGCAAATTCTTGGAAGGTGCTGCACGGCAGCCTGAGTTAGTGCCAATGCTGCAAGCAAGAATGTTCCTTATGTTAGGATTGACTGATGCAGTGCCCATTATCTCCATAGCCTTTGCAGCTTTGCTGATGTTTGCAAATCCTTTCTTAGGGCAGGTGTAGAACTAAGTTTAAACGTTGGTTAGGAAATGGTTTCTTTATTATGAATATTAATTTAACTATTTTAGGTCAAGCGATTTCCTTCGGGATTTTTGTTTGGTTCTGCATGAGATACGTGTGGCCACCTCTTATCAAGGTGTTGGAAGAGAGAGCGGAGACGATAGCTGATGGACTGGCTGCGGCTGAACGTGGTGCTAAAGAGCTGGAAGACGCCAAAGGAAAAGTTGAGCTGTTATTGTCAGAAGGCAGAGAGAAGGCACTTGAATTCGTCAACCAAGCTCAAAGACGGGCGGAGGAGATAGTAGAAGCTGCTAAAAGTGAGGCTCTACTGGAAGCAGATAAAATTAAATCCGCAGCGCAAACTGAAATGGATCAGGAGCGAAATCGAGCCCGAGAGGAACTCCGACAAGAGGTTGCAGATTTAGTAATAATGGGTACAGAGCAAATATTAGCCAGGGAAGTAGATGAGGAAAGTCATCGAGAAATTCTCAAGCAAATCTCCAGTGATATGTAGGTTGCCTTTACATGTCAGATAAGAACACCATAGCTAGACCATATGCCAGAGCAATATTTGAAATAGCAAAAGAGACCCAGCAACTTCCTCTTTGGGAGGGGTTTCTCGAGAATTTGGAGCTAATCGCTTTAAATAAAGACTTCAATAATTTGGTTGACAATCCATCCTTTTCAGCAGCTTTGGCCTTGGAAGTTGCACTAGATTGTCTGGCCGATACACCGACTAAGGAACAGGAGAACTTTATCGGGTTGCTACTTTCAGGTAAGAGGATCAGTATTTTTCCAGAAATAAGAAGCATATTTGAACTCCTAAGAAAAGCGGATAGTGGAGTTACTACCGCTGAGGTTTATACACCCTATGAATTGAGCGAGGATGAAACAAAAGCAATTGAAGCGGAGGTCTCCAGAAAATTCGGAGGGACTTGTGTTCTGAAGATCATAATTTCCCCAGATTTGATTGGTGGTGTAGTGATAAAGGTCGGGGATGCGGTTGTAGATTTTTCTGTCAAAGGCCGTCTGCGGGTCTTTGAGCAGCAGATAGTGTGAGCGAAGATTTAGCTTTTAGGTGCGGAAAATAGTTACCTTTGAAGAAATTTTAAGAGGATGTTATGAGTATAACAGCAAGTGAAATAAGCGAATTAATCAAGAAGAAAATACAAGGATTAGATTCAGGAGCGGAAACTCGTACCGAGGGTTCAATAATAAGTTTGACTGATGGCATCGCTCGTCTGCACGGGCTCAGCGATGTGATGCAGGGAGAGATGATTGAGTTTCCGAATAATGTCTTCGGACTTGCTCTTAATCTAGAACAGGATTCTGTAGGGGCGGTGATACTTGGTCAATACGAGGGTCTCTCGGAGGGAGATGTCTGTAGATGCACAGGTCGAATTTTAGAGGTTCCCGTCGGTGATGGATTGCTTGGTCGTGTGGTTGACGCTCTAGGAACCCCCATTGATGGAAAGGGAGAAGTGGATGCAGCTGGTACTGAACCGATAGAAAAGATCGCGCCGGGGGTAATCGAAAGGCAGTCGGTCAGTGAGCCGGTTCAGACAGGATTAAAGTCTATTGATTCTATGGTGCCAGTAGGTCGAGGCCAGAGGGAGCTCATAATAGGTGATAGGCAAACTGGGAAAACAGCAGTCGCCGTGGATGCGATCATCAATCAAAAGGGAACAGGGATTAAATGTATCTATGTAGCGATTGGACAGAAGGCCTCTTCAGTTAACGCGGTAATAAGAAAATTGGAAGAGCATGATGCAATGAAACATACCATAGTAGTTGCGGCTACAGCCTCTGATTCTGCTGCTATGCAATATATAGCCCCCTATTCAGGTTGTTCTATGGGGGAATATTTTCGCGACAAAGGTGAGGATGCACTAATAATTTATGATGATTTAACCAAACAGGCGTGGGCTTATCGTCAGGTGTCTCTTTTGTTGAGGAGACCCCCAGGGCGTGAGGCCTATCCTGGAGATGTCTTTTATTTGCACTCCAGACTTCTTGAACGGGCGTCGAGAATAAACTCAGAGGCAGTAGAGAAAATCACGGGTGGTGCTGTGAAAGGTAAAACTGGCTCTTTGACGGCCTTACCGATCATTGAAACCCAAGCAGGAGATGTTTCTGCCTTTGTTCCTACCAATGTCATATCTATAACGGACGGACAAATATATTTAGAAACAGATTTGTTTAATGCCGGATTTAGACCTGCAATAAACGCAGGTCTATCGGTTTCCAGGGTTGGGGGTGCTGCTCAGACGAAAATTATAAAAAAGCTTGGCGGTGGGATACGACTCGCTTTAGCACAATATCGAGAGTTGGCAGCGTTTGCACAGTTTGCGTCTGACTTAGATGAAGCTACCAGGAAACAGCTAGAAAGAGGTCAGAGAGTTATGGAGTTAATGAAACAAACACAGTATTCCCCGATGTCCGTAGCCAGTATGGCGGTAAGCTTGTTCGCGGTGGAAAATGGCTTTCTTGATGATGTTGAAATGGAAAAAATAGGCTCTTTTGAATCTGCCTTACAAGGTTTCATCAACTCTTCATACTCTGACCTTGTTGAAAGGATAAATACAACTGGAGACTATGACGACGAGACCGAAGGTAAACTGAATACAGCGCTGGAAGACTTTAAGAAAACTCAATCTTGGTAACGTTGAATTAGGAAAAGGCAAATAAAATGGCAGCTGGCAAGGAAATCCGCACCAAAATTACGAGTGTAAAAAACACACAGAAAATCACCAAGGCTATGGAAATGGTTGCAGCCAGTAAAATGCGGAGGGCACAGGAGAGAATGTTTGCGGCTAAACCTTACGCGGACAAGGTGCGTGACGTTATAACGCATGTTGCTAAATCAAAAACCGAATATCACCACCCTTTTCTAGAACAGAGAGAAATAGGAAAAGTTGGCGTCCTCATTATATCGACTGACAGAGGTCTATGCGGCGGATTAAACGGTAATCTGTTTAGGCAGGCTTTAAAGCAGTTTGAGGAGTGGGAAAAGGAAGGCAAGGCGCTCCAACTTTCGGTCGTGGGAAATAAAGGAGTGAACTTCTTTTCTCGCATAGGTGCCAATATCATAGGCCAAGTGACCCAGTTGGGGGACGCTCCGAATGTGGAGCAACTGGTAGGCACCATTAAACTCATGGTTGATGAATATTTAGAAGGAAATTTGGATCGCCTTTACATAGTATACAACCAATTTGTTAATAGAATGACTCAGTCTCCAGTTTTCGAACAATTGTTGCCTCTCATACCAGACGACTCTGATGACTTGGACTATCATTGGGATTATATATATGAACCCGAAGCGGCAGAGGTTTTAAACAGATTGTTTTCGAGATACATAGAGTCTTTGGTCTATCAAGGAGTCGTAGAGAATATTGCGTGCGAGCAGGCTGCCAGGATGGTGGCAATGAAAGCTGCTTCCGACAATGCTGGAAAGCTTATTGATGAGTTACAGCTTGTTTATAATAAAGCTAGGCAAGCTGCTATTACTCAGGAATTGTCGGAGATAGTCGGCGGAGCAGCGGCTGTCTAGTAGTTGGCTCAATACATTTAACAGTGAAATATAATTATTTTAAAAATATAACTTAAAAGGCTCAGACAATGAATTCCGGAGAAATTGTACAAGTAATCGGCGCTGTCGTTGACGTAAAATTCCCAACTGATTCAGTTCCAAAGATTTTTGATGCGCTTGAGTTAGAGGCTTCCAACGTCACTCTAGAAGTACAACAACAATTGGGGGACGGAATAGTCCGTTCCATTGCGTTAGGATCTACCGACGGGCTTAAAAGGGGTATAAACGTCCACAATACGGGGGAGGGTATTAAGGTTCCAGTGGGAGAAAAAACCTTAGGTCGGATAATGAATGTTTTAGGAGATCCGATTGATGAAAAGGGCCCTATAGGAGAAGAAGAGCGGATGGTGATTCACAGAGAAGCGCCCAAGTTCGTCGAGCTTTCTGCGACTACCGAGTTGCTAGAGACCGGAATCAAGGTTATCGACCTAATTTGTCCTTTCGCCAAGGGCGGGAAGGTTGGCCTGTTTGGTGGGGCTGGTGTCGGAAAAACAGTCAATATGATGGAACTTATACGAAATATTGCAATAGAACATAGTGGTTACTCAGTCTTTACTGGTGTAGGCGAGCGAACTCGGGAAGGAAATGATTTTTACCACGAAATGAGGGAGTCGGATGTTTTAGACAAGGTGTCTTTGGTGTACGGGCAGATGAATGAGCCACCTGGAAATAGATTGCGAGTAGCTCTGACAGGTTTGACTATGGCCGAAAAATTTAGAGACGAGGGGCGAGATGTACTACTGTTCGTTGATAATATTTACCGGTACACTTTGGCGGGTGTAGAGGTTTCTGCTCTCCTTGGAAGAATGCCTTCTGCTGTAGGGTATCAACCTACGCTAGCAGAAGAAATGGGACGATTGCAAGAAAGGATAACCTCGACAAAGGATGGGTCGATAACCTCCATACAGGCAGTTTATGTTCCCGCCGATGATTTAACTGATCCCTCCCCAGCAACAACTTTCGCGCATTTGGATGCCACTGTAGTTCTTTCCCGTCAAATAGCCGAATTAGGGATTTATCCAGCGGTAGACCCTCTAGATTCAACCTCGCGTCAATTAGACCCCCTTGTTGTGGGTCAAGAACATTACGATACGGCACGGGCTGTGCAAAATACCTTGCAAAGGTATAAGGAATTAAGAGATATTATCGCTATTTTGGGAATGGACGAGCTCTCTGAGACTGACAAGTTGTCTGTTTCCAGGGCTAGAAAAATTCAACGCTTTTTGTCACAGCCTTTCTTCGTGGCTGAAGTATTTACGGGAAGTCCAGGGAAATACGTATCACTAAAAGACACTATAAGAGGCTTCCAAGCTATCGTCGATGGTGAACATGATGACCTGCCTGAGCAGGCCTTTTACATGGTTGGTTCCATAGAAGAAGCGGTAGCGAAAGCTGATCAGGTATAACCAGGAATAGGTTTTCTAATGATGAAAGTCGAAATAGTAAGTGCTGAGGAAGAGATCTATTCAGGTACTGCCGAGATGGTTTTTGCTCCGGCTGCTGAGGGGGAAATTGGGGTGGCCCCAGGGCATGCCCCTCTCTTAACTCTTTTAGGGCCAGGAGAAGTAAGAGTGAAAATCTCCAATGAAGAAGAAGCCTCGTTCTACGTTTCTGGCGGAATGATAGAGGTTCAGCCGAAGTTGGTGACTATACTATCAGATACAGCTTCCAGAGCAGAAGACCTTGATGAGGCTGCAGTGCAAGAAGCTAGAGATGCAGCGCAGAAGCTGCTTGAAGCTGGAGGTGCTAGTATGGATTACGCAAAAGCGAGAGCACAGTTAGCGGAAACTGCGGCTCAGATAAGAGCTATTCAAAGGCTTCGCCGTAGAGCGGGACGTTAAGCACTATATTTTTTGAAGACCTTTAACGATTGTCAAATCTTCAACTCCCGTAAAGGGGTGGGAGCTAGGATAACGGGGGAACAATGTCAATTAGAATAGTCGTCCTAGCTGCTGGTCTTGGTAAGCGAATGAAATCGGCTTTGCCTAAGGTTCTGCATACAGTCGGTGGGAAATCAATGTTTGTTCGGGTCCTAGATGCTGCTGCGTCCTTGAGCGAAAAACCTCCTATCGTTATTCATGGAAAAAATTCGGACGCCCTTCAGGTTTCTGTATCTAATCGCGTTATTAATTGGGTTTTGCAATCGGAGCAAAGAGGTACGGGCCACGCGGTGCTACAAGCACTACCGTATCTAGAAGACTCAGAACTTGTTGTCATTCTGTGTGCCGACGTCCCCCTGATAAAGACTGAAACCCTCCAACGTCTGGTGGAAACGGCTAAAAGCTCTCAGGGTTTTTCGGTGCTCACTGTAACATTGGATAACCCTGAAGGTTACGGGAGGATTTTTCGCAAAGAAGATGGAACAGTGGAAAAAATTGTAGAAACTGTTGATCTAGAAGAAGGTGACCAAAAAATAGCTGACTGCAATAGTGGAATTTTTGCAATTCAGGCTGGTTATCTTAAACGGTGGTTGCCAAATCTAAACGAAAGAAATCTACAAAATGAGTTATATCTTACAGATTGTGTTTTGTTCGCGAACGAAGAGAAAGTGAAGGTTGTTTCATTGTCAGTGGAAAATCCCACCGAAGTGTTGGGCGTTAACGACAGGAAACAGCTAGCTCAAGCCGAAAGAGTATTTCAGAGCCGGATAGCAAACGATTTACTAGAAAGTGGAGTAACCCTTCTTGATCCTTCTAGGTTGGATGTTCGCGGCGAATTACTTCTTGGCCGTGACGTTACCATTGATGTGAATGTCATTTTCGAAGGACGGGTGGTTTTAGAGGACGGCGTTTATATTGGGCCCAATTCGATCGTTAAAAATTCTGAGATAGGAAAGAATTCAGTAGTAAGAGAACACTGTGTTTTAGAATCAGTCTCTGTAGGAGTGGATTGTAGGATTGGTCCTTTCTGTAGATTACGACCACATACAAGATTGGCAAGAGAGGTTACTGTTGGTAACTTCGTTGAAATCAAAAATTCCCTGATTAAAGAAAAAAGTAAAGTGAACCACTTAAGTTATGTTGGAGACGCAGATGTAGGGGAGCGGGTGAATATTGGAGCTGGAACCATAACTTGTAATTATGATGGTGCGAATAAAAGTAAAACTATAATAGAAGATGATGTTTTTGTTGGTTCAAATACCGAATTAGTAGCGCCCGTAAAAATTAGTAGCGGTTCGACAATTGGTGCAGGCTCTACAGTTACAAAAAATGTTGAAGAAAATACCCTGGTGGTAAGCCGAGTGGCCCAGAAAAGCATCGCTGGGTGGCAACGGCCAAAAAAAGACGGCGCGTAGGAAGAATAACGAGGTGATTAATTGGAAAAAGTAAACTTGACGGCAGATATTTGTGATGAAATTGGTGACTCGGTTATAGTTTTACCTAACATATTTTCTGATTTCGGTGGGAGAAAAATATTTGAAGGAGAAGTTTTTACACTCAAGGTGAAAAATGATAATTCTCTGGTTCGAGAACTGTTGAACGAAGACGGAAAAGGACGGATTCTCTTTGTAGACGGCGGTGGTTCAAACGAGTGCGCTTTATTGGGAGGGAATTTGGCTTTGCTGGGAGAGCAAAATAACTGGGCCGGAGTTATCGTATACGGTTCAATAAGAGACTCTCAAGAACTGAAATCAATTACCTTCGGAGTGAAGGCCTTAGGCACTAACCCGAGACGAAGTAAAAAAGCCGGACGAGGTGAGAGAAATGTGGCAGTAATGATAGACCAAAAGGAAATTAAATCTGGGGATTACATTTTTTGTGACCACGATGGAATCATTGTGGTGGCAGAGTCTTTTAAAACAAATCTACGGAATTTAAAGTAGTGAGTGAGATTTTTAGGGTGGCCTGTATTGAAAACTGCGCAGGAGATTCTCTTTCTGAAAATCTTGCTCGGATTGATGAGCTAATTGATGATGCGGTCTTGCGTAATCCTCAACTAATTTGTTTACCCGAATTTTATTGTTTGTTAGAAGAAAGTGACTCCGCCTATCTTTCCGAAAAATATTGTTTTGAAACGCACCCTGCTCTTCTGCATGGAAAAAAAATGGCTGAGAGGACCAATTGCTGGATTTTACTCGGCTCTATTCCAGTTTTTGTTGGTCAGAATAAGATAAAAAATCGTAGTGTGGTTCTAAACCCTATGGGCCAAATAGCGGGTACCTATGATAAAGTCCACCTTTTTGACGTGTCAATTAAAGATGGGCAGCGATATGAAGAATCTAAAACCGTGTCTCCAGGTGATCGAGCTAGTATTGTTGATCTCCCTTGGGGCGCTTGCGGTTTGACGATATGCTATGATGTTAGATTTCCTCACTTGTATCGAAATTTGGCTCAAAATGGGGCTAAATTCATTACCATTCCAGCAGCTTTTACCTATAAAACCGGAAAGGCTCATTGGCACACGCTAGTAAGGGCGAGGGCAATAGAGACGGGTTGCTATGTTTTTGCACCTTCGCAGTGCGGTACTAGAAATTGGGGCCGAAAAACCTTTGGCCATTCACTGATAGTGAATCCTTGGGGTGAAATATTGGCTGAAGGAACCGGTGCAGAGGGTGTGATTACCGCAGATATCAAACTATCG
>TARA_B100000674_G_scaffold184105_1_pt1 | contig 13974 bp, 12 predicted proteins | sample TARA_B100000674 | Tara Oceans TARA_B100000674 (sample SAMEA2622759) | marine metagenome | biome: marine biome (ENVO:00000447); feature: surface water layer (ENVO:00002042); material: "saline water (ENVO:00002010), including plankton (ENVO:xxxxxxxx)" | depth 5 m
TTTTTTGTATCATAATCCTTTCCTTCCAATTTATTTCATAAGCCGTATTCCCATAATAAGGTGAATCCTCAAGTGACTTTTCAGGATGAACTTTTTTCCATTCCAATAATTTAGGATGTAGAACTTCAAATTCCTCCCAATAATCTCCCAACTCATCAAGATTTGACTTTGAGGTATGCTCGTTTACTTTTTTTCTCCTTTTGTAAGACAAACTATAAACAGGTTCAATTCCTGATGAGGTTCTTGAAAGTATACTTAACGTTCCAGTTGGTGCGACAGTGCTAAAAGAAACATTTCTTCTTCCATACTTTTGCATTCTTTCCCATGCTTCCCGAAACTCGAGGAACATCATTTTACTAACAAAATCGGATTGTTTTTCAATTTCAGCGTTATACCCTGAAAAGCACCCCCGCTGAATAGCCATGTCTATGGTAGAATCAATTTCTCCTTGAAATTTAACACGCATAACAGCATCAATTTTCAAACGAGCATCTTCCGAAGCATAACCAACTCCCAAAGCCGCTAACGCATCTGCTAAGCCCGTAAAACCTAAACCTACTCTTCTCCCTTCAATACAATTTTCATACAACAGCTCCCAGGTTCTTTTCTCTGCATCTTTTATATAACGGGGTTGAATGTCTGAATTTATTTTTTCCAGGATTGTTGTAATGTGTTCAAGTTCTAAGTCCACTAAATCATCCATCAACCTCATGCCCTCGTAAGCTATTTCATACAACTTTTCAAAGTTAAATTTTGCTGTTTTACGAAAAGGACTTTCTACAAAAGAATACAAATTTATCGCCATTAAACGGCAACTATCGCCACCTTGCATAGCAATTTCGGAACAGGGATTCGTAGACGTGTTCTTGAACTGAGGATATATAGATGAAGTACTGTAGGCATGCTGTTGGTCCCAAAACAAAACACCTGGCTCTCCTGAGCTATGAGCAGAGTTAATAATTTGATTCCATATATCCTTTGCCTTGACTTCCTTTTTAAGTGTGGGATTGATCGCATCAACTGGCCATTGCAAAATAAAACTCTTATTTTCTTGCACCGATCGCATAAAATCATTTGTAATTTTCACACTGATATTCGCTCCGGTTATTTTATTTAAATCTTTTTTAGAATGTATAAATTCCAAAATTTCAGGATGCCTCACATCCATAGTTATCATCAAAGCTCCTCTTCTTCCCTGTTGAGCTACTTCTCGTGTTGTATTGGAAAATCTTTCCATAAAAGAAACTGCACCAGAAGTAGTTATCGCTGAATTCTGAACATCTTCATGAGCAGGCCTTAAACTGGATATATCTAAACCAACACCACATCGTCTTTTGAACAATTGAGCAAGCTGTTGGTCTGAAAATAATATTCCACCATACGAATCAAATACGTCGGGAAGCACAACACAATTTGACAACGAAGAAAATTGACTTTTTGCACCTAAGTTGGACATTACACTTCCCTGAGGAATAAGGTATTTAAACTCATTAAATAAATTTAAAATAGTTGTGTAAGTCAGAGGTTTTCTTTCCTTTCCATACTCCGAAAGATTTTCATTTTTCAACTCGTTTTTTATGTATTTTTTTTCAATGCGATAAAACTCTTTTGCTAATCTTTTGTGCATATCTTCAGGAGTAGACTCAATCAAATTTCCTTTTGAAGATTTCAATGCATATTTTTCAACCCAGACTTTTGCAGCAAGTTCATCATTTTGAAAATAGGTCAGCAATTTCGTCCAATTGTCTGAATAAGAATGACTCATAATAAATGTTTACTATATTATATAACAGTTTTTTATAGCTTAAAGGTTCATATAGTAATCATTTATTATTATTTTGCAGAAAAGTTTTTGTAATATGATACAATCCGAAGAGTATTTTGACATGTTAAAATCATGGAATTTAGATGATTTAGTTGATCATATTATGAATACTCATCATGCTTATCTAAAAGCAAATTACCCACTCATTCTGAAACTTATTGATAAACTGGATTATACTACTCAAAGTGATGTAATAAGAGAAATTAAACTTCTATTTACTAAGTTCACAGATGATTTAGCAATTCATTTAGTGAAAGAAGAGGAGGTTTTATTTCCTTACTTTAAGAAATTGGCAGTAAGTAAATCTGTAGGATCAAAAGTAGAGCCCTCTAATTTCGGAACTTTATCCAAACCAATCGAAATGATGGAAGATGACCACGATGATAGTCATCATATTATGGATAGAATCAAGGAGTTAACAAATAATTTCACTGCTCCACAAGACGCTGAACCCTCTATTCATTTCCTGTATTTTAAATTAAAAGAATTTGATGCTGATTTAGAAACTCACCATGAACTCGAAAATAAGCTTCTATTCACCAAAGCAAGTATTCTTGAAAAAGAACTTGAAATTAATTAACCTGCAATTCACTTTTAAGCGTTAATAAATTCGATGTTAACTTAACATCAGAGTAAAACCTGTCAACTATATTTGATTTTAATAAAATCGAAGATAAATGCCATTTTCATTATTGGGAAAAAAAAGGTTGAAGGAGCAACATGTTGCCAAAGTTTTCGTGGGTACTTTAAATGAACTTGCCGAAAAGACTTTTCCAACCCTATCAGAATTTCTAAATGAAGTTCCAGAATTGATGGAAAGTCCCAAAATAAAACCCAATCAAATGGAATGGTTTTTATACATAGTTTTCAGCACCAACCTTTACAATTTACAATATCATTTTGAATCCAATCAGTTGAACAGAATGCGGATTTTGGTAATTGATGAATTTATTGAAAGCTTAGAAGGCAGAGAACATGATTTAACTCTTGAGCAAATAAACAATTACGAAGATTATATTACAAGTTTAGAAAAAACAAATAACGATCTTCCAAAATCAATGGCAACTGCAATTTTCAATAAATACGGAATAAATAACTGCCAGCTGGACCATTTTCAAAAAATCAATACTCCTAATCCAATTATAATTAAATCTATTGAAGAGGCAACTAAAAATTATATATGGAATTGGACTGATTTTCTGGAAAAATATAAAATGGTCGCATAAAAGCAAGTATTAACTTATTTTCCCTTTGGGTTTTATTTAAAATCATCGTAACTTAAATCGATAAATTTGTCCCGGCAGACAAGAGGAAAGTTAGGTGTTAAATGTTCTTATTCCCATAGACTTCTCTAAGACTTCATATAGTGCTATGAGTTACGCGATTGAATTCCAAAAAGAATTTAATTTCTCCATTACATGCCTGCATGCTTACAACAAAAACAGACCCAAAAGAAGAGTTGAAAAATTCAAAACCCATTTTCCATTTGAATTTAAATTAGAGCTTATTGCAGGCGATTTATTTTCTGGTTTTGAATCTTATGAAGCAAGAAATAAAATCGATCTTATTATAATGGGAACAAAAGGAGCTCAAGGGATCAAAAAACTTTTTAAAGGAAGCAACACAAGTAATTTAATGCTTCAAACCAATACTCCGATACTTATTATTCCTGAAGACACACATTATGAATCTTTGAATAAAATCCTTTGGGCCAGTGATTTTAAGCCATTGATTAACCCCAATTCACTTGATTTACTAAAAAAAATAGCGTTAAGCACGGACAGTAGTATAAGGATAGCACACGTTAAAACTTCCAACAAAAAAACCAACCCACATACAAAGACAGAAAAGAGGTGGGAGGATAAATACTTTGGCAGGGAGATCCGACACTCATTCAAAAAAATAAGAAAATCCTCTGTGTCAAAAGGAATCAAATTTTATCTCGACCATAAAGATGATAATAACTTACTGGTTCTTATAAGAAGAGAACACGGTTTTATGGATAAGCTGTTCAGAAAGAACCATTCCGAAGAATTTGCCCGATCCCCGACACTACCTGTTATGATAATCCACGAATAAAAGCCTGAGATCCTGAGTTCAGAAAACAAAGCACCATACTTGATATAAATAACTGTTTTTTTTGTTCTTATGCTGTCTTTTCAACAGATGTATCTACCGAATCAGTATTTGATATAGATTTTACAGTTCCACCCATATCAAGTTTACCATTAATCTCAGCACCTGGGTCAACTTTTAATTTACCAACTTGCGAATCTCCGTTAATTACAGCAGTAGATTTTAATTCCAGTAATCCTGTTACCCTTACTGTTGAATTTAAAGTTCCTTCAACATCTGCAGAATCACATTCCACCTCACCTTCAATCAAACCTGTTTGACCAATAACAACTCGACCTGCACAAAAAACGGAACCTTTTACTTTTCCATCAATACGAATGCTTTTAGTTGAATTCACCGACCCTTCTACTGTAGTTCCTTCTGCAATTCTGTCAATTGTATTCGTATCGAAATTTTCTGGTACACCCATATCCTCTGATTTACTATTTTTAAACATAACTTTTTCTCTTTCTGATTTCAAATTTAAGAAAAAGTTATTAAACATGCCCTTGTGCAATCATTGCATCAGCCACCTTTATAAATCCTCCGATATTTGCTCCCTTCACATAATTTGTTTGTTTACCCTCTTTTCCATACTCAACACAGGTATTATGAATACCAATCATAATATCTTTTAATCGTGTATCAACTTCTTCTCTTGACCAACTTATTCTCAACGAATTTTGTGACATTTCCAATCCTGAAGTAGCCACCCCCCCGGCATTACTCGCTTTTCCGGGTGAAAAAAGAACATTATTTTTTTGAAATACTTCAATAGCTTCAGGGGTTGCAGGCATATTGGCACCTTCTGTCACGCACTTAACGCCATTCTTAACCAATTCATTTGCTGATACATGATTAAGCTCATTTTGAGTAGCACAAGGAAAAGCAACATCACATTTAATACCCCATGGCTTTTGTTCCTTATAATACTCACAACCATAATGAGCTGCATATTCTTTAATTCTTCCTCGCTTTACATTCTTTAATTTCTTTATAAACTTTAGTTTTTCAGTATTTATTCCATCCTTATCATATATAAACCCGGAAGAATCGCTCATTGAAACAGGAATTCCTCCAAGTTCAATTACCTTTTCACAAACAAACTGAGCAACATTTCCTGAACCAGAAATAACGACCGAAAGTCCCTGGAAATCCATTTTATTCTTTAACAACATTTGTTGAGCAAAATATACTGCGCCATATCCAGTAGCTTCTGGACGGATCAATGAGCCCCCATAAGATGTTCCTTTCCCTGTAAGTACTCCAGTGAATTCATTCTGAATTCTTTTATACTGTCCAAACAAATACCCAATCTCTCTTGACCCAACTCCAATATCACCTGCAGGAACGTCTGTATTCGGGCCAATATGACGACTTAACTCTGTCATAAACGATTGGCAAAACCCAATAATTTCTCTATCTGATCGACCCTTTGGATTAAAATCTGAACCACCTTTACCACCTCCCAGTGGAAGTGTTGTTAAACTATTTTTAAAAACCTGCTCGAATGCTAAAAATTTTAATATTGACAAATTCACTGAAGGATGAAAACGAAGACCGCCTTTATATGGACCAATAGCACTATTCATTTCAACTCGATATCCTCTGTTCACCATATATTCCCCTTTATCTGTAAACCAGGGGACTCTAAAAATTATAATACGTTCTGGCTCTATTAGTCTTTCAAGGATATTTGCTTTCTTATATATCTTATTTTTAGCTATGAATGGAATAACAGCCTCCGCAACTTCATGAACCGCTTGAATAAACTCTGGCTCATTAGGATTTCGGAGCTCACTTTTTCTCATAAACGCCTGTATTTGCTCATCAAATTTATTCATCATCTTCTTTGTAATTTAACCAATAATACGCTGCAATCCAATATGTTTTTTAAATTCGCAGGACTTTTCTCAAAGTATCGATGTTAATTTCAAACTCATATCCAGTTATTCCTGAATTAAAGACCTTAAATTTATACAATGAATAAATTTCTGCTTCTTTTTCTTTTTTATTTTAATTTCTGCTTTTCAAATACTCACCAATTTTCGAATGTTGATTCTCTTATTGAAAAAAAACAATTTCTCAATGCCTGGAAATTATTATCATCAAAAGAAAACGAAATCAATAAAGAACAGATAAACTTAAAAAAGATAGACATGTGCTTAAAGTATTTCACTAAAAGTGTTTCACATCAAGCATTTGCATTTACAAATCTAAAACCGGGAGAAACTATTATACAACATCGAAAACGTGCTGAAACAAACCTAATTCCGACTTTTCCATTTAAAATTGATAGAATTCTTGACTCATTAATTAAAGAAAACCCCGAAAATTACAACTTGCAAAAATCAAAAGGAGACTATTATTACGATATTTTCATACTCTTTGGCAGGGATTGGATAATTAGCCAGCAGGAAGTCCTTAGAAGAATGTATACGGCTTACAGTACCGCAGATAAAAATGGAATAAATGATTATTTATCATTGTATGCACTAGGGTATTTTCATCATTTAAATTCAGAATCTGATAAAGCAACTCAATACTTTAAGAGATCCTTGATATTAGATTCAAATCACGCTCCTACCCACTATAATTTGGCATACATATATACAGAAATGGATAGTAATGAACTGGCTTTAAAACATGCCTGGAAGGCCTACTCCAAATATAAATACATCAATTATAAAAATGATGCCGGTCAAATGACAGGATCTATACTGGGAAAATTAGGAAGACATGAAGAAGCCATTTCAATACTTTTAGATTGCGATCGTTTAATCCCAGGCACTTATCATACATATTATTATTTACTAAATTCCTTTCTGCATCTGAAAAAAACTCAAGAAGCATTGATTACAGCTGAGAATATGTTCGCGTTAGATTGGAAATCGCATACAATTAACACCGATATTATTGAGTTCTTTATAAAAACAAACCACTCCGATGAACTTATTTCTTTTTACAAAGAAAAATTAAACAAAGAAAAATATGATATGGAGTTCCGGGGTCATATTCAGTTGCATATCGCTCAGGCATATTCTTTGGTTAACGATGAAATTCAAACGTTGAAATATGTAAATTATGCCAGAGAAAGTTTTCTGATTTGTTACGACAATAACCACCCTGTTTTCAGAGTCCTTGAAAAAATGTCGGAGTAAAAACTCACTTTATCCAGACCCCTTGTTTTTGAATTATTGGAACAACCGATATATTCTCCTTCTTAATAGTTTCGGCCAGAAATACAAACTTTTTATCAAACAGTCGATCCTGATGGTAAAAAGAAACAAAATATTCATTATTCAGTTTCAAAACATCATCAATTACAACTTCAATTTTTTGCGATGATTTTGCAGGAACAACTTTATAAAAATGCCTGAGCACTGATGATTTAGACTCCTCTCCTTTTATGTTTACCAGATACCCTTTTGAAGAAACAAAAACATTTTCAATTGGTTCAGACTTATCATTAACAATGTAAGCATTCCATATCTTCTCTCCTTCAACACCAATCTCACTTATAACAGCCACATACACACCAGAAACCTCCGGCATTTCAATATCCTTCTTCATTAAAAACAATTTGAAAACCAAAATTACTCAATAAGACGAAAACCTTCTTCCAAATAAGACCATAAATCATCAGGAGCATTATTATCTTTAGTCTTTTCCTTACTTCTAAGTTGACCAAGTCTTGTTATAATTAAGTCTTTATCAGGCACACAAATTACGTATTGGCCTAATATGCCTCTCATATAAAATACCTTCGAACCTTTATAGGTAGTCAGCCACCATGAATAACCGTAATAATCCGTGTTTTCTCCAGCCACATCAGGCACATTTACCGGGCTAATTGATTGTATAACATATGAAGAATCTACAATTTGTTCTCCATACATATTGCCATAATTCATGTAAAGCTTACCTATTTTTGCAAAATCCCGAGCAGTAGCATATATTCCTGTAAAAGTTTTTTCATCGCCATTTTCATGATCAAGAATCCATTTTGCATCGTTTTCCATACCCAATTTTTCCCACAACATTCTCGAACCATAATCAGAAACCTTTTCCTCAGTAACTTTTTCAAGAACAAACCCCAGAAGCAGATTATTTCCACCTAAATAAGAATACTCACTACCGGGTTCTTTTTCCAACTCATAACCTTTAGTCAACTCCTTTAAATCAGTACCATAATAAGCTTTTGCCATAAAACCAATGGGATTCCCGTAGCTTTCTTTAAAGTTCATTCCAGAAGTCATTGAAAGCAAATGTTTAATTTTAAGATCCTTGTCTTTTTCCTGAACAAAATCCGGTAAGTAACTCTGTACGGACTCCTCAATTGACAATCGCTTTTCCTTTACCGCTATTCCGGTAATTACACTAAGTATGGATTTTGCCATTGAGAACGAATTAGAGATTTTATCCTTCGAATACCCGTCATAATAAGACTCGTGAATAATTTCATCTCCTTTAATTACCAAAAATGCTTTCGTTCCAAAAACTTTATTAGATTCATTTACCTGTTCAGATAAGGGTTTTGAATTCATCAAAGGCGATTCCTTCCATGATTTTGTATTTTTTGCATGTAAAACCCTGTTGTAAAATATGTCCGGATCATCAATTGTTGGTTTTAATCTCCCTTGAAAATAAGTATCGGTAAGCCCTTTATAAATATGAGTATTACCCGAAAACCAGATAGCTAAATTCAGAACAACAAGAAAAATAACAAACCCTTTAAATATCTTTTTTAAAAACTTCATAATCTAGCTACGAAATAAAAATCCAAATGTTTTATTTTATGAATTCAAAACCAAATAAACTTTGAAGATGAAAAACAACCTTTTCCTGTACTGAAGAAATATCCTGAAATTGCCCCAATTCTTTTTGCAATGAGGTTACCGATTTATTGGAAATTCCACAAGGAATTATATTGTCAAAATAATCAAGGTCAGTATTCACATTAAGCGCAAAACCATGCATGGTGACCCATCGGGAAAGTTTTACTCCAATTGCACATATTTTTCTTGCTTTTAATGGATTATCTCCATCAATCCAGACACCCGTTGCACCCTTTACCCTTCCCGATTCTATGCCATAATCCTTTAAAGTAAGAATAACTGCCTCCTCTAAAAACCGAAGATATTTATTTATATCCGTGAAAAAATTATCCAGATCCAAAATCGGATATCCCACAAGCTGACCAGGACCATGATAGGTGACATCGCCACCTCTGTTTATATGATAATAACTCGCATCTTTTGATTTTAATGCTGATTCATCAATAAGCAAATTATTCTTTTCTCCTGTTTTACCAAGAGTGTATACATGGGGATGCTCACAAAATATTAAAAAATTATCAGTAGCAGTATTCTTGGTTTCGCCTCTGCGAATAGCGATTTTATTTCGAATAATATCATCAAAAATGGCGGCTTGAAAATCCCAGCATTTTTTAAACTCAATCAAGCCCTTATTGATTAGCTTAACTTTCTTGTTCACTATTTAATAGTTGCTAAGTGGTCTTTTAGAGCATCAATAACTCTAATTTCAACAGGATCAATTTCTTTCTTCTCTGCAATAAAAAGAGAAGCCCAATCTGTCAGATATATTAAATACAATGCTTTTTCTATAAAGGAATTTCCTTTACTATGTATTTCCGTAACAGTAGAGCCTTTGTCTAAAATTACTTTTTTCATAAACTCCATTCTCTCTTGAGTCCTGTAATAATCATCGTGATTTCTGAACATAACGACTGACAAATTACTATTACCGGAAGCCCATCCAACAATTTCATTATGATTCATTTCTGGAAACTTCTGATGCCAGCACAACTCTTTACTGTTTTCATTTAATTGCTGCCTGAAGCGAATACTAACCGGTTCAAATTTATCTGTTGAATAAATAACCGGCAGCTTCCCAAACAAATTATCAGCAAGAGTCTTTGCTTCTTCAATGATAGAAGACTCATTTTCTTTCAATAACTGAATGGCAGACTTTAACTCTTCAACCGCAGCTTCCGGCAGAATTTTGTATTTAATCAAAATAAAAAACTGTTCGGTCAATGAATAACCTAAACAGGTTCTTGGTGGATTACCTCCCGGAATTATTATATGATTATAATTATGTTCTTCACATATCCGTTTCAATTCACCACCTGAGGTTACCGCTGCAATTTCAGTACCTTTATTTTGACATTTTTTCAATGCCGTCAGAGTTTCTTCAGTATTCCCACTGTATGAGCAGGCAATTACCAGGGTATTTTCATCAACATATTCCGGAATGTGGTAATCATTACAGGTCATTACAGGTATGCCGGCACCCAGTAATGCTGTTTTAGCAACAACAGTACCGCCGATACCAGAACCTCCAACACCGAGAATCAAAACGTTATTCAGCTTTTTATCGGGTATGGAAAACGCGGATTTCTCTCCAATTGAGAAAGCATCCTCTAACTGCTGTATAAATCCTTCAATGTGTTTTCTCATAATGACCAACTGATTATATCTATGCAACTTTAAGATTCTTCAAGGTATCTCCAGACAATTTTGCTACAGCATATTCTTTCGTTATCGTAAAAGATTGATTTTCCTCTCCATTTGATGGTAAATCAAACATAGCATCAATCATGATTGACTCACATATAGACCTCAACCCACGAGCACCTAATTTATACTCAAGAGCTTTATCGACAATAAAATCAAGAACTGTCTTATCAAACTCCAGCTTAATCCCATCAATATCAAACAACTTTACATACTGCTTCACCAGGGCATTCTTGGGCTCCGTAAGAATTCTTCTGAGTGCAGATCGATCCAGAGGTTTCAGATGCGAAAAAACAGGAAGTCTCCCGATTAACTCAGGAATTAGCCCAAAAGATTTAATGTCTTCCGGAGAAACATATTGAAGTAAATCCGTCTTATCAACAGAAGCAAGAGTTTTGCTTGCCTGAAACCCCAATGATTGTGATTTCACGCGCTTTTCAATCAATTTTTGAATACCATCAAAAGCACCTCCGCAAACAAATAGAATATTTTTCGTATTGATTTGTACCAGCTTTTGTTCAGGATGTTTTCTTCCCCCCTGAGGAGGCACTCCAACAGTACTTCCCTCCAGTAATTTCAGCATTGCCTGCTGAACACCTTCACCACTAACATCTCTTGAAATTGATGGATTATCAGACTTTCTGGCAATTTTGTCAATTTCATCAATAAATACAATTCCTCTCTCAGCAGATTCAACATCATAATCAGCAGCTTGCAACAACCTTGATAAAATAGCTTCCACATCCTCGCCAACATAACCTGCCTCAGTAAGAACAGTAGCGTCGGCAATACAAAAAGGAACATTCAGGATCTTAGCAATTGTTCTTGCCAATAAGGTTTTACCCGTACCCGTTTCACCAACAAGTAAAATATTTGATTTTTCAATTTCAACATCATCATCCGAGCCAATAATATTATTGTGCTGAGCCAATCTTTTGTAATGATTATAAACAGCAACTGACAATATTTTCTTGGCTTTATTCTGCCCGATAACATAATGATCCAGATGCTTTTTTATCTCAATTGGCTTCATCAATTTTAACTCATTGTCTAAATTAATATTGATTTTAGCTGAACTTTCTTCTTTTACAATTCCCTGAGCCTGTGTAACACAACTATCACAGATATATCCCTCTATTCCCGCAATTAATACACTCGTGTCTTTTTTCTCTCTACCACAAAAGGAACATTTAACCTGATTATTCTTGTCCATAAACGCAAATATACAAAAAACCGCCTGAGAGTTTTACTCAAGCGGTTATCTAATAAATCTATTTATATTATTTTTTCTTTACCAATACTTCGTCAATCATACCATACTCTTTTGCCTCTTCGGCAATCATCCAGTAATCGCGATCCGAATCTTCCCATACCTTCTCATAGGTTTGACCAGAATGATTGGCAATTATGGTATACAGCTCTTTTTTGAGCTTTTGAATTTCTCTGGCAGTAATTTCAATATCCGACGCCTGACCCTGAGCACCACCTAAAGGCTGATGAATCATTACCCTGGAATGTTGCAATGCAGTTCTTTTTCCTTCAGCACCGGCGCATAACAACACAGCTCCCATCGACGCAGCCATACCTGTACAAATAGTAGCCACATCAGGATTAATATACTGCATAGTATCATAAATACCCAAACCGGCATATACAGAACCCCCTGGTGAATTTAAATAAATCTGAATATCCTTTTCTGAATCCAGAGACTCTAAAAACAACAATTGAGCCTGTATTATATTGGCCATATGATCATTAACACCAGTTCCCAGGAAAATGATTCTATCCATCATTAACCTTGAGAACACATCCATTTGAGCAACATTAAGTTGCCTTTCCTCAACAATATAAGGAGTCATGGAAGACTCAATATAGCTTTCCATATGCATGCTGGAGATTCCTTGATCTTTAACAGCAAACTTTTTAAACTCTTTTCCCGCGTCAAACATATTTATCTGGTAGTTTTTTAATGTTTTGTAAAATTAAAACAAGCTAAAATTAAAGATGCGACAAAATTGTCGCATCTCTATAAAATTTCACAAAAAGAAATCAAAATTTTTACGTTAACAGCAAAATCCTACTTTTTAGCAGCAAGTTTTACAAACTCATCATAAGTAACTTCTTTTGATTCCAGCTTACATTTTTCAGAAACCAAATCCAAAATCTTGTCTGAATACAATTCATTATACATTTTTTGTCTTTCCTCCTGTTTTGCAAGCACAGTTTTAGCATAATTCTCCAATTCCTCCGCAGGCACTTCCTGACCAAACTGCTTAAAATTAGCAACAATCATTTCTTTGGCTTTTTCAACAACCTCAGATTCTTCAACCTTTATATTATGATCGGAAATTAATTTATTCTCAATCAACTGCCATCTGAAAGTTGAGCTATGCTGAGCATAATCTGCCTCAATCTGTTCAATTGTAACTGGCTCTTTTGAAGTGGCATGAATAAACTTCTTTAGAAACGAGTCGGGTAAATCAAACTTTACCGAATCCAGCAAATACTCAACAATATCGTTTCTTAATTTATTTTTCCCTTGACTATCCAACATTCCCTTTGCCTCATCAGCCAGTTTTTGTCTGAACTCTTCCACTGAGGAAACCGTTTCCTTACCATATACTTTATCAAATAATTCCTGATTAATTTCAGAAGGAACCATTCTTGAAATGGAAACAACTTTAAACTGAAATTCCTTTCCAGCTGATTGAACAGCAGACTCATCAACGCCCATTAAAGTTGCTACCTCTGAAACTTCCCTGTAAATCTCTGAAACATCTATTTTTAACTCTGCATCCGGCTTTAAACCAATTATTTTTTTCTTGAAATCATCTGTAGCCCTTTCAACTGAAACATTAGCCAGTTTTGCAAGACCACCATTCTTTACCTCTCCATCTTCCAATTCAGCAATATCGGCAACCACAATGTCTTTTGCTTCAACAACATCTCCAGTACCTACAGTTCCATATCTTGAAGTAATTTCCTCAACATATTTGTCAATTAAATTATCATCGGGCTGAATATCATACGAAATGAATTTTTTACTTGCTTTAAGTTTAACATCAATCGCTGGAGACAAGCCTAAATCGTATTCAAAAACAAATTCCTTCTGAGTGTTCCAATCGATAGTTTCATCTACCTCTTTTGGAAGAGGTTGACCTAAAACATCTAACTTTTCATTCTCAATAAACTTAAATATACTGTCGTTTATCAGCTTTTGAATCTCTTCAACTTTAGCATTAACTCCATACATTTTCTTAATAAGTCCAAAAGGAACTTTTCCTGGACGGAAACCTTGCATTGAAGCGCTTTTTTGTTGTTTCTTTAAGAATTGATTGACCTGGTCAGCATAATCATCTTCAGTAACTTCAACTTTTAAAACTGCATTTAATGCATCAACGTTTTCTTGTGTAATGTTCATTTTAAAAAAAATTATTTGGGAGTGGATTGGGTAGAAAAAGTGCGGGTGGAGGGACTCGAACCCCCATGCCGTGA
>TARA_B100000674_G_scaffold499009_1_pt1 | contig 13964 bp, 10 predicted proteins | sample TARA_B100000674 | Tara Oceans TARA_B100000674 (sample SAMEA2622759) | marine metagenome | biome: marine biome (ENVO:00000447); feature: surface water layer (ENVO:00002042); material: "saline water (ENVO:00002010), including plankton (ENVO:xxxxxxxx)" | depth 5 m
ACGTTCTTTTTATAATCGCCCATCATGTGCGCGAACCTCGAGATCATGGTCGCGAAGAAGCCGTAATCGAAGATTTTGAGTAACATGCGAAACCCGACGGCGACGCCGCCGACGTCGTGCCAGAGCACGCGGCCGACGGGACGGAATATTTCGCTCGGTAATTCCTCTGGTTTCACCGCGAAATTCATGAAAAAGTTGAGAGAATCCAATTTGTGTGCCTTGTCGTAAAAGTTACTCGCCACGGGACTCGGATGCACGGCGCAGACGTCGATACCTCGCGATTTGAGCTCGACGCCGACGTTGGCCGCGAAAGCCGAGACGTACGACTTGGTCGCCCCGTACAACGCCGAGAACGGCGTCGGTTGACACGCCGCCGCCGAAGACGTGAACACCACGCATCCTCTCAATTTCTTCTCTAACATTCTCGTCACGAAGACGTGCGTGAGACGCATCGCGCTCGTCGCGTTACACTCGTGGTTGGCGTTCAACGCGCTCAACGGTTGTTTATCGAAGAACCCCGTCAACATGAACCCGGCGTTATTAAACACGCACTGCACGTCCACGTCTTTCAAAGCGTCCCCGATTTTCTCCACGTACGCTCCCGAGGTATCCCCCAAATCACACCCCACGGCTCGAATCTCACACGTCGCGCCGTATTTCTCCCTCAACGCGCGTTCCGTCTCTCGCAGCGCGGCGTCCTCGAGCGCGCACACGCACACGTTGAGTCCTTGTTCACACAACTCGGTCGCGATCGAGCGTCCGATCCCGGTGGATCCTCCGGTGACGAGCGCCCATTTCGCGTCGTACTTCTTTTTCAAATTTTGTCTCGGGAGCATTCGCACGAGGAGTTTGGGCGCCCAATACGTCCCGAGGGCGAGCAAGCCGTACAAAGCCAAGAGATTCGTGAGCGCGGCGTCGACGAAGGTTCCTCGAAGGAAGGCGCGGACGTAGGGCAATGGGAGGTAGAAGACGACGCCCATTGAGGTGTGCTTTTCGAATTCGTTCGGAGCGTGGGGTCGAGGAGAACGCGCGCGCGCGCGTGTGACGACGAAGGGTCGCATTCGCGTGCGCATTTGAATTCATTGAGAATTGCGCGCGTCCGTCGTCGGGGACGCGGGACGAATGATTGATTTGATTGATTGAGGAATGCGCGTGAAGACTCTCGTGGTGTGACAAAAGAATGCACGGATCGACCGTCGCCGGCGAGGGCGAGGAGGATGCGATTATGTGTGATGCTATGATGACTATCGAGCGCGTCCGAGGACGCGTCCGCGCGAAGACGCGGCCTAGCGGTAGCGACGGTAGGAGAGACGGTTGTTGTTTCTCCAGGTGGCACGCTTGGACGGGCGAGACTTGGTGAAGTTATGGCCCTTACCGTGCAAACCACGGTACTTGCGACCGGCCGAGGTGAGACCGCGCATCTCGCGGTGCTTGTGCGTCGGGTTGCAAATCCAGTTGATGCGCGGATCTTCGCGAATGCACTTGTGCATCGGGTCAACCATGATGACTTCGTAGTACTTGTACACGGAATCTTGGTTCAACCAGTACGAGTTCAACACTCGCAACGCACCGCATCGTCTCGCCGCGCGTTCCTCGGCGACAGACTTCAAGTTGCGCGCGAATTTGAGCTTGGTGATGCCGCAGTGCACCGGCTTCCCGTACACTTGACCCTTGTTCACCGGACGCTTACGACCACCGCGACGGACGCGGGCGCGGTAGATGACAAAACCTTGCTTGGCCTTGTATCCGAGACGACGCGCCTTGTCCGGGCGCGTCGGGCGCGTCACGCGGCAGATGGACGGAAGTTGGCGATACTCCCACACGCGAATGCGTTGCAAGAAGCGCATCACGTCGGATTGCTTCTTTTTCCAAAGTTCTTCGACATACTTGTAAGCCTGCGTCGCGTGAGAGGGGAGAAAAATAGTCAGTCTCGCGTTCGTATCGATGGTTTCTTTCGTGTGCGCGCGTCTTCGAGCACCGCTTCGGCCGCTCTCGACCGAGGGCGCGGGATCGCACCCTAGGGCTTTCCCGCGCCCTCGTCCATCATCATCATCGTTCGATGGATTCGCGTCTCGCGAGACGCGCCGTCGTCGACGACGGACGCGCGCGCGTCGTCATCGTCATCGTCATCGTCGTCCTCGTTCGCGTCGTCGCTCGCTCGCTCGTCGTTCGTCACCGATCGCGCGCGAGACGCGAATCCATCGAGACCGTCGGCGCGAGACCCTCGCGAGCGGGACGACCTCGGCGACCGATCGGACGCGCGCGCGACGGTCGCGCGCGAGACGCGAACGCGTCATCGAACGCAACAAAAACGTTTCGCGCGAGTCGTCGAGCGAACACGCACCCCCATGGTTGTCTACACGACGCCGCGCGTCCTCGAAAGGCGGGGTCGATCGCGCCCGCGCGCGCGGCGGATCGGTCGGGTGGGTGGGTCGTCGGTGTGTGTGTCGTGTGTTTATCATCGGACTCGTGGGTTACGTATTTTGATTCGTGTAAGGTTATTAAATGATCGTGTGAATCGTCGCGTGTCGTGATGGGTCGTAGAGGAGACCTCGAAACGCCCGTGTGTGTGTGATTTCGTGATTTTTCTGCGCGCGCGACGGGGCGGCGGCGGCACCGCGAACCTCTCGCGCGAGGAGGGCGACGAGGTGCGCCGACGAACGTCGTCGTCGAGCGTCTCGAGACGCGAGACGCGATCGGTTTCTTTCGATTTTTCTCGACGCGCCGAGTCGAGGCGCGATGGATCTCGCGCGGAGGCGCGGACCCGCGGATGGGTGTCGATGAGGAAAACGTTTTACGCTTGGCTACTGAGACGCGCGCGCGGCCGGGGTAGTTGCCGGGCTCAACCGCGCGCGTCGTCGTGACGTCACTTGAGCTGTTTTATCCGAGACATCGTTCGACGCGAGGTTTCGGTCTCGCGCGAGGATTTGGGCGTTTGTGTGTACGGACCGCGGGGCGGTTGATACCCGCGTTGCCGCGCGTCCGAAGGGAAATATACGCGCCCGAGAGCGAACAGCGAAATCGATCATTGTCACGCGCGCGACGTGGGAATCCACTCGTCGTGCGCCCTTATTCGGTTTCACATTCGGCGCTTTCTTTCGGAGAGACGAGACGAGACGCGCTCGTTTCGAGGCGGCGGCGGCGCGCGCGCGCTCGTCCCGACGTTCGTCGTCGGGGATGTAAACGTGTCCACAAAAGCTGAACACTGTGAAGAAACAAAACATAATATTCACCATCTTTCGACTGAGACGATGAGCGTTGAGATTGAGCGCCGACGCCGGCGTCGACTTTGAAACGACGATTTGTCTCGACGAAGTTTTATTTTTTATTTTTTGGATCGAAAGCCTTCGCTGCAGAGCTGCGCGCAGAGAGTTGAGGACGTAGAACACCCTCGACTCGATTCGGCGTTTCAGTTTTGAGCGAAGGCGAAAGTAAAGGGGATGGGCTCTCCGTGGAGCTCTGGCGTTTACTAGTCGTCGGAGTTCCTCCGTAGTTTCACCACATTTCTCTCGCTCTCGCGTTCTGACACGACGAGGACAGCAAGACTCACCGCAACGGTTTCGTGTTTGTTTTTGTACATTTGCAGGAAGCATGTTCCACTGACGGTGAGTGCACGACGCCGCGCGAACGCGCGCGCTTTGATGTTTTCTCGCTCGCTCGCGATTTCCTTGACAAAGCAGAGGGCTGATCAGGCTTCGGCCAAATGTGCTGCTCTCCCGTCGTTCTAAGGTACAGCCGACAGCGTTGGCATGGGTGAGCAGGTGGTTGCTATCCACAATCGTCTGCTCAATCGTCAGCGCGACATTTTCAATGAATGTCGTATTTTTTTCTCGGCGAGTCAACGCGTGAACGTGAGCCGTGATTCGAAAAACCGATGCTGATTTCCTATGAGGCTTATTCAACCTCTAAGAAGTAATGAGCTCATCTACGTTCACGCGTGAGTGAACCATATGGACGAATGAACGATCAAGAGACGGTGATGACGTGCGAAAGTCAATGACGAAAAACTCGTTACTTAAGGCGTCGTGAATGAACACCAAATTATATTGCTTCAAACTTCCCGAGGCTTTCGCTTTCACCTTCCGTGAAACTCACGTCGAGTCCACGTTTGGTCTTCATTCGTCCATCTGGCTTTTCTCTCTTGATTCTCTGTTCCCATGCGGAACAATTGCGACTTTGCCTAAGGCGCTCCTCACTTCACGGTGGAGTCGATCTTTTTACTTCCGTCGCATACATCAATCCTGTCCCGCTCGCGGGGCGCCGGCCAGACAACCGGTTCGTGGTCCAATGACTCCACGACGATCGAGCATCTCTCACGGCTCGCCCGTCACTCCATTACGGACTACATCTTCCGTCTCTCTTTCCCGCCGCGCGTCGACGCCGCGACTGACGTCTCGCGCGCGTCTCTCTTCTTCGCGTCTCCAGCGTCGCCGTCACCGCACGCCGAGGACGAACGCTCGCGTCATCCGACGTACCATTTCTTTCTCGTATCCCCGATCGCGTCATCTCTCGCGTTTTCACGATGTAACGCGTCGACTTTGTCTCGCCGATCCCGCGTCCCGCGCCCGCGCGTCGTCGCCGAGTGGATGTGCCCCCGACCCCGCCCCGATCGATGCCCACGCCGAGCCACCTCCCTCGTCGTCAGTTCGCACCGCGAGTGACCGCGCGCACACCGCGGGAAACGCGCACCGCGTCACGCACTCGCACTCGACGCACCATCATGCGCGCGAGCGCCCTCACCGCCGCGCGCGCGCTCGCGGGGACGTCCGCGGCGCCCTTGTCCAAGGGTCGACGTCATCGACAATCTTCTCGCCGATGTTCGGTCGTTCGCGCGGCCAAGGGGGACGTGTACGAGGGTGCGTCATCGTAAACGCGCGCGTGATTCGTTTAGAGCGTCGTGACTGACGACGGCGCTCGTGTGTTCGCTCGGCGCAGCGACGTTGCCGAAACCGATCGAACTCAAGTTTAACCGCGGCAACGACGGCGGCGCGTACGTGGTGTTCGTGCCGACCGATCCCAAGTACGATCAGTTTCAAGTCGGTGATAAGATTGAGGCGGTAAGCGCGTCGTTCGGTGACGAGGTCTGGGGCGCCGAATCGTACGGGCAGGTGATGTACGCGATCAAGAATAGAAACGGAGACATCTACTTGAAGATGATCGATATGGACGGCGACGTGTCCGCGCTCGAGCAGAATGAAAAGAGCTCGGCGTTTAAGAACGAACGCGCGGGTGGTAACTACGGTGCGGGTACCAAGGAGCAACAAATGAACAACTACTCGAAGAAGCGCGAGTTGGAAAACCAAAGATTAGACATGTTTGACGAAGCCATCGAGTTGTACAACGCGAAGGACTTCGACAACGCGTTGATCGTCTTCGAAGAGGTGGCCGCCTTGGAACCGAAGAACTACATGGGCGATGACTTCTCCAAGACGACTGAGATTTACAAGGTCGCCCAGTACAACATCGCGTGCTGCTTCTCCAGGCTCGGCAAGGCTGACGAGTCCTTGCTCGCGCTCAAGCGCTGCATGGCCGCCGGCTGGACCGACTTCCGCAAGATTCGCACCGATCCGAGCTTGGAATTCGCGCAAAAACAGCCGCAATTCTCTGATTTGATGGACAAGTTCGATGAGCCCCTCATCAACGCCAACGCCGTCAAGGCTTTGAAGTCCTTGTTCGGACGCAACTGAGCGCCGTTATTAGTTGCTATCAATAAATCAAGCAACGTGCATTCCGAACGCGCAGTCCTCGCGGAAACATTTTATAATCACGCGTCACGCGTCGTTCGAAAGCGTGCCTTTATCCGGAGAGCTTCGAGTCGCGGCGTTGAGTAGGTTTCGTCGCGCGGACGCGCGCGCGCTTCAGACCCTGCCTCCATATCCTCATACTGTGTGTACCAAAACCCTATATACCACAAACTTTATCTTCGAGGACGACCTCATCTCTCTCGGCGTCGTCATCCTCATCGCGCGTCGTCCGCGTCGACGTCCGCGTCGATGTCCGCATCGACCGCACCGATCGCACCCAGCGCGTTCGCGTCGCGCCTTCGTCCGTCGCGAGCGATGATGACGTCGCCGCGCGCGCGCGTTGGCTCGGTTCGAACGCATCATCGTCATCAGCGTCGACGTCATCCTCGTCGACACCACCGCGCGTCGACGCGCGTCGTCGCGCGCGTGCTCACCGTCGAGGAATTGAAACTATCGCCGACGTCATCGTCGCGAGCGAACGCGGCGATCGGTGAGCTCGGGAGGGCGTCCGCGAGCGCGCCGGCGACGCCGGCGCCGAGCGTCCCGGCGTGGGCGACGACGCGAAACGCCGCCGTCGTCGGTGGCGCGCTCGCGGCGGCGGTGGCGGTGAAATACGTCTTCGATACGCCGAGTCGAACGTACGTGGACGGTGAGAACACGGTCGGGAAGGAGTACGACGCGTGGACGGAGGAGGGCATTCTCGAATATTACTGGGGAGAACACATCCACCTCGGGTGGTACTCGGACGAGGAGCTCGCCGAGGGCGCGGGCACGCTCCTCGGGTGTAAGAAGAAGGATTTCATTCAGGCAAAGTTTGATTTCGTGGACGAGATGGCGAAGTGGAGCGAGACAGAGAAACCGGCCGAGGTGTTGGACGTCGGGTGCGGCATCGGCGGAACGTCGCGACACTTGGCGAAGACGTTCGGCGAGGGATCGACCGTGACGGGAATCACGCTCTCGCCCAACCAGGTGAAACGCGCGACCGAGTTGGCGAAGGAACAGGGCGTGCCGAACGCGCAGTTCCGGGTGATGAACGCGTTAGAGATGGAGTTTGAGGATAACACCTTTGACTTGGTGTGGGCCTGCGAGAGCGGCGAGCACATGCCGGATAAAAAGGCGTACGTCGAGGAGATGGTTCGCGTGCTGAAACCGGGCGGTAAGATAGTCATCGCGACCTGGTGCCAGCGCGAGACCCCGCCGGAGTTCACGGAGAAGGAGAAGAGTAATCTCAAATTCCTCTACGAGGAGTGGGCGCATCCGTACTTCATCTCGTACGAAGAGTACGAGCGTCTCCTTCAAGGCACTGGCACCATGTCGCGCACCGCGTCGGAGGATTGGGTCAAGAACACGCTCGTATCGTGGCGTCACTCCATCTGGGTCGGCGTGTGGGACCCTTGGCCCGTGGTGTTCGCCGGTCCGCGACAGTGGTACAAGGTGGTTCGCGAAATCGTCACCCTCGAACGCATGGCGCGCGCGTTCGAGAGCGGTCTGATGACGTACGGCATGATCAAGGGCACGAAAAAAGCGTGAGGTTGAGTATTTTGAGAGGTAGAGCAAGCAATAGTAGTAGACAGAATTGTAATCGCGATGCACTCATCATCATTTCTTATTCAGGAAGAGTTGAACGAGCGTTTAGAGTTTCTTCGCGAACGCCTTGATCTCGTCTGTGCCGTCCACGACGGATTCCCCGTCAGTCATCCCCAACGCGCCGGCGACGCACGCCCCAGCGACGTCGTCCACGCTCACCGGCTCCGCGAGCGTGAGCGCGATCGGTCCCGGCGCCTTGGCGGCCAACGCCTTGACGGGCCCGGAACCGAGCACCTTGGCCAACGCGTCGCCGTACGTTTGCGTCACCCGCGGCGGCGTCAACGAGAACGCATCACCACCGTAGATGAAGCTCGGCTTGACGATGACGTATTCGTTCGCGTCAAAATTCGCGCGAATCGCGTCTTCAGCCATCGTCTTCCCCTCAAAGTATCCCTTCATCGCCACGCCGCCGACGACGTCCGGCACGACGCTCGCCACCGACACGTACACAAATCGTCGCACCCCGGCCGCCTTGGCCGCCTCCACCACGACGACGTTATAGTCACCGTTACCGGCGCGCATCTTCGCGTCGTCCGTACCGATCACGCCGACGCACGACACGACACATTCCGCGCCCGCGAACGCGTCCCGAAGCACGTCCCGCGCGCTCGCCGCATCCGCCAAATCCACCCCGATCGCGCTCGACGCCCCCTCCACCGAGGCACCGGATTTAGACACGGACGTCACCGCGCACCCGCGCTCGCGCAGACGCGCGCACACGCGCGAACCGACGAATCCGGAGCCACCGACGACGACAACCTTTTGTTCATCGACGTTCGCCATCGCGCGAGGCGCCGCGCGCGCGCGCGCGTTCGAGCGTCCACCGCGCGAGAGAGAGATCGGACGCGTCGTCGCGCATCCGCGCGTCGAGACGGAGACGGCGGTGAACATCGCGATCGGCGTTCGACGGCGTCGAAGAGTGTCGAGATTGCGCTGGCGAATCGACGTCACATCACGCGCGCGCGTCTCGCGTCTCTGTCGTCTCGCGAGACGATGCGCGCGCGCGCGAAACGATGCGTGGAGATGCTTTCGATCGCGCGCGACGTTTCTCGCGCGTCGCGCGCGTCGTACGCGTCGACGAGCGGCGCTTTTAGAGGACATTACGACGGACGCGTGCCGGTGGACGCCGCGTACCCGCGCCGCGTCGTCGTCACGGGTCTCGGACTCGTCACCCCGCTCGGCGCGGAGGTGAAAGTGAATTGGCGTCACGCGCTGGACGGGGTCGAGGGCACGCGCGCGCTCGAGGTCGGAGACGTGCCGGCGAACGAACGCGAGGCGTTTACGCGGCGAACGCGGGGCGGCGGCGCGACGTTCGGGGCGGGGATCGCGCACGACGCGTACGACGGTGAGCGTTGGTGTGAGAACGGGCGGTTGGCGGCGTTCGTTGGGTTCGGGCGGTGCGCGGCGGCGGAGGCGGTGATGGACGCGGGGTTGACGTTCGGAGACGAGGCGAGGGACGACGTCGGCGTCTCGTTCGGCGCGGGCATGGGAGGCGTGAGCGATCTCACGCGCGCGGGAGGGTTGATGCGAGACGGTGAGTTGCGGAAGTTATCGCCGTATTTCGTGCCGAAGATTTTGGCGAACGCGGCGGCGGGGAGAATATCGATGGATTTTAAGTTGAGAGGGCCGAATTTGGCGGCGGCGACGGCGTGCGCGACGTCGGCGCACTGCATCGGGGACGCGTTTCGCGCGCTTCAGCGCGGTGACGCGAGCGTGATGCTCGCCGGTGGGAGCGAGGGGTGCATAGACTTGGTGTCGATGTCGGGGTTTGCCAAGGCGAGGGCGCTGAGTGCGACGGGTCGCGCGAGACCGTTCGATTCCAGACGGGACGGTTTCGTCATGGGCGAAGGCGCGGGCGTGTTGATTCTCGAAACGCTCGAACACGCGCGCGAGAGAGGGGCGAAAAAAGTGTACGCGGAGATTCGCGGGTACGGTGCGTCCGGAGACGCGCATCACGTCACCCGCGCGAGTCCAGATGGCGGCGGCGCGGCGAGAGCGATGCGCGCGGCGTTGCGAGACGCCGGCATCGACGATCCCTTCGATGTCGGTTACGTCAACGCGCACGCCACCGGAACGTCGCTCGGAGATGCCGCCGAGGTGCGCGCGCTCAAGACGGTGTTTGGGGCGGAAGCTATCGAATCGGGCGCCGTCACCACGACGTCCACCAAGGGCGCCACCGGTCACTTGCTCGGCGCCGCCGGCGCCATCGAGGCTGCGTACACCGCGCTGACGCTGCACACCGGCGACGTTCCACCGACGTGTGGGTACGAAGAGTTCGATCCCGCGCTCGGGATTCCCATCGTCGCCGCCGGCGCGCGTCTGCGCGAGAGCGCTCGCGCCGCCATGTCCAACAGTTTCGGTTTCGGCGGCACAAACGCGAGTTTAATCTTCGCGCGCGCGCCTCCTCTCGAGTGACGCGCCGCGGACGCGCGATGCATTAGTTGACGTAGATTGTAGACGACCACCAGTAGCTGGATAGAATTCGTAGCCGACGAAGACCTTCGTCTCTCCGCCGTCGCCCAGCGTCGTCGCCCGCAGTGACCGACTCGAGGAATCGCCACCACTCCTCGCGCGCGCGCGACTCGCGAGCCGCGATGGGCGGGGACGATGACTCGCGCGCGTACCTGTACGGCATCACCGCCGTCACCGCGCTCGTGTCCACGGTGCGCGCGCGGCGTCGCGAACGGCACGAGATTTGAGATTTCAAAGAAATTGGAGACTGACGACAGTTACCCCTCGTTCGCGCGCGTAGCTCGCCCTCGCGTCGGCGTACGCGCTCAAATCGGCGGCGAAAGACTTTAGCGAGCAACAGATCGGATTGCTCACCGCGCTCGAGGCGATCGAGCGCGAGAAACAGTCGCAGGCGGAGTCGGCGAAGAGGACGAGTCGAGTCGGGTCGACCAGAGGCGGTCGACGACGCGGATCGAGCGGTGCGGTCTCGCCGACGGGCGATCGAGAGGGTCGAGGAATGTCGAATTCGCGATCTGTGTCGGGGAGCGTCGCGGATGGGGAGGAGTACGCCACGCGCTCGTACTCGACGACGGCGACGCCGACGAAGAAGCTCAACGAGAGCTCGGGACACGCGTCGCCGTCGCGTCTTGTGCCGCGACGTGCGACGGATGGAGACGGTGACGAGGCGGAGTCGAAGAAGTGCGATGAGGACTTTAGTCTCGGCACGCCGAAGAAACGGTCGTTGGAGACGGGAGGGGCGCTGAACGCGTCCGTGTGGGAGGCAAACGGCGAGGCGACGGAGACTGAAATGGAACCCGAGACGGAGGACGACGAAGGAGAAGAGAGGACGCACGTGGATATCGTCAGCTCGCCCAAATTTCGACGAATCCACGCACGCGTCGATCGAAAGAGTGATGAGGAGCTGTCCAAGCTCGTGAGTTCGCCCATGCCTCGAGCGTTGAGCGAGAGCGTCGAGTTGGAACGCACTCTGAGTCGAGAGATGAACGAAAGACGCGGCGTCAACACGCCCGACATGGTGAACGAAGGCAACAACGGCGTTTCGTCCGAACGTTCGAAGACACCGTGGACGGCCACACCGGACGCGTCGCTACCGATCGGTTTGAAGCCCGCCGATCGCGCCATCGGGCGCGAACTGTTTCAAAACATTTCGATGAGTCCTCACGGTGCCAAGGAATCGTACGCGTCCCCTCGAGTGATGCAAACGGCCGAATCCAACTTGGAATACGAAAAGGTTGCGACGCAGATGATGGAAACTCTCGGAGATGAGTGCGAAGAGGTGTGTCTGATGCTCGAGTACGCCCTCGGTTTGCGGGACAAGTGGTTGTTCGACGACAGTAAGGGGGCGTGTCCGATCGTCGGAACGCCCGATAAGGCGTTACCTTTACCTCCGAAGTCGCGGCACGAGTGTCGGATGGTCGACGGGGTCATGCACGTGTATCACCCGAACGCGCAGGGAGAATCAGAACTCGTGCACGAACCTCCGGGCACGGCGACGGATTTCTTTTACGATTTGCACGCATTGCTGCGCGTGCAGTCTTACGGTCCGTCGAAGACGTTTTGTCACAAGAGGTTGCTGCTCACGGAGCAAAAGTTCAATCTTCACGTCATGCTCAACGCCGATAGGGAGTTTTTGGAGCAAAAGAAGGCGCCGCATCGTGACTTTTACAACGTCAGAAAGGTTGACACGCACGTTCATCACAGCGCGTGCATGAACCAGAAGCATTTATTGCGTTTCATCAAGTCAAAGTTGAAGCGCGAACCGCAGGAAATCGTCATTTATCGAGATGGAAAGTTTTTGAATCTTCGAGAAGTATTCGAATCCATCGGCATGACTGCGTACGAACTCAACGTGGACACGCTCGACATGCACGCCGATAAGAATACATTTCATCGCTTCGACAAGTTCAACTTGAAGTATAATCCTATGGGTCAGTCGCGTTTGCGTGAGATTTTCATCAAGCAGGACAACTTGATCCGCGGACGCTTCCTGGCTGAGCTCACGAAGCAAGTGTGTTCAGATTTGGAGGCGAACAAGTACACGATGGCGGAGTATCGTATCTCAATCTACGGACGCAAGCCAGGTGAATGGGACAACCTCGCGGCTTGGGTTCTGAATCACAACGTTTTCAGCGAAAACATGGTGTGGATGATTCAAATCCCGCGATTGTACAACATCTACCACAGCAACGGTACCATGAAGAACTTTCAACAGATGCTCGACAATATTTTCAAGCCCCTGTTCGAAGTCACTGTGGACCCCTCATCGCATCCAAAGTTACACACGTTCCTTCAGATGGTGGTTGGAGTGGACATGGTGGATGACGAATCGAAACCAGAGCGCCGACCGAGTAAACACATGCGCGTACCGGTCGATTGGGACGTGTCGCACAACCCGGCGTATGCGTACTATGCCTACTACGTCTACGCCAATCTGTACACGCTGAACGCTCTGCGCGTCAGCAAAGGTCTGAACACCATCGCATTCAGACCTCACGCGGGAGAGGCCGGGGACATCGATCACCTGTGTGCCACGTTCATGCTCGCCAAAAACATTGCGCACGGTTTGAACCTTCGCAAATCGCCGTGCCTGCAGTACCTGTACTTTCTCACGCAAATTCCTCTGGACATGTCTCCGTTGAGCAACAACTCGTTGTTCATCGATTATCACAAGAATCCTTTTCCAACCTTTTTCGCGCGAGGCTTGCGCGTGTCTCTGAGCACGGACGATCCACTGATGATTCACATGACGAAGGAGCCGCTCGTCGAGGAGTACTCCGTCGCCGCCCAGGTGTGGAAACTCAGCGCCGCCGATCTGTGCGAGATCGCCAAAACCAGCGTCTTGAACAGCGGTTTTCCCATCGCGTCCAAGATTCACTGGGTGAGCGATCAATACTGGCTCGGTGACACCCGCGGCAACGACATTCAAAAGACAAATGTCCCGGACCTCCGCGCACACTTTCGAGCCGACGTCCTCGAATGCGAAAAAGCGCTCGTCCGTCGCGGCGTCGTCCAGGCTCGGCAAAAGGGTCGCGAGATTAAGATTCGCGGCTGATCCCATTCCACTCTCGGCGCTCTCGGCGCGCTCATGCTTGTAATTTCACTCGTCTTGTACACTTCGCCGCCGCGCGGCGTCTTCGGCGTCTTTTGATTGCATTCCAAGCTCGAGCGCTCGCGGCGCCGCACACGCCCGCGCGCGAGGGACCGACCCACAGAGGGCGAACGAGCGCGTCTAGAAAGGAATTTTCGCGCGCGACCGACGCGCGCGAGACACGTGTGAATCCGTCGACGCCGCGAGCGAGCGCAAACGTCGCCGCGGGCGATCGACTCAACACCCATCGTGCGACGGTCGGTCGGTCGACTCCACGCGCGCGACCGAGGCGCGAGGCGACGACGAGGCGAGGCGAACGGACGTAAAAACGTCGTTGGGCGTCGTCGAGCGCGATGAGCGGACGCGGTCCGGGTCTCGACCGCGCGTCGGGATCGTTTAAACATTCGGAGCGGTACGCGGCGACGGCGGCGAGGTACTCGCGCGCGCTCGAGCGCGAGCGGAACGTCGAGGAAGTCACGCGCGACGGCGGAGGTGCGACATCGAAGGGTAGCGGTGAGCGTGAGTCCCTCTTGGAGACACCAGATTACTTAGAACGACAGAGGGCTAGAAATGATTCTTTCAAGCGAGGCTGCGGGCGAATACTCGTCTTCGTGCTCGTGCTCGCCGTGTTCGGGGCGGTGGCGGCGGTCGGTTTCGATCATTTCGGTCGAAACACGCTCGGTCCGACGCCTCCGGCGCCCGCACCGGTGACGACGGACTCGAGACAGAGCGATCGAGTGGTGAACGATCAACGGACGTCGCGCGCCGCGGCGGCGAAGTATTCGTCGCCGACGACGGAGAAGAGCGCGGAGACGTCGCCCGCGGAGGTGCGGGCACCGAGCCCTGAGAAGGAGACGACGAGTTCGAGCGAAATGACACCTGTGGAGGAACCGACGCCCGCGCCGAAACCGACACCGACGTCCGAAGCCAAACCGACGCCCGCGCCGAAGGTTGAGGGCGCACCCGCGGCGAAACCCGCGCCGAAACCGGCGGCGACGGCGTCAAAGGGTGAGTCGGCGGACAAACCGGCGCCGAAACCCGCGGCGACGGCGTCAAAGAGTGAGTCGGCGGAT